>ENA-OSEO01000754-OSEO01000754.1-sediment-metagenome-genome-assembly--contig:-NODE-754-length-74916-cov-6.688197_pt1 | contig 74916 bp, 64 predicted proteins | sample MGYA00237883_ERZ534232 | MGnify/ENA metagenome assembly ERZ534232
AGCCCGTCGGCGGTGAGCAAGTCAGTGGTTCGGGGTCGAAAAGTGGTACGAGAGGACAGCCTGGAAGAGATTCTGAACTGAAGGCCAGATGTCACGGACGTCCCGGGGTTGGCCCCCAGATCGCCAAGGAGCACCCCTCCCTGCGAAGCACCTCAGCCGTGAAACGGCCGATTCCTCGACTGGCCCCCATCACCATCGCCTTCTTTCCCGCTAAATCGAGATCCATCTTGTCTCCTCCCCCGATGATGTCAGTGAAGAGTGAAAAATGATCCTATCGCGCATCGGTGTTGTCGCGTTGTTCACGTAGCTTCTGGATTCCCTCCGCCTGGCTTTTTTCGGCAACAAAGCGAAGGAGTCGCCCCTTTTTCATCCGCGAACATCTTTCTTCCGCGTCCCTAACCCAAGATATCTTCCAACCGGTAAACCCGTATGGCGTTTTCCCGCAGGAAAGGCGCCCAGGTTGCCTCCCGAAGCGGCAGATCGTCCATTTCCCTGAAGATCCGCTCGTAGCTCAGGCCGGGGTAGTAGCCTGCGAAAAGCAGCTTGTCCGGCCCCCGTTTGTTGGCAAACTCCAACACGTTTCGCGGGTAGTGCTTGGGTGCGAACGCGCTTGTTGAGTAGTGTAGGTTGGGCCACTTCAAAAGCAGCTTGACGCAGAGATCTGTCCAGGGCTCGCCCCCGTGCCGCATGACGATCTTGAGCTCGGGGAAAAACCAGGCCACCTCGTCCAACCGACCGGGATGCTGGCAGTCAAAGGGCACCCGCGGCCCGGGGACGCCCACGAGCATGTTGATGGGGATGCCAAGCTCGCAGCACTTGGCGTAGATGGGATAGTAGCGTTTGTCGTCGATGGGAACCGGGGGATAGGCAAGGTGCGGCATGCCCGAAGCGGCCTTGATATTCGGGTGCAGGGCCACTGTCCGTTCCAGCAGGCGCACGCCGTCCATGCCGGAATTGGGATCCACGGTCACCTCCCCGAAAAAGCGCCTGGGGAAACGTTCGAACAATCCAATCGCTTCTTCGGGATGATGAGGATCCACCCCTATCTGGGCCATGCCGACGCCGTATGCGTCCATCATCGCCACAACCTGCTCGGGATCGACGCCCTCGCCCATGAGCTCGGGCGTCTCCTTGAAGAAGTACTGGGCGGGATGGTGGGTGAACTCACTACTGCCCTTATCCCGCAGTTGGGGGCGGACGGTTTCCAGTCCCATGCCCTTATCCCTTTTGGGCATGGCCAGCATCAGGTCCACGACTTCAATGTCTCGAGGACGGGCCATCATCGTTCCCTCCTGACAGTGTTGTGGTTCGGGCCGTTCCTGTACACAGTGGTGTCTACCTCGGCCTACATCTTGGCCTCGAGGCGGGCGGGGAAGGCACCCATCGAAGGCCCCGATCATCGTTCCGGCCACATGGTTTCCCCTTCACCCCGACCCTCTCCCACGACGGGAGAGGGAGCATGGGGAAGTGGCCGGAACCTTGATCAAGACCCCACCGAAGGGTTACGGTGTGCTGAGGCGGATCAGCGCTCCAGGATGGTGACGGCGCTCAGGCCAGGTGCGCCGTAAACATGGGAGTAGGCCGTCTTGAGCTTCTTGGGGACCTGCCTGGGACCTGCGTCGCCCCGCAACTGGAGGCACAGCTCGTACACCTGCCGCAGGCCCGACGCGCCGATGGGCTCCCCGTTGGCCATGCATCCCCCGTCCGTGTTGACGGGCAGCTTGCCGGTGATCCGGGTCGCACCCTCCTGGATGAGGGCCTCCTGTTCGCCGTCCTTGCACAGGTGGTTTTCCGCCATGTGCATGATTTCCGCGCCGCTTTCTGTGTCCTGCAACTGGGCGATGTCGATGTCCTCGGGACCCACACCGGCCATCTCGTAAGCCGCCTTGGAGGCCTGCACCGTGGGGCTGGAGGCCCGGTCCAGGGCCTGGCAGGTGCTGAACACTTCGAACGAGCCGTAGAGGCGTGTTCTCAGCGTGGCCGCCTTCAGATAGATCGGCTTGCTGGTGTACCGGTGCGCCACCTTGGAGTTGCACAGCACGATGGCCGCCCCGCCCTCCCCCGGAGAGCAGAACATGTATTGGCGAAGCGGATGACTCACCATCATGGAATTGGCTATTTCATCATAGCTCATGGCCTTGCGGCGCCATGCGTTGGGATTCAGGGACCCGTTGTAAAAGTTCTTCTGGGCTACCCGCACGAGGGTGTCTTCCGTGATCCCGTAATCGTGCATATACTTTTGGATCTTCATCCCGAAGAACTGGGTGGTGAGCATGAGCCCCACGTCCCCGTACCATTTCCCGATACCGTGCGACAGCGGGTCCACGGCGAAAGCACCCCGCGGGTGTTTGTCGAAACCGACGGCAAGCCCCACGTCCCAGGCCCCCGACACGATGGAAGTGTAAGCGGCAAACAGGCTGCTTCCGCCCGTGGCGCACCCGTTGGCTACGTTGACGAACTGAATACCCGTAAGGCCCAGGGAGCTCACCATGGTGTCGGCCGCTCCCGCGTCGGAACTGCCCCCGTAAGCAAACTGCATGTCCTCCCATTCCAGGCCGGCATCCTTGAGGGCCTGGCGCACCGCGTAGATGCCCTGGTCTCGCCCGGTTACCCCTTCGGTTCTCCCGAACGGGTGAATCCCTATGCCTATTATAGCTACGTCCATTTTCTCATCCTCCTGCCCGATCCTCGGCGTCGCCACGTCGACTTCCTGAGGTCAAACCCGAGGGAAAAGATCGACGCCTTCACCGCTCCACAGGTTTGAAGAAGTAAGCCATGACGTCGTTCCCATTTTCGTCTTCCCGGAATTTGCGGAGCACCAGCTCCATCTCCATGCCTATCTTGAGCTTCTTTGGGTCGTTCTCCGTCAGTCGGGCTTCCACCCGCACCTGCCCGGGAAGCTCCACGTATCCCACACCGTAAGGGACGAACGTCTCCTGGTTTTCAGGACCCGCGTAAGGGGGGGACTTGGGCAGGAAGCCCTGGATGGTCCAGGTCCACAGGGTCCCCCTTTTTTCCAGCAGCGTTTCCTCCACGTCCTCCCGACAGCAACTGGGACAGCTCTTCTGCGCGGGAAAGGTCACTTTTCCGCAGTTCTTGCACCGGCTCCCTATCAGGCGCGGATCCTCCGAAGGCCAAGTGAACACCCCCTCCTCGATGGGAACCTGCTTTTTTTCTATTCCCGGCATAGCGCTTTCTCCCTCCCCTCCGGTTTCATAATGAAACTGCCTCCCCTGCGTCTTGGCTGCACCGGCAGACTCGGTGTCAGGTGTCAGGGCAGTCTGTTTGAAACATGTCTATGATAGTCTCTTAATGATTCTCTTGGCAAGCCCATCTTGAATTTCTCTGCGCCGTGGAATGGGTTGACTCTTACCCGTTTGAGGATTCTTGTACCAATCATGGTTTGCACCATGACGCACAAACACACAACCAATCAATTTGATGATTCCAAGTAGCTCTTCCCTCTTCAAATTGCTACTTCCAATATATGAAAGGGTTCTGCATCTGTCACCAGGCCTTTCTTAATGTCATCATAGATTTCCATTAAATTGTCGGTCAATTCCTTCAAACTCCCTCCTTGGCTTTCATAGTCGGGATATTCTTGGATATGCCCCACAAACCACCCTTCTTCTTTCTTATACAGTATATTTATTTTCATAAAGGGCTCCCTTTGCCTTTCACCCCAAAGCAGCGGCAATGCTTCCTGGCCGAAACGATGATCAAGGCCGTTTGCCTTATATCGAGCATCTGTCCCGATATATATGCTCCCAGAAAAAGTCTTCGGCCGCGTTATCGGTCGAAATGCTCGACGACGTACACTATGTACGCCTTACTCGCATTTCTCGCTCTATCCTTGCCAAAATTCGTTGCCTGAAAGCCTATAGAAGCTCTTGGCTCCGAGTTTGGCCCGATTGAGGTGCAAATCGCCGGTTACATTGGGTCGCTGCACGGAAACACCACCGGCCCCCGCTGAACAGAGAAGACAAGCTCTAAGGGTTCATAGAATCCCCCAACAAATCACTTGCTGTAATCTATGTAGCCTTCCGAAATGTTAACATACTTCCCATTTTGGATCTGCTGCATCACCACGCCAGAGGCCCCCTTGTGGCTGGTAGGGGTGAAGGTCATGGGCGCACTTCCGAAAATACCGTCGTCCCAGTCCCGGAAGGTTTCCATCGCGTCGATGAACTTCTCGCGCGTCAGATCGGGACCGCAGCGCTTGGCCGCTTCCTCGAACGCGTGGAGCCCCCCCCATCCCGCGGTGGTGGGCATGTCCGGCTCCTTCCCGAACCATGCCACGTGCCGTTCCCACCACTTTCTCACCTCGGGCCTCGGGCTGTCGGCATACACGTACGGCGTCATGGCGGTGCAGAAAAACCCGTCTGCCGAAATCCCGGCATTTTGCGCCAATCCGGGGACGAACTTGGTCTGGGCCGGGGTCATTCCGCACATCTCGATATCCCATTCGATCTTCTTCGCTTCCTTTAGGGCCCCCACCGTCTCCCGGATGACCGTCGCCAAAACCACCATCTGGGGTTCGACCTTCCTCAGCTTGGCCATCTGGGTACTGAATTCCGTGGCACCCCTTTTGTACGACTCGGCGCCCACCAGCGAGCACTGGGGATAGAGGGCGAGCTGGTCCTTTACCCCCTGGAGCATGACAGACCCCATCTCGTCGTCCTGGTAGAGTATCCCGAACTTGGTATACTCTTTGACCGTGTGGAAATACTTCACGATGGCCCGGGCCTGGTCGTAATAAGGCGTCCATCCCAGGAAGCTGTACCGGTCGAACGGCTCATAGAACAGGGATGCCGCGGTCAGGGGAAACATCTGGGGGATCTTCTTGCGCGAGATGATGGGCTTGGTGGCCCCCGCGGTGGGGCTTCCCATGTTGCCCACAAACGCGAACACCTTGTCCAGGTTGATCATTTTGTTGGTGGCCATGATGGCTTTCTTGGGGTCGTACGCGCTGTCTTCGATCACCAGCCGGATCTTCCTGCCGTAAATACCGCCCGCTTCGTTGATCTCCCTGGCCTTCATTTCCAGCCCCATTTTCACCTGGATGCCCCAACCGGCTATGGGACCGCTCAAGTCCTGGTGCGAACCGATGACGATCTCCTTGTCGGTGACCCCCTCTCCGGCGCCTGCCGTGGCGACCGCCAGTCCCATTCCCAGGAACACCACCCATACCCCGATCCAAAGTCGTCTTCTCATGCGAATCCTCCTTTCCCTGGGCCTTGATCATCGCTGCGGCCACATGGTTTCCCCCTCACCCCTGCCCTCTCCCAGGAAAGGGGAGAGGCAGTACAGGGAACCAGCGGGAACGTTGATCAATGCCTTTGCCTGAGTGACAGGCCCCCGGACCGCCGCATCCCCTTGGGCCGGCCGCGTCACGGGCCCGAGGGCCCCCGTTTGGTGCACCACGGCTTCTAGAGATCCAAAAAATCCGTTATGGGTACGAACCTGTCTTTCTTGAGCTCCAGTATGAGGGCCTGGGTCACCCCGTTGTGCTTGGTGGGACCGAAGCTTATGGGTGGTCCCCCGAACACGCTCTTCACGTCCTTGAACGCTTCAAGGGCCTCCACGAGTCTTTCCCTGGTCAGGTCGCGACCGGCCTTCTCAGCGGCGACCGCAAAGAGGCGCACGCCCTCATAACCGCCCATGGTCGCACCGTCGGGAGTCGTTCCGTACCATTGCACGTGCCGCTTATACCATTCCCGCACAAAGGGTATGTCGCTGTCCTCGTACAAAAAGGGCCCCGTGGACGAAAAGTAGAGACCGTCGGAGCTTATCCCCGCATTGTTGGCAAGGATGGGCACGTGCTTGGTGACAGAGGCCCCTCCGGATCCCATGGGGACCTTCCAGCCGATCTTCAGGACTTCCTTGAGGGCGGCGACGGTCTCGCGCCCCGTGGTGCCCAGCACCACGAAGTCCACCCCCGCGTTGCGCAGCTTGATGATCTGGGAGCTGAAATCCGTGGCGCCCCTCTTGTAGGATTCCGCGGCCGCCAGAGGCAGCCCGTAGTTTTCCAATTGCGCCTTGGTTCCCCTCAGGTGCCCGTCCCCCAGCTCGTCGTCCTGGTACAGGATGCCGACCTTCTTCGCCTTCCTGTGCTCCACGGCAAAGACCACCAGTGCCTGGGCATAGGCCGAATAGGGAATGCTCGTCACAAAGCTGTACCGGTTGACCGGTTCATAGAACTTTTCGGATGCGGCCAGGGGGAACAGGGCCGGTATCTTCCTGCGCGTGGTGATGGGAAGCGTCGCGAGGGACGTGGGGGTCCCCAGGTTGTTCACGAAGCAGAACACCTTGTCGAGGTTGATCATCTTGTTGGTGGCCATGATGGCCTTTTTGGGATCGTACGCATTGTCCTCCGCGACGAAACTGAGCTTCCTGCCGTGAATTCCCCCCCTCTCGTTGATTTCCCGGCATATCATGTCCATTCCGTTCTTTATCTGAACGCCCCAACTGGCGATGGCGCCGCTCAGGTCCAGGTTGGACCCCAGAAGGATTTCCGTGTCGGTCACTCCCTCCTCGGCACGTGCCGAGGCGGAAAAGGCCAGACACAACGCCACGGCCCACAGACTCATGGTCAACAGTGTCTTTTTCATCATCGCCCTCCCTTCCGGAAGATGTATGATTGTCGTCAGTACATTTCGTTTATGATTTCCTTGAATTTTTCGCTTATGAACTTCCTCTTGAGCTTCATGGTGGGGGTGATTTCTTCATCGTCGGTGGTGAGCTGGATGTCGATGAGCCGAAACTTCTTTATGGTTTCCACCCGGGCGAACCTCTTGTTGACCTTCTCCACCTCCTCGTCGATCAGCTTGATGATCTCGGGGGCCTTTGTCAAGCTCCCGTAGGTTGTGAAGGGGATGCGGTGTTCCTGGGCATACTGCATCACGTTTTCGTCGTCGATCATGATAAGGGCCGTGAGGTATTTCTTCCTGTCGCCGATCACCACCGCGTCGTTGATGTAGGGGCTGAACTTGAGCTGGTTTTCTATCTCCGAAGGGGTGATGTTTTTTCCGCCGGAGGTGATGATGATGTCCTTTTTCCTGTCCATAATCACGAGATGGCCGTCTTCGTCGATCCTGCCCACATCTCCGGTGTAGAGCCATCCGTCCACGATGGTCTCGCGCGTCTTTTCCGGATCGTTGTAGTACCCCATGAAGACGCAGGGACCTTTCACAAGGATTTCCCCATCCTCGGCGATCTTTATCTCCATGCCCGGTGCGGGTTTTCCCACGGTGCCGAACTTGGTGTCGCCGGCATGGTGCAGGGTGACCACCCCCCCTGTTTCCGTCTGGCCGTATGCTTCCCGCATGTCGATGCCCAGGCAGTGGTAGAATCGGAGAAGATCGGGAGAAATGGGGGCCGCGCCGGAGACACAGAATCGCACACGGTCCAGGCCGATGAACTTCTTCAGGTTCCTGAGCACCGCCCACTGGGCCAGGGTGGAAAGGATGCGAAGGGGCACGGGAGGCGTGCGCAGTTCGAGGCGATAATCGGCCGCTTTTTGGCTGACTTTCAGGGCCCGGGCGTAGGCCCACCTTTCCACGGGGGTGGAGTCCTTCATCCGCAAAACCAGGGCGGAATAGAACTTCTCCCAGATCCTCGGAACGGCACCGAACGCCGTGGGCGACACCTCGCGGATGTCCTGGGGCACGGTGTCCATGCCTTCGGCGAAATTGCAGACATGGCCGGTTCGCAAAGGGCTTATTCCGGAGTTCTGCCGCTCGGCGATGTGGCACAGGGGCAGAAAGGTGAGCACATCGTCGGTCATGTACCCCGGATTGATATGGAACCCCGCATCGGCAATGGCCAAAAGGTTCCTGTGGGAAATCATGGCACCCTTGGGCGGACCGGTGGTGCCGGACGTGTAGATGAGGATGGCCAGGTCCTGTGCCTGCGGCTCCTTCAAGCGGGTCTCGAAAAGCGCCGGGTCCTTGCGGTGCCTCTCCTTTCCCAGATCGAGGAGGGCCTCGAAGCTCAGGACCATGGGATCAGAAAAGTGCCGCAGCCCCTCCATGTCCATGAGGATGATCTTGCTAAGTTTCGGGAGCCTGTCCCTTACGTGCAGGATCTTGTCGAGCTGCTCCTCGTCTTGCGCAACGTAGAACCTCGCCCCGCTGTGGTGCATCACGTAGTGCACCTGGTCCGGGGAATCCGTGGGGTAGATGCCCACCGTCACGCCGCCCACCCCGAGGGTGCCCATGTCCGTGAAGAGCCATTGCGGCTTGTTTTCACTGATGACGGCGACCCGGTTTCCCCTCTCCAGGCCGAGTTCCACCAGGCCCAGGCCCACCTGCCTTGCCTTTTCCCCATACTGGCGCCAGGTGATATCCTTCCAGATTCCCAGCACCTTTTCGCGCATGGCCGTGCGCTCGGCCCACTCGTGCACCCGGTGCCAGAAAAGGCGGGGCACCGTGTCCGCGTCTGCGGGCCCGGGAGTGGCAAGTTTCTTGGAGTGCTTCACCGCCATCTCTTCTTCCTTTTCCACCTCTTGGTTCCACGGATGCTCTCCTGTGAGACCCCCAGGTAGAATTCCTTCACGTCCTCGTTTTGCATCAGTTCCTTGCAGGCGTCTTCCAGTACGATCCTTCCGAGCTCCAGTACGTATCCGAAACGGGCCACGGAAAGGGCCATGGGGGCATTCTGCTCCACGAGAAGGACGCTTGTCTTTTGCTCGTTGTTGATGCGCCTGACGATGTTGAAGATCTCTTTGACCAAGATGGGAGACAGGCCCAGGGAAGGCTCGTCGAGAAGCAGCAGGGTGGGACGCGCCATGAGGGCCCGGGCGATGGCCAGCATCTGCTGCTCGCCTCCGCTGAGATTTCCCCCCAGTTGGAAGGCCCTGTGCTTGAGCACGGGGAAATACCCGTGGACCGTATCCAGGTCCTGCCGGATGGCCGCACGGTCCCGCCGCAGATACGCCCCCATGGATAGGTTTTCTTTCACCGTCAGATCATGGAAAACCTCCCTGCCCTCGGGAACGTGGGAGATGCCCAGGCGCACGATCTTCTCGGGGGCAAGGCCGTCTATCCTGCGGCCCATGAACTCGATGGTCCCCTTTTCGGGCGCAATGACGCCCGAAACGGTCTTGAGCACCGATGTCTTACCGGCTCCGTTGGCCCCCAGAATGGTCACCATGTCCCCCTCGTCCACGTGGAGGGTGACCCCTTTGATGGCCATTATAGGCCCGTAATACGATTCGATGTTGCTAACTTGCAGTAAAGGCACCTTCGTCTCCCAAGTATGCTTTCATGACATCGGGGTGCTGCAAGACCTCTCCGGGTAGGCCCTGGGCGATGGCCTGTCCGAAATCGAGGGCAAGGACCCTGTCCGACGCCTCGCGCACAAAGCGCATGTTGTGCTCCACCAGCAAGATGGTGATACCCAGCTCCTCCTTGATGTCGCTCAGCCAGAAGGCCAGGTCCTGGGTCTCTTCCATGTTGAGTCCCGAGGAGGGTTCGTCCAGAAGAAGGAGCGCGGGCTCCATGGCCAGGGCCCGACCCAGCTCCACCGTCTTTTGAACCCCGTAGGGAAGGCTCGCCACGGGAAGGTCCCGGTAGGGCTGCAAGTCCAGGAAGTCGATGACTTCTTCCGCCTTTTCCCGGCTTTGCATTTCCTGCCTGCGGACGGACCGGGTGAACAGGGCCTCGGTGAATAGATTCGATCTGCGGCGGCGGTGTCTGCCCAGCAGCAGGTTCTCGATCACCGTGGCGTTCCTGAAAAGCTCTATGTTTTGAAACGTCCGCGCGATGCCCATCTCCGCCACCACGTGGGGCCTTACCCTGGTGATGTCCCTGCCCTTTAGGAGGAACCGGCCGCCGTTCAGGTCGTAATACCGGTTGATGCAGTTGAAGATGGTGGTCTTTCCCGCCCCGTTCGGTCCGATGATGGCAAAGACATCACCTTCTTCCACATCGAAGGACACCGCGTTGAGGGCCATGAGCCCCCCAAAGCTCACGGACATCTGCTCTGCTTGAAAGAACGCCATTCAATGCCTCTCTGCCTTGAAGTACTTCTTTTCCCTTCTGAACGTGTCCTTTTTGTACAGGGGGAACATCTCGAAATAGAATTTGGTCTTCCTCCATATTCCGTATATCCCCATGGGCTCCAGCAGGATGAACAGCATGATCATGAGGCCGTACAGGGCGGGCTCCAACCCCGTCTGGTCGGCGACGGAGGCCGGCAAATAGCCTTTGCTCAAGATGATCAACTGGGGAAGAAATATGATAAAGGCGGTGCCGTAGACGGCCCCGTGCAGGCTTCCCAGCCCCCCGATGATGATCATGGCCAGAAACTCTATGGAGACCAGGATGGTGTAGCACTCGGGGCTTATGAAGGTGAGCTTGTGGGCGTACAGGCTGCCGCCGATGCCTGTGAAAAAGGCGCTGATGGCAAAGGCCATTGTCTTGAACTTGGCCAGGTTCACCCCCATGGCCTGGGCCGCCACCTCGCTGTCGCGGATGGCTATCATGGCCCTGCCGGTGGGAGAACGCAGGATGTTCCTCGCGGCCAGCACGGTGAGAATGAGGATGAAAAAAGCCAGGTAGAAATAACGCAGCTCCGTGTCGAAGGAAAAGGAGCCCACTGAAGGCGGGTCCACGAGCATTCCCAGGTTCCCCTGGGTGACGGTTTCCCAGCGTGCCAGGATTTCCTCCACGATGAAGGCAAACCCCATGGTGGCGATGGCAAGATAGAGGCCGGACAGGCGCAGCGCCGGCAAGCCGATGACGATTCCCACAAGGGCCGAGAGCACCCCGGCCGCCGGAAGGGCGAGCAGAAACGGCACCCCCTTGGTGGTGAGGATGGCCGACGTGTAGGACCCGATGGCGAAAAAAGCCGCATGTCCCAGGGAGATCTGCCCGGTGTAGCCCGACAGGAGCATGAGACTCACGGTGACGGTGGAGTAGAGGCAGATGAACGTGAGCTGGGAGCGAAAGTAATCGTCGAGCAAGAGGGGGACGAGGATGCACCCTGCCAGCAGGGCCAGGTACCAGAAAAAGGTGCTGCGGTACTTGAACAGACGGATGTCCTGGTAATAGCTCCGTTTCATTTCGAAGCGCATGGGTTCACACCTTCTTTTTCTGCTGGATGCCGAACAGACCCTCCGGCCGGATCATCAGGACCAGGATGAGGATGATGTACGCCGCAATGTCCTTCCAGCCCACCGGCAGGTAGACGCCGGCGAGGCTTTCCGTAACCCCTATGATCAGTCCTCCCACGATGGCCCCCGGGATGCTTCCGAACCCTCCCAGAACCGCCGCGGGAAAGGCCCTGAGGGCGAGGAAACCCATGTTCATGTGCACGAAGGTGATCGGCGAGAGGAGGATCCCCGCAACCCCTCCGAGGGCGGCGCTGATGGTCCAGGTGAGGGAAAAGACCCTTTTGACGCTGATGCCCATGTACACCGCGGCGAGCTGGTTCTGGGACGTGGCCCGCATGGCCACCCCCACACGCGTGAACCGGAAAAACCAGAAGAGCACCATGATGAGAGTTAGGGTGATCAGGATGATGGAAAGATGCTCCCAGGAAACCACCAGGTCCCCCGGCCTCCAGAACCTCTCGGTAAAAGGGGTCCGGAAGCCATAGGTGTCCGTCCCCCAGCCGGGAATCATGCTCACCACGCTTCGCATGAAATAGCTCAGCCCGATGGTCAGCATGACGATGGCGAATACCGGCTCGCCGATAAGGGGCCGGAGCACCACACGTTCCAGGAGCATCCCGAGCAGACTCAAGATCACGATGGTCGCCAGCAGGGCCGTCCAGTAGGGAAAATGCAGGACCGTGATAAGGGTGTAGGCGAGGAAGGCCCCCACCACCAACATCTCCCCCTGGGCGAAGTTCATGACCTCCGTGGCCTTGTAAATGAGCACAAAGCCAAGGGCCACCAGTCCGTAAATGCACCCGATGGCTATGCCGCTCACAATGGTTTGCAGCACCTCGTTGACGAGTTCCATGCTCACCGCACTTCGGTAAGGTGTTGGGAGCCCGGGAGTGGCCCATCGAAGCCGCCGGGCTCGGGAGCGCAGGAACCCGCCCCTGGGAAGGGGTGGGACTTCCGCGGGCGCATTCGGATATGGCCAAGTGATAAGCATATACCGTGCCACCCGACACCGGGCCATGCCGCCCGGACACCTCGGGCCTGACACGATCGGTGCCAAGACACCATCTGCCAAAGGGAAAGCAACACCATTCCCGGACGAAGGTGCGGCCACCTTTATCCGATGGCCCCCCCGTCCGGCGGGCCGGTAAAGGGCGGGGAAGGTCCCCGCGCGGTGGGGCAAATCGGCCCCGGCCATGGGGCGGGATGCCCCATGGCCGGGAAAGGCCGACAGCGTGTCTGAAAACCCCCTCCGCCTTCCCGACTCGAGGCAGGGTGAAGGTACACAGGGTGCGGCTACAAATTGTGATTTCCTACATTCCCCTCGCCCTCCGGGAGAGGTGTGGGGTGAGGGTACAAGAAGCGCGGTTTGTGGACGTACGAGGTATATTTTCAGGCACGCTCTAAGGAGACCCTCCATCCCCTGCCGGGAGCATCTCTATCACCTCGTCCCAGCTCCCCACCTGTGTGCCCTTTCCGGTTTCCTGAAAACTCATGAGGTACGGTATGCCGTCCGGGGCTTCGGCGAGCAAGGAGGGCGAACCGATGACGGCAAAAACGGTCACCCCTGTGTCGGACAGTCTCTCGAGGGTATGGGCCCCACGGCCCCTCAAAACGGCCGAACGGGGAAATCCTCTGCCTTCCAGGATTCTTCTTGAGAGCTCGGCCCCCAGGAACCTGGTCAGGTAAACGATCCGGAACCTTTTCGAAAGCTTCTCCAGGGCGTCTCTTCCCCCGGTTCCGGCCGTCCCGCCTACAAGCCCCCGAAGCGCCACTTCTTCCACTTCCACCACCACGACCGCGTCCCGCGACTCCACGACCATCAGGAGGCCCGCGCAGGTGTCCTGTCCGGCGCGGATCTCCAACGCATGGATCCCGGTGCTCGTCGGCGTGTACCGCACGTACGCGCAGCCATCGCCACCGCTGAGCCTTCTGCTCAGATGGGTGCCGTCGAGGTAGAAGTCCACCAGTTTGCCCCCTTCGGCAAGGAGCCGCCCCTTGGTACGGCCCTTGAGCGGTACTGACGTGCCCACGGTGGTCACGTCGTCGAAACACTGCACCCCGCCCCATGCAGTCCCGTGGCCCAAGAGGACCGCAAGGCCCCATGAGGCCGCCACAAAAAACGGAAGCACCCGCCCGATGACCATGACCTTGCCCCTGCCCGCCCCGCAAAAAAAACACAATCGGGGTCGTCACAACCCCTTCACCGCTGGAAATCGCCTTGGTTCTGCCACCACCCGTTCCCGTGCAAACCAGGGAAACCAAGCATTGGCCGACCCGCCCCGTTTGTCAAGAGGGCGGGGGCACCGAGACCAATGTGGCGTGGTTCCGGTGTTTCCCGGACACTTGTCATGGGGGGTCCGCCATACTATGGTGTCGGTGGGGATGGTTACGGCCCCGAACGCCATGGGAGCAAGGAGGGGGCTTTCGCTGCCCGGCAATGGTCACACGTATGAGGGAGAAGTCCCATGGGGTACCCCTTCCACCCCGAGAGGCATTGAATCGTTCCGGCCACATCGTTTTCCCCTCACCCCAGCCCTCTCCCACGACAGGAGAGGGAGTATGAGGAACTGGCGGCAGCGATGATCAAGGCCCCCAAAGAGGTTCTTGCTCGAATTGCGAGCGTGAAAACCCCTTGAAGATCCTTCTGATCCAGCCGCCCGTCCGGGATTTCTACGACACGACGATCCGCCTCCAGCCCCTGGGGCTCTGCCTTCTGAAGGCCGCTGCCGAGAGGTTCTGTGTCGGGGTTGCCGTCACGGTCAAGGACTTTCACGCCGGATGGGGCAAAAGGACCGTGTCCCTGCCTCGAGAAATGACGTACCTGCGAGACTACTACGGTCTTGCCGACCGCAGCCCCTTCAGAACCTTTCACAACTACTGCCATTTCGGGGCGGAATTCGAGGCACTGGCCGAAGAGGTGGCGGGGGAAAGACCCGACCTGGTGGGCATTTCCGCCAATTTCTCGGCCTATCAGCGGGAGGCCCTTGCCTGTGCCGCCCACATCAAGGCCCGCCTGGCCGTGCCCGTTGTCGTGGGAGGTTCCCATGTGTCTGCAGCCCCCCTGGCCGTGCTGGAAGATCCCTGCGTGGACTTCGTCGTGCGGGGTGAAGGCGAGAGGGCCTTTGTGGAACTTGTAAGGGCCCTGGCACAGGGAGGGAGCCTGGAAACGGTGCCCGGATTAGGGTTCAAGAAAGACGGGGAGCAGATACTCAACCCCGTGGAGGAGAACTGCGAACTGGACACCCTGCCTTTTGCGGATTTTTCCGACCTGCGCCGGGAAAACTACACCCTAGCGGGAAAGCCCCTTTGCTCTCTCACCACCTCCAGGGGATGCCCCCACCGGTGCGCCTTCTGCTCCGTGGGCCCCAGCTTCGGTCCCGGACACCGAAGGCGGTCGGCCGAAAATGTCCTCCTCGAGATGAGGCAGCGGCTTGCCCAGGGGTACCGTGTGTTCGACCTGGAAGACGACGCCTTGGCCTTTCCCAGAAAAGACTTCCAGCGCCTCCTCGCAATGTGCATCGCAGAGCCCATGCACGAAGACGCGCGGTTTGTGGCCATGAACGGCATCTCGTACCTGGACCTGGACGCCGAGACCCTGGATCTCATGTGGCGTGCGGGGTTTCGGGAGCTCAACCTTTCCCTTGTGAGCACCGACGCCCCCCTCCTGGCGAGCCTGCGCAGGCCCCACTCACTGGAAAAGTACCTGCACGTCGTGGAAGAGGCTTACAAGCTGGGATTTGCCATCGTCTCCTACCAGATCGTGGGCCTTCCCGGAGAGAGCCTCGATTCCATGGTGGAGACCATGGCCCTCATGGCACGCCTTCCCGTGCGCATGGGGGCCTCCGTGTTCTATCTCACCCCCGGATGCCGCCTGGAAGCCCGGTTTCCCGAAACCGACCTATCCACATCTATTACCAGCCGTTCCACGGCTCTGTCCGTGCACACCGAGCACGCCACCCGGGACGATCTTTTCAGCCTGCTGGTCACGGCGCGGATCGTCGATTTTCTGAAAAGACTCGCCGTGCCGGAAGGAAAGGCAACCGTTTCCGGTATGCTCCGGTTGTCGGCGGCCCTTTCTCCGGCCGATGTATTGGGACTTGATCTCGTGGATCGCCTCTTCAGGCAAAAGCGTCTTTTCGCCGTGACCAGGGCGGGACTGCACCCCTATCCCCGGTTCCGCCCCGAGATCTTCTTCGCCGTCTGGCAAAAGGCCGGCCACATCCGCACCCGTAACGGGGCGATGATCACCGGGGGCTGATGAAATGCCCGAATTGACGGGCAGAAAATGGCCTCGATCACCGCTCCGGCCGGCCGGGTCCGGGTTTTCTGCGAGCCCGATGCTTGAGAATAGGGCGTTCACCCGTTCGCATCCGCGCCGGAATTGATGCTTTTCTATGGTGGGCATCGCCCACCAAAAAGACAGGATTCCACGATGCTTCGAATGTGACCGTAACGATGATCAAAACCGAGAGAATGAACCAGATGCGCAGTTGTCACCGCCACCGTTCACCGGACCCCCCTCTGACTCCCTGCGAGAATGGATTTTCTTCCGCTATTGGGGGTTGTGGGCCGGTGTAGAGCTCCGGGGAGGGTTCGCTATGGCCGGCGCCTGAGGGGTCCGGTAGTCACCGGCCGTGACAGCGTAGTTCCGCAACACCTGCAGCAGCAAGCTCTACCTTCGACGTCTATGGCCACGTTCTGACAACGGTCGACCAGGCGAGACCACGGAAGCTTGGGGAAACCATTTCCGATCACACCGGTGGCAGAAACGAAAAAAGGGGTTGCGGCATGGCCCGTAACCCCTTGATCTTTCTGGTAGGCACGGGCGGATTTGAACCGCCGACTTCTACCGTGTCAGGGTAGCGCTCTCCCCCTGAGCTACGTGCCTGCAAGGTGGCAGGTCGTGTAGCACCGGCACGGTGTGCTGTCAAGCAAAATGGACCGAGCCCGGGGCTACCTCTTGAGCGGCTTGATCGGCTCGGGACGGGAGCCGCGCTGGATGATCTGCATCCCCACGTACATGTAGTGGAGCCCCGACACCGTGGTGAGCAGTGCGGTGCAGTAGAACAACACCCGGATAAGGCCGTAAAGACCGTTCACGTTGGCGTTGAGAAGCACCAGAAAGATGGTGGTGAGCTGGGCCACCGTGGTCAGCTTGCTCACAAGGGAGGGACGGATCTCCGGGTGCAGGTTGTTCATGGACAAGATGGCGACTCCCAGAAGAATGATCACGTCTCTTGTGATGACAAGGACGGTGAGCCACGGGGGGAGAAAGTACAAGAACGCCAGGCTTATGTAGGCGGAGGAGAGGAGTAGCTTGTCCGCTATGGGGTCCAGATAGGCCCCCAGGTCGCTCTTTTGATCGAAACAGCGCGCCACGAAACCGTCCAGCCCGTCGCTCAGCCCCGCTGCCGTGAAGACCAGCAGGGCGTAGAGGGGCTTGTTGCGTAGCAGAAAGATGACGAAAACAGGTGTCAGGATGATGCGGATCAGGGTCAAAAAGTTGGGAAACGTCATCTTCTCAAGCTCCTATAGCCGTTGCCGAGAGGGCCTCCCCGCAGCCCCGGCTATTTGGTGATCAGCTCCATCTCTATACGATTTCCGGTGACATGGGAAATCCGTATGCCGAAAGGATCAAAGCTCTTCAGCATCAAACGCCTGGCCAAGGTTTGGGCCCCGCCCGTGAAATGCACTTCCAACACGGCATCTGTAGCGGTCATGGACCGAGGAAGGACTCCCTGCACTCCTTCGATCTCGTCTTTGAGGACGCGTCGGAAAAGGACAAAAGACGAAAGGGGAACCTGCCCGCGCACTTGCACTTCGATGACACCCAGTGCCTGCTCGGCCTTTTCCCAGGCAGTCACGAGGGCCGCGGCCAACTGCTTTCCGGCCGCCATGGCCGCCACGGCCATGGCATCGCCCCCTCCCTGAACCGCATCGGCCGCCACAGCCTTGGCATCGGTGGTCACCGAGGCCACTTCCTCTCCCGAGTCGGTCCGCAGTGCCCTCAACGTGACATTTCCCTGGTACGATCTTGTGCCCGCGCCCATGACGTTGGATGTGTCTTCAGCCCAGGCCTTTCCCAGGACCACCATCTGGGCGTCGGCAAGTTTGCCCAACTCCAATGCCGCGCTTTCGGAAAGATCGGGAACCTGGAAGGCCGGTTCCCGGGAGGCGGCCTCGGCAATCACGGCCTTCTGGGCAAGGGGGAACCCCATGTCCCTGAAAGCCTGGGCTAGGGCACTTTCCGACACCGGGGGCTCCTTGTCGACCGCGCCCAGCCACGAGTATGGATGCATCTCGCCCACGTTGCGCTGGCTCAGAAGGAGCAGCACGCCGGGCCGTACTCCCGAAAGAAGCGGCACCTCCTTTTCCAGCAGCCGTCGCCGGATCGCCTCCACGTCCATACGCACCAGCACCAGGACCCAGTAGTCCTGCTCACCGCGGAACTCGCCCAACACCTTGTAGTCGTGAACAAAATCCTGATTGCGGGACAGGACCGCCTCGGAGACCAAGGGGAACTTTTCCACCAGGGTATCTTTTTCCAGGACCTGTTCCAACATCTTGCCCACCGCAACCCCCAGGGCATCGGCAACGGCCGCCTTGCGCGCGCTCGCCGGGTCCCCGCGGTATATCTTCGACACTCCCACGGCCTCGAGTGTGTCCGACGGTTTCCTTTCCGCGGGCCTTCCCGTGGTGGGTCTGCACAGCATGGTCAGGACCAGTGTTGCCAACACCGCGACTTTCAGATGGTCTCGCATGGCGGCTTCTCCTCCAGGCGTTCGCACGCGCCCCCTTCTGTCCTTCACAAACGATTGGCCACAGGGCTTACCGTCGCCCCGGACCGGATGCCTTACTGATCGCAGCCAAGATGGACGGCGGGCCTTGATCATCGTTCCGGCCACACCCGACCACATGCGGAATACGGTCTTTTTGGTGGGCAGTGCCCACCCTACGAAAGCCTCAATTCCGGTGCGAAGCCAAGCATGTGACAAGGCGTCGCCCGATGTGATGCCCGCACAAAAACAAGACCCGCCCGGCCGCAACGATGATCAAGGCCCGAAACGACGCCCAAGACCCAAACGTCTCAAAGACAGGAACCTCGTTCTTGTCGTTTTGAAATGCGTTCTTCGAGTTTGTTTGGGATCTCGGTATTCGCTATTCGAATTTTACCTGAACACAAGTTCCCTTCAGGCACTATATAGACTAGGCTGGGCAAAAGAAAAAGAACCCTCCGGCCTGAGGGCAGGGGAAAACGAATGGACGAAGGGGCGTCTTGAGTGCGTGCGTGCAGATTCCTTTCAGGAAGGAAGGGGTTCCTTGGAGCCTGGGGGCACGGGGACGAAGACGCGCGTGGGAGGCTGGCAGGGCTTGGGAAGGGCAGGTATGCCAGCCTCGAATAGGATGAGAAGGTGTGGTAAAGATGGATGTGGGACATGAAACGTCCAACTGCGAAACAAGAAGAAGAAAGATCAGATAGGGCAAAGGTGGCCCCACCGCACATCAGCGTGGTGATACCCACTCACAACCGGGCCTGGTGCTTGAAGCACGCCATGGATTCGGTCCTGTCACAGGACTATCCGCGCTTCGACCTGACCGTGGTGGACGACGGGTCCACCGATGGGACCGCCGCACTGCTCGCGGCTTACCCGGGGATTAGGGTGCTGGGCCTTGAAAACAGGGGGGTGAGCGCCGCGCGCAACGCAGGGGTGGCTGCCACGCAAGGACCGCTCATCGCCTTCCTCGACTCGGACGACAGGTGGCTGCCGGGCAAACTCACGGCCCAGGCGGCCTTTTTTGAGAGCCATCCCGGCGCACGGATCTGCCAGACCGAGGAAATTTGGATGAGGAACGGGGTCCGGGTCAACCCGGGCAAGAGGCACCAAAAACCCTCGGGAGATATCTTCGAACGTTCCCTGGCCCTGTGTCTGGTGAGCCCTTCGGCCGTGATGCTGCGCAGGACCCTTTTCGAAGAAATGGAAGGATTTGACGAATCCTTGCCCGCTTGCGAGGACTACGACCTGTGGCTCCGGGTGTCGTGCCGCTACCCGGTCCATCTGATCGATGTTCCGCTGGTGGTCAAGACAGGGGGGCACCCCGATCAACTTTCCCGGAGCCCGAGCCTGGACCGTTACAGGATCCAGTCCCTGGCAAAACTGCTCACCCACGTTCCCCTGACGCCTTCTCAGCGGAGGGCCGCCCTGAAAACCCTCGAAGCCAAATGCACCCTCTTCGCAGCGGGGTGCACGAAGAGGGGAAGGCTTGAGGACGCCGAGCACTACCGGAGGCTCCCCTTCCTTTTCCGGTGACTGGCAGGGCTCTGGCTTCACACCATCCGTTCGATCTCCCGAAGCTTATTCTCCAGGCGCTTTTCCGATATGGGAAACGGCGTCCTGAGTTCCTGTGCGAAGAGGGACACCTTGTACTCTTCTATCATCCAGAAAAGCTCTTCCAAGGCTTCGCGCTTCCGGCCGGTGGCGCAGGCAGGAAGCCCCTGGAGCAGGCGACGCAGCCCGGTGGAAAAAACCTCCAGCTTTTCGCTGCGCGCCCGTTCCTTTTCAAGGTCCCTCCATCCTCTTTCGGCCCGGATCGTGAGGGCCCGAAGATAGCGCACCAGGTTGGCGAGCCGTGCTTCGTCGTAAAGGGAAAGAAAGGTGGGGGGTGCGATGTGCTCCAGCTCGGCCCGCAGTTTCTTGAAAAAGGCGAGCGCCACCCGGTTTGCTCCGACGTCGCTTTCCAGCTTGGCAAGGGCGGTGCGTGTGGCCGTATAGGCATCCAGGGCACGGATGGCCGCTTCCCGCATGGCCCGGGCCTTATCGAAAAGAAAGGGACGCGCCCCGCCGACAAGCTTGGAAAATTCCTCCCCGGTGCGAACGTCCTTGCCGAACACGGCATGGAGGACCGCGTCGTAAAGGGCCTTTTCCACACAGTGGGGCCCCCCGAAGTACACGGCCAGGCGCTGCTCGTCTCCGGCAAGGCCCAGCAGGCGCCTGACCTGTTTGCAGTCCTTGGCGAGATGGAGGGCACACAGGGCGGCCACGCCCTTCCTGTGGGCCTCCAGGGCCTCCTGCTGGTCCAGGAAGAGCCTCAGGCGCACGCACCGGTCTCCGGGCACCAGGGCCGGGAAGGCGTAGGCACCTCCTTGCCGCTCGTCTCCCAGGGGAATCATCGGTGCAAGGGGACCAAAGTCCCACGCGGTGATCCCCTCCCGCTCCCACTTCCTGCGGGCATTCTCGATCAGGCCTTTCCCAGGCCGCGCCCCTACGTCCGTTTGCAGAAGGCCCACATCCCTGCCGGCACAGATCTCCCTTCCCTGCGCATCCACCACGGCAAGACGCATCCTGAGATGGGGGGAAAGGGCCTCTACCTGCCAGGCGGACGACGGCACCTGGACACCGAAACGTCCTGCAATGGATTCGGCCAGGGCGGTGAGAAGGGGGCCCTCCTTTCCGGCCAGGTCCGGCAACAGGATCTCCACCGCACGGGTGAGCGGCACCAGCTTGCGCCGAAGCTCCTTGGGAAGCCCCTTCAAAAGGGCGGTCACCTTCTCCTTGAGAAGCCCGGGCACCAGCCATTCGAGCCGCTCGGCCGCCACCTGTCCCACGAGCTGGGACGGGATCCGCAGGGTCACCCCGTCTGCGGGGTCGTTGGGCTGGAACCGGTACGAAAACGGAAAATCCGCTGCCCCCATGGGCATGGCGTCGGGAAAAAGCCGCAGCTCCTGGGGGTCCGGTTCCTGCAAGAGCACGTCTTGGGGGGTCATGCGAAGAAAGGCATCCCCTCCCCTTTCTTTGATGCGGTGTTTGAGGGTCGCCACATCGTAGACTCCGGGCAGCCTTGTGGCGTAAAAATCGACCTGCCTTTCTTCACCTGCCAAGAGGTCGCGCCGCCGGAGCCGTTCCTCCATTTCCATCACCTCCCGGACCACCTCCTGGTTGTGCAGCAAGAACGGGAGCCGCTGCGCCACCTCCCCCTCCACCAGGGCGCTGCGGATGAAAAGGGAGCAGGACGTCTCGGGGTCTATGGGGCCGTAGGATACGGGTCTTCTCGGCACGATGGGCAGCCCGAACAGGGTCACCTGCTCGTAGGCCACCACCTCGCCGCGCTTTTTCTCCCAATGGGGCTCCGAGTAGTGGGAACGGCACAGGTGCTTTCCCAGTGCTTCGAGCCATTCGGGCTCGATGTTGGCAGCGGTGCGCGCAAAAAGACGAGAGGTGACCACCATTTCGGCCGCAACGATCCATGGGCCCCCCCGGTTGAACAGCCCCGATCCCGGGAAAAGCATGGCCTCCTTTCCATGAGCCGCCTGGTAGATGTTTTTTTGCCTGCGCATGGCGATGCTCGACAGAAAACCGCTGCAAATGGACCGGTGAAGGGCCGCGTAAGCGCTGTGCTCCTCGCCCGGGGCACGGCCTTGCGGGGGCCCCCGTTTTTCTCCGAGCCCCTCATCCCGGCAGATGTCGAGGATCTGTTCGTGCACGTCGCGCCACTCGCGCATCCTGTGATGGGAAAGGAAATGATCCTTGCAGAATTTGCGCAGCCGGCTGCGGCCGGCCCCGGACCCGAGCTGCTCGTCATAGCGGCGCCACAGATTCAAGAAGGAAGCGAAATCCGAAGACGGATCGGCAAACGAGGCGTGGATTCTGTCCGCCTCGGACTCCTGCTCCACCGGCCGCTCCCTGGGGTCCTGTATGGACAGGGCCGCCGCGATCACTGCCGCCTGCTCGAGACAGTACTCCGTGGCCGCCTCGATCAAAATGCGGGAGATCCTCGGGTCGAGGGGCATGCGCGCCATGATGCGCCCCCTGTCCGTGAGCCGGGGTATCCTTTTGTCCCTGCCCGGCCCTCTTTCGGGGGTGTCCGTTCGCAGGGCCCCGAGCTCCGTAAGCACCTGGAACCCGTCTTGGATGCTCTTGGCCGGTGGCGGGTCTATGAAAGGAAAGGCCGTCACGTCACCCACCTTGAGGGCGACCATCTTGAGCAGCACTTCGGCAAGGTTGGAGCGCAGCAGTTCCGCAGGGGTGTACACGGGCCGCATCTCGTAATCCTGCCTGGGGTACAGGCGGATGCACACCCCGTTTTCCACCCTGCCGCAGCGGCCGGCCCGTTGGTCCGCGCTGCTTTGGGAGATGGGAAGGACGGGAAGGCTGCTGGTGCGCGTCCTGGGATTGTACTGGGAGATCCGGGCAAGTCCGGTGTCGATGACGTACCGGATCCCGGGGATGGTGATGGATGTCTCCGCCACGTTGGTGGCCACGATGATCTTGCGCTCCGGGAAGGACTGAAAAACCCTTCGCTGCTCCTTTCCGGAAAGCCGCGCGAAAAGGGGGAGCACCATGTTTCCCCCACCCATCCGTGACTCCAGGAGCTCGCAGGCTTCCCGGATATCGTTTTCGGTGGGCATGAAAACCAGGATGTCCCCTCGCCGGTCGCGGCGGATGCAATCCTCCACTGCCCGGACCGCAGCCTCCACGTAGTTCCACTCGTCGTCCCGCTCCGGTACGGGCGCATCGAAGGGTTCGTATTCCACCTGCACGGGGTACATGCGCCCGGACACCTCCACCACGGGAGCGCCTCCGAAAGCCGCAGAGAACTTCTCCGTATCGATGGTGGCCGAAGTGATGACCACTTTGAGATCCCTGCGTTGTCTCAAAAGGCCCTTGAGAATTCCCAGCAGAAGGTCGATGTTGAGACTCCGCTCGTGGGCCTCGTCCACTATGACGGTGTCGTACTGGGAGAGAAGCCGGTCCGACTGGGCTTCGGCGAGCAAGACGCCGTCCGTCATGATCTTGATGTAGGGGTACTTTGCCCTCTGTTCCTGAAAGCGTATCTTGTACCCCACGCTGGTGCCGATGGGCTCGCCCAACTCCTCGGCGATTCTTTCCGCAACGGTCACCGCAGCCACCCTTCTGGGCTGGGTGCATCCCACCACTGCGCCCATGGCCCGGCCGGCCTCCAGGCACATTTTCGGTATCTGCGTGGTCTTTCCCGATCCTGTGGCCCCGGTGATCACTACGACCCTGTTTCTTCGTATCGCCTCGACGATGGCCTGCCGCTTGGCCGTTATGGGAAGGGCTTCGGGGTAAGTGAGGGCAGGAAGCCGACTGCGGCGCAGGGCCCTTGTCGCGACGGAAGCATCGAGGCGCCCTTCGAGCCTTGAAAGGACCGAGTCGTCCGAAGGGTGGGAGACGCTGCCGCGTCTGCGCTCGAACCGGTCCAGATCCCGGGCCAGGGCCAGCCTGTCGGAAACCATGGCCTTGTGCAGCCGCGCGCGCAAGGCGGCCACCCTCTTTCCCCGATCGGCGGTCAAGTTCTGCATGCTTTCAGGACGACTTCAGGTAGGCTCGGTACTGCCGCAAAACCTTTCTCACATATGTCTCGGTTTCGTAAATGGGGGGAATGCTGTTGTGACGCTCCACCACCGTGGGTCCCGCGTTGTAGGCTGCCAGAGCCATGGCGAGACTGCCGTTGAAGCGTTCCAAAAGGTATTTGAGGTATCGTGCCCCTCCCAGGATGTTCTCCCTCGGGTCAAAGGGATTGGAGACTCCCAGGATCGTGTGCGTCTGGGGCATGAGCTGCATGAGCCCCTTTGCACCGGCCCGGGAAACGGCACGGGGATTGAAGTCGGACTCCACCTTGATCACGGCCTTTATCAGGGCAAAATCGAGACCGTTTCTCCAGGATGCCTCCTGGATGTACCTGTCGTAATGGTTCGCGCCAAAGTGCACCGAAGCCGTGGAGCGGGACGACTCGTCGCGCATGTAAAGCTTGTAGTCCCTGCTGGCGGGAGCGTTTGTGAAATGGAGCACGCCGTTCTTGTCCACGGAAAAGTAAATGTCCGCCCCGGCCTCCGGGGCCTGGCACAAAAGGAGCCCACAAAGCCAAAAAACGGTCCACACCGGGCTTGTGCCGGTCCCTTTGTCGATGGTGTTCTTGCGTCGCACTCCCATTGGCCCTTCTCCCCGTCGTGGTGGGACAAACCCACTGCCGTCCCATGGAAAATGCGGCTTCCCTCGGGGACACTTTCCCCACCGTCCCTTCCATAGCCGATCGGGCCCTTCGAGTAAAGGGGTCGTGCGCCGGCGCCACGCCGAGATATGGCAAAGCGTTCTTTATCCCGTGCGCCCGGGTCCGGCCGGGCCGATCAACTTCCTCAGCCGCTCTTCATCCCCCCCGGGAATCTGTCTGAAAGCAACCCCCATGCCAACAGGTCGTCCCACGGGATCGTCCGTTGCCGTCGTGCTGGAGGTCACCTCGCAGCCTATCCGCAGAGGTTGTGGAGAATCCGGGATCTGGAGCTTGAGGAAGAACCTGTCTCCCCTGGAGAGGGGGCTGGGGGTCCGAATGAAGATACCTTCTCCTGCCGGGGTGTTCGAATAGGCCTGCAAAAAGCTTTCCCTGTCTTTGAAGGTCACGGTGAGCACCTTGGGCATGGCAGGGTCTTTTCTCTTCCCGATGGCGACGTCGGTCGTCTTCTTGAGCCGCATGGCCAGAGTGCTGAGGATGATCCGGAAATCTGCCGACAGCTTGTTGAACTCCTCATCGAGGAAGCCCCGGTCCATGATCCCCACGGTGGTGGTGCCGACCGCTGTCGCAGTGGCCGTTCGCGGCGTTCCGGCTATGAAGGCCACTTCTCCGAAGACCTCCCCGGCCTGCACCGTTTCTATGACCACCTTTTGTCCTTCCACCAACTTGGAAAGCTCCACGGCGCCGGAAATGACGACGTAAATCCAATCCCCGGAACTGCCCTCCCCAAAGATGATCTGGCCGTCCTGGTAGGTCTCCTCTGCCGATGTGTGAAACATGGTCCTCCTCACGTCGCCGTCAACAAACCGGCCCTGATCATCGTTTCCGCCACATCGTCTCCCCTTCATCCCAGCCCTTTCCCACGACGGGAGAGCGAGTATACTTTGCGCGGCCACAAGCCGCGCTTTTTATCCCCTCGCCCCGGCCCTCCCAGAGGGCGGGGGGATGATCGTTTCATTCCGGAAACAGGGCAAGCTGCACCTGTGGGGACGGCCAGGGCCTCTTTTGTGTCTGGAACCTGTGGATTTCCTTCAGTCCGGCCTCGATCTCCTCCAAGAAGGGAGAGGGTGCTTGCCGGCTCTTTCTCCCATGGACGCGGCGGGCTGCTGCGCGTGTCAGCAAGAGCCTTTCCTTGGCCCTGGTGACGGCCACGTAAAAGAGTCGCCGTTCTTCTTCGGGATCACCCTTGTTCCGGGCGGGTCCCTCGAAGGGAATCAATCCTTGTTCACACCCTACTACGAAAACCACGGGAAATTCAAGGCCCTTGGCCGCGTGGATGGTCATGAGGCTGACCTTCTGCGCGCGGGAATCGCAGGCGTCCGCGTCGGTGCGAAGGGCCAGGTGGTTGAGGAAGTCGTGCCCATCGCTGCCAAAATCTCTGGCGATACGACAAATTTCTGACATGCTCCTTTGCTTCTGCGGGTCCTCCTTCGCCAGCACGCCCAGGAGCAGGTTGTCCGCAATCCACCCCAGTTTGCCCTCCACGGACAGGGGATCCACGGCCTCCTTGAGGCTGCTGAGAGCCTGCTGCCATCGGCCCGCACGCCGCTGCTGGGCCACCGACAGCCCCGGCACGGGAAAACGCACGCTGTCGGCCAGGACCCTGGCCAAGGGGCACTGCCTTCCGCCGGCCCATTTGCCGAGCAGGTCCATGGTGCGGTTCGTGATGCCCCTTGGTGGACAATTGGCGATGCGAAGAAAATCCCTGTCACACGCGAGCCCCTCGACCACCTTGAGGTAGGACAAGAGTTCGGCGAACCCCTCTTGTTGGAAGAAGCCTTCCCGCCGCGCCACCTGGTACGGAATGCCGGAGCGGTGAAAAGCCTCCTCCAAGGCATCCACCTGCCGCCGGACCCGGTAGAGAACGGCGAAATCCCCGAACGCCCGTTCCCTCGAAACATCATGTCCGTCGAGCCTGCCGCTGTCCATGGAGAAGTGACTCGTGCCCCCCACCATCTTCTCGATGCTGTGGACCACGGTCTCGGCCTCCGCTGCTTCCGTGGCGGCCTCCTGGATCACGATACGCCTTTGCCCTTCGATCCCCGAATAGAGCCTCGACTCGGTTTCCTGCGCTCCGGACGGGCCCATCAACCGCCGCGCCACCGCCAGAATGGTTTCCGTGGAACGATAATTGCGCCGTAGCCTCACGGTGAGGGCCTTGGGATAGTCCTGCGCAAACCGCTGGAAGTAGCGCACGTCGGACCCTCGAAAACCGTATATGGCCTGGTCGGGATCACCGATCGCGCACAGGTGGGCCCCATCCGGGGCCAGTGCCCGGATGAGGCGGTACTGACCGTGATTGATGTCCTGATACTCGTCCACGCAGATATGGATGAAACGCTTCTGGTAAGCGAGGCGGACCGTCTCGTCCGACTCCAGGAGACGGACCACCCGAAGAATGAGATCCTCGAAATCGAGAAGCCCTTGCACGGCAAGGAGCCGCTGGTACTGCCCGTAAACCGCGGCCACGGCACCGCAGACCTCTTCGGGAAGACAGACGGTCAGGTCTTCTTGTGGTAGCAGCAGGTTTTGCTTGGCGCGGGCGATATGGCGCGCAGCGGTGTCCGCATCGAATCCCGGAAATCCCAAGTCGCCCAGGGCCTGCTCCATGGCCGCTTCGACCAGCAATATCCTGTCCGGTTCCTGGACCAGGGCCGGTTTTTCAAGACCTTTTCCCCTTTCCTTCAAAACCCCCAGGCAAAAGGAATGGAAGGTGCCGATGGTCACCGACGCAAGGACCCCGGGGTCCCCGAGAACCGGTCCAAGCCGCTCCCGCATGGCCTGAGCGGCCTTGTTGGTGAAGGTGACGGCCAAGACGGACTCTGCCGGCACATGCCTCTGCCTGACGAGATGGGCGATGCGGTGGGTCAGGGTCCTTGTTTTTCCTGTCCCAGGCCCTGCCACCACCAGAAGGGGTCCCCCCAGATACTGCACGGCGGCGCGCTGCTCTTCGTTGAGCCCTTCCAGGAGGCTGGTCTCTGGGTCCCCGCTGCCCGGAGCCTCCGGGTCGTATCCTATCGCCGCCGGCGGGTCAGCAGGTTCCCGGGGCCAGGGCCCGGCGTCCTGGGACCTTCGGGACTGCATTTTTCCCGAGGCCGTGAGGGTGTCCGGTACCTGGAAAAGGGACTGCTGGCCCAACAACCGGGAACGCTCCTGGGGCCCGAAGAGGCGCACGGTCCCGTATTCCCCGTCGTATCCCGCTTCGAGCAGGACCTGTCCCCGTCGCATGCGTTCGACGGCCTCCCCGAGCAGGGGGAGCCGCGCCCGCTCCAAGGACGCGACGGCAAGGTCCTTGAGGATGAAAAGCTCGGGCCCGAAGGTCTCCAACAGCTCCATGTAGGCGTTGAGGACCCTCCTGGAGGTTGCGCCCTGGCCCAGGACCTCCCCGAGGATATCGGCGAGGGAAAAGAGACTGTGATATCCGTGTACCCGCTCGGGTCTTCCGCCCATGGGCCGATCCGCAAGTTCCTCCACCCTGTACAGAACCCCCAGGGTGAGAGGGCCGCCGCACACGGGGCACACACCCCGGCAGTCCACCGTCTGCCGGGGCGCCAGACGGACGCCGCACTTGCGGTGACCGTCGAAATGGTACTTGCCTTCCTCGGGAAAAAACTCGATGGTGCCCAGGAAACGGTCCCTGTCGCCCGTTTCCAGTGCGCTGCGGACGGCATGGTAGGAAAGCTCCGTGTCGAAAAGGTTTGCCTCCCGGCCCAGCTTGGCCGGCGAATGGGCGTCTGAGTTGGAGACAAGGGTCCTGCCGTCAAGCCCCGAAACCCTCCAGTTCATGGGGGGGTCCGAAGAAAGACCGGTTTCCAGGGCAAAGATGTGGCAGGAGAGATCCTGGAAACATTCTTTTAGGCTGTCGAAGCCCGACTTGGACCCGAGCATGGAGAACCAAGGGGTCCAGATGTGGGCGGGAACGAGGAATGCCTCGGGGCAGGTTTCAAGAACGATCTCCAGAAGGTCTCGTGCATCCAGTCCCAGGATGGGTCGGCCGTCGGACCGGATGTTGCCGATGGTTTCGAGCCGATCGTTGAATCTGGAGGCGGCCTCCATGTCCGGGAAAAAGACCACGTTGTGGTTCTTGCGCGTCTTCCCGTCCTTCTTGTAGATGTTGCTGATCTCGGCGCTGAGCAGGAAACGCACGGTGCCCCGGCAGGGGCCGGGGACCCCCGTGGCCCGCCGGTTCACCTCGTCCTTGAGGGCGTAGAGACCCGGCTCCCTGGGCACCAGCTTTTCCTTGAGTTCGGCAAACCAGCCCGGGTGGGTGAAGTCCCCGGTCCCCACCAGGGTGACACCCTTGAGCTGTGCCCAAAAAGACAGATTTTCCAGGTCCAGGTTCCGGGCTGTGGCCCTGGAATAGTGCGAATGTACGTGCAAATCGGCGACGAAACGCATGGACGGACCATACCGCGCCTGCGGAGAAAATCAAGAGGCATGCACAGACCCTTGTGACCCCCGAGCGAGGGGAAAGGACTTGTTTCCGGAGCGCTGAGGCGCTATGAGCGAAGAACGAACCCATCCGGGCAGCCGGCCGGGGAGAAAGGAGTTGCGACCATGGGGCTTTTGTCGGCGTCGGTGACCATCGCGCGGTATCTGGTGGACGGCAAGGTCAAGGATCCGTTTTTCGAAACGGTACAAGGCGGTCTCACACAGCACAGCTTCCGGGAAACAGAAGGAGGCGGTCCCGAAAAGGCCGTGGGATGGACACCTTTCCAGGCCCCCTTTGTCCCCGACTTCGAGGCCCATTCCTGCGTGATCGGCTCCCACCTGCTTTTTTGCCTGCGCATCGACAAGAAGACGCTCCCCCCAAAGGTCGTGAAAAAGCACGTGGCCCTGGAGACCGCCAAACGGCTGCGGGAAAGCGGACGGGACTACCTGGCACGCGAGGAGAAGAGGATGGTGCGCGAAGCCGTGGAAAGCGCCCTGCTGGTCCGCATCCCGGCAATCCCCAACCTCTACGAGGTGCTCTGGCACTACGACTCGGGCGTGGTCTGGTTTTTTTCCACCCAATCGGCCGCCCGGGAAGAGCTGGAAACCCTCTTTTCGCGCAGTTTCCAGGTTCGTCTCATCTCGCTTTTCCCTTTCACCATGGCGGACCTGACATCGGGGTTGGGCCCCCGGGAGAAGGACGCGCTCATGACCCTGCGCCCTGCCCTTTTCGTGGAGTAAAGCCATGCTCGACGTTTCCGTATCTTACAGCCGCTACCGTTTCCTGGGTCCCGAGTTCCTCACCTATCTCTGGTACCTGACCGAAAGCGACCCCGATGCCGTGACAACGGCCTCGGACGGGAAGGTGAGCCTTGCCCTGGGAAGGAGCATCGTTCTGGAGAACCGGCGCCGGGACGACGTGGAACGGGTCACCATCAAGGGTGACGAAGCCCAAATGGACGAGGCAATGCTCGCCCTGAAGAAGGGGGCGGTGGTCACCCAGATGCACCTGAACCTCGAAATCGGAGAAATGACCTGGAGCTTTTCCGTGCGTGGGGAGGACCTGGCCGTAACGGGCCTCAAGACGCCGCCTGGGGCCCCGCTGGAATCGCCCGACGAACTGGAGGCCGCAATACTGGACAAGGCGGCCCTTTGTGAGAAGCCCCTCGAACTTGTGGACGGCCTTTTTCAGCGCTTCATAAGGCTCCGCGTTTCCGACGCCTGGCATGGGGAAGTGATCCCGGCCATGCGAAGGTGGCTCGACAAGACCCCCGGCTGACAGCCCCTTGCGCAGGTATCCCTTCGTGGGGAATCGGAACGAACAAGGGTAGGCCAACACCCGTGAATGAATCTGTTTGGGATATAAGATCCTCATTTCATTCCCCGGTCGAGTTTGGGGGCGGCATTCCCCCCTTGAGGGGGGGCAAAGGGGGGTGTGAAGGGTTGCCGGAGCCTGGGAAACACCCCCCCTGGCCCCCCCCTCAAGGGGGGAATTGAGTCGAAATGCGCTCCACGATGACCCGACAGCGTTTCTCCTTGCCGAGAAAGGCCGTGCAAGAGCCCGTCCACGGGTCCGGGTCATTGTGGTGACGGCAGCACCACCGCGGCCTTGCCCAGGGCGGGAAAGTCATCTGCTTCCTTGTCCTTGAGCCTTTTTTGTGCAAAATGAGCCATCGTTGCAAAACTTCAAGGAGGTACCCACGATGAGCGAAAGGAAAGAGGGCTCTCTTCTCGGCCCATACAGGGTCCTGGATCTCAGCGACGAAAAGGGTGTGATGTGCGGGAAGGTCCTGGCCGATCTGGGGGCCGATGTGATCAAGGTGGAGCCCCCCGGCGGAGACCCCATGAGACATATCGGTCCCTTTTACCACGACACTCCCGAGCCTGAGAAGAGCCTCTTCTGGTTCACCTTCAACACCAGCAAGCGGGGCATCACCCTGGACATCACCAAGGGAGACGGAAGGGAGCTTTTCAAACAACTGGCAGCGGGGGCGGACTTCATGATCGAGTGCTTCCCCCCCGGCTATCTGGACGAGGCAGGGCTCGGCTATTCCGAGCTGAGCCGCATCAACCCCCGCCTCATCCTCACCTCCATCACTCCTTTCGGGCAAACCGGCCCTTACCGGGACTACAAAGGCTGCGACCTGGTGGGAATGGCCATGGGAGGCCTGATGTACCTCATCGGCGACCCGGACCGCCCGCCGGTCAGGGTGACGGCCCAGCAGGCCTACGCCCAGGCGAGCGTCCAGGCGGCTGCGGGAACCATGGTGGCCCACCACTACCGCCAGGTGAGTGGCCAGGGGCAGCACGTGGACGTCTCCCTTCAGGAGGCGGTGAGCAACACCCTGGACACCACCCAGCAGGCCTGGGACCTCCAGCGCATGATCTACAAGCGGGTGGGAAGCTGCCGCCCCGTGGGAGAGAGGGTCTCCCGGGCCGTGTACCCGTGCAAGGACGGTTACATTGCCTGCTGGGCCCCCGAGGAGCCGCGGCTGCTTGTCCGGTGGATGGAAGCCGAGGGGATGACCGAAGAGGCCGCCCAGATCTCCAAATACATCGAAGTCTGGGAAAGGGTCATGGAGGGCAAGTTGTCCCTGAGCCAGGCCCTGACCCAGGAAGAGCTCCAGCACATGCAGTCCATGCGTGTGCCCTTTCTACAGGCCCGCAGCCGGCGGGAGCTTTACAAGCTGGCCATGGAAAATCATTTCGGATGGGCCCCGGTGCACACTCCCAAGGACCTGGTGGAGTACCCCCAACTGGCCACGAGGAACTACTATGTCCAGGTCTCCCATCCCGAGCTGGGGGACACGCTCACCTACCCGGGCGCTCCTTACAAGCTCAGTGAAACGCCGTGGCGCATCTGGAACCGGGCACCGCTCATCGGTGAGCACAACAGCGAGATATACGAAGGGGAATTGGGGCTCTCCCCGGAGAGGCTCTTGACCCTCACCCAGGCGAACGTGATTTAGAGGAGGTGACCTCATGGCTCAAGCACAGGCCCTGGAGGGCGTGAAAGTGGTGGATTTTTCCTGGTACGCGGTGGGCCCCCAGACAGCCAGGCACCTTGGAGACAACGGGGCCGAGGTGATCCGGGTCGAATCTACGGTGAGCATGGACCTTCTCAGGGTCAACGGGCCTTTCCGCGACGGTGTGTGGGGAGTGGACCGCAGCGGTTATTTCGCAAACCAGAACCCCAACAAGTACGGCATGACCCTCAACCTGAAAGTGCCAATGGGGGTGGACCTTGCCAAGAGGCTCGTGCAAAGGGCCGACGTGGTGCTCGAGAGCTTCACGGCCGGAGTCATGGAGAAATACGGGCTGAGTTATGAGGAACTGCGCCGTGTGAAACCCGACATCGTCATGATCAGCATGTCGGCCCAGGGCCGGGGGGGACCCTATTCCCACCACCCCAGTTACGGGCATGTGCTCCAGGCCCTTTGCGGGGTGAACCATATGGTGGGGTGGCCCGACGGCGACCCGGTGGGCGCCTACGGCCCCTACACGGATTATTTCGTTCCCCACTTGGCAGCCACCGCAGTGCTGGCCGCCCTCGATTACCGCCGGCGCACGGGAAAGGGACAGTACATCGATCTGGCCCAGTTGGAGGCGGCCATCCATTGCCTCGACACGGCCATCTTGGACTACACGGTGAACGGACGGGAGCAGTGCCGGATGGGAAACCGCCACCCCTACGCTTCCCCCCACGGGGCCTACCGCTGCAAGGGGGAAGACAGGTGGTGCACCATCGCGGTGTTCACTGACAAGGAGTGGGAGAGTTTTTGCAGGGTCCTTGGAGCTCCCCCGTGGACCCTGGATCCTCGATTCTCGACGCTCCTGGGTAGGCTGGAAAACGCCGAAGCCCTGGATCGGCTGGTGGAAGAATGGACCGTGCAGTACGCCCCGGAACAGGTCATGGCCGTGCTCCAGGCCGCGGGCGTTGCCGCGGCCGTGGTGCAGAATGCCCGGGACCTGCACGAGGACCCACAACTGAAGCACCGGAACCACTACTGGGTCCTGGACCATCCCGAGATGGGCCCCTCCACGTATGACAGCCCCTCGTACAAGCTTTCCAGGACCCCGGCCCGACCCCGGATGCCTGCCCCCACCCTGGGACAGCACGTGGAGTTTGTCTGTACCGAGCTCCTGGGCATGTCCGACAACGAGTTCGCCGAGCACCTCGCCGCAGGAGCGTTCGAGTAAAAGGTGCGACGGATTTGGGAAGGGCCCTTGCCGCTCCGTGGTGCAGTTACACGGAAGCGGGACGTTGGGAGAACCGGCGTATTGGAATCGTGCTCGTCCCCCGGAGGTGAGGTTTGTGGGGGCTCAGGCAAGATCGGAGAACGCACATGAGCGTACATGAACTGGCCGGCAAACCGGCGCCCCGTGAATTCCTCGTCAACATCCCCAGGCTGGTGACACGCTACTATACCCACAAGCCCGATGTGGCGGATCCCACTCAGCGCGTGGCGTTCGGCACCTCGGGCCATCGGGGGTCCTCGCTTCACGGCAGTTTCAACGAGGAGCACATCCTGGCCGTTTCCCAGGCCATCTGCGAGTACAGGAAGTCCCAGGCCATCACCGGTCCCCTGTTCGTGGGCATGGACAGCCATGGCCTCAGCGAGCCGGCCCTGGCCACCGCCCTCGAGGTTTTCGCGGCCAACGAAGTGACCGTCATGATCCAAGATGGATTGGGCCACACCCCCACTCCGGTGATCTCCCACGCCATCCTCACGCACAACCGGGACCGCAGGAACGGCCCGGCAGACGGGGTGGTCATCACCCCTTCCCACAATCCTCCCGAGGATGGGGGGTTCAAATACAATCCCCCCCACGGAGGACCCGCGGGGACCCAGGCCACCAAGACCATCGAAGACAGGGCCAACGCCATCTTGGAGGACGGTTGCCGCGTGGTGCGCCGGATGCCTTTCGAAAGGGCCTTGCGTGCCGCCACCACCCACACCCGCGACTATGTGGGCCCCTATGTGGGAGACCTGGAAAACGTCGTGGACATGGGGGTCATAGCCGGGGCGGGGCTCAAGCTCGGGGTCGACCCCCTGGGCGGGGCGGCCGCGGCCTTCTGGGACCCCATCGCGGACCGGTACGCACTGGACATCGAGGTGGTCAACCGACGCGTGGACCCCACCTTCGGCTTCATGACCGTGGACAAGGACGGCAAGATCCGTATGGACTGCTCCTCACCCTGGGCCATGGCGGGTCTCATCGGCCTCAAGGAAAGGTTCGACATCGCCTTCGGCAACGATCCGGACACGGACCGCCACGGCATCGTCACCAGGGGAGCCGGATTGCTGCCGCCCAACCATTACCTATCCGCCGCGGTCTGGTATCTTTTCCAGAACCGTCCGGGATGGAAGTCGGACGCCGCGGTGGGAAAAACCCTGGTGTCCAGCTCCATGATAGACAGGGTCGCCCTCCATCTGGGCCGCCGCCTCCTCGAGGTGCCCGTGGGCTTCAAGTGGTTCGTGGAGGGCCTGCTGGACGGGTCATATGGCTTCGGATGCGAAGAAAGTGCCGGTGCGGCTTTCCTGCGCATGGACGGCACGGTGTGGACCACCGACAAGGACGGCATCATCATGGACCTTCTGGCAGCCGAGATGACGGCAAGGACCGGGACGCCGCCCGACGAGCTCTACCGGAGCCTGGAAGAGCGGTTCGGCAAGTCCTTCTACCAGCGCATCGACGCGCCGGCCACCCCCGAGGAAAAGAGCGTGCTGAAAAACCTTTCTGCAGAAATGGTGAAGGCCAAGGAAATGGCAGGGGAGCCCGTCAAGGCGAAGATCACCCATGCCCCCGCCAACGGCGCACCCATCGGCGGTCTCAAGGTGACGACAGAAAACGGGTGGTTTGCAGCCCGTCCCTCGGGGACCGAGGACATTTACAAGATTTACGCCGAGAGCTTCAAGGGCGCCGAGCACCTGGCAAGCATCCTGCACGAGGCACAAGCCATCGTGCGCGCGGCGCTCGAGGGCGGCAAGGTATCCACCTGTTCCCACCCCCGGGGGTGAACAACCCGCGCACCCGGGCCCGTCATCGCCCTGCTGGCCGGGGCGTTCGCCCATCCCCGACCAGCGCGGATCGAAGCACCCTGTCGCTGGAACCCCCAAGAGCACGGGGGTCAACACCGTGTTATGGGTTTTGCACCACGGCTCCGGCCTCGATAAGCTCTTTGATCCGCTCCTTGCCAAGACCATGCCCGGAGAGCACCTCGGACGTGTGCTGCCCCACCCGGGGAAGGGATCGGGGCTCCAGGCCGGGGGTCCGGGTAAGCCGGGGGGCGGGGGCCGGCTGCAAGTAACCGGCGGGGTTTTTGCGCAGCAGGCTGCGCACCTGGTTGTGAGGGTGCTCTGGGACCTCTCCGATGCCAAGGACGGGAGACACGCACGCATCGGTCCCCTCGAAGACGGCGCACCATTCGTCCCGTGTTTTCCGGGCGAAAAGGGCTGCAAACTTCTCCTTGGTTTCAGGCCAGTGAGCGGGGTCCGTCTGGTTCGGAAGGGTGGCCGGGTCGATCTCGAGGCCTTTGAGGAGCGCCGCGTAGAACTGGGGCTCTATGGCACCTACCCCCACATACTTGCCGTCCTTGGTCCGGTAGGTGTCGTAAAACGGGGCGCCGGTATCGAGCAGGTTGGTCCCCCTCTCGTCGCTCCACATCCCCGCGGCCCGGAAATGGTACAGGAACGTGGCAAGATAGGCGGCGCCGTCCACCATGGCGGCGTCCACCACCTGGCCCTTGCCCGAATGGGAGCGCTCCAGCAGGGCCAGGGTGATCCCCAATGCGCACAGCATCCCCCCTCCCGCGAAGTCCCCCAGAAGGTTCAGGGGCGGGTACGGCTTTTCCCCTCGTCGGCCCAGAAGCGACAGGGCCCCTGAAATGGCGATGTAATCTATGTCGTGGCCCGCCATGCTTGCGTAAGGCCCTTGTTGTCCGTACCCGGTCATGCGGGCGTAAACGAGGCGGGGGTTCCGGGCGCAGACCACCTCCGGCCCCAGGCCGAGCCTTTCCATCACCCCGGGGCGGAACGGCTCTATGAGCACGTCCGTCTTGTCGAGCATCGACAGGAGCGTTGCCACCGCCTCGGGATGCTTGAGGTTCATAGCCACCGAGCGCTTGCCGCCGCCCAGGTTGTCGGGATTGTCCACCGCGGGCCTGTCGATGCGTATCACGTCGGCGCCGAAGTCCGAGAGAATCATCCCTGCAAAGGGGGCCGGTGCCAGACCCGCCATCTCGATCACGCGAATGCCTTTCAGTGCTGCCATCTCATCTCTTTCCTTTCTGTTGAGCTCGGTTTGGAAGCCGTCTCCAGGCCCCATGACCGGGCCGGGACATGAAAAACAGCGCACATGTATCGACAAGCCCGTTTCGTGTCAACCTTGACCATCCCAAGTCCTTCGATCGGCAAGTGGTCGGAACCACCTCCTGCCCCTGACAACACCGCAGATGAAGATAGCGTCCTTTCGGGCGCGACCTCGCGGGTTTTCACTCAAGGCTAACAGGGCGCCTCGGCGTGCGCCTCGACACCTGAAAAGGGGAACTTCTTTTTGCACAAGCCCTAAGAGGGCATCCCACGCGCGTCTCCCTGGTCCAAATCCCTTGTATGGATGCGCGTGGGACGCGACCGGGAGTCCGGTGTTCTCGAAGTGCAACCGGCCCAAGATGTTCTTCTGGCTTGCGGCCGAACACCCGACCAAGACCCGGCGAATGAAGGTGCTGCAAAAAAAGCTTGCACCGCTTGCCGGTTTCTTCTAAAGGAACGGAGCTGAAGACCGGGCGCAGAATCGTTTGAGCCTTGATCATCGTGCCGGCCGGTTCCTCTTTTTGCCTCTCCCTTCGCGGGAGAGGCCCGGGGTGAGCAGGAAAACCATCTGGCCCGAAAAACGATCTGTGCAAACGTCCCACTTCTTCCAGCCTCAGAAAGAAACAAGCCTGGTCCCGAGACCCAAGCTGCACCCGGTGCCCGCCGGGTGCTGCGCCGACCGAGGAGGTGCCGCATGCCACGCGAGCTCAAGCTGCCGTGAAAGCTGCCCGCCGGCGGTCGGCAGCCATGCCCACCGTCGAAAGCGCCATACCCCGCCAGGGGCGACTTTTCATTGGAATGAGGCATTTGAGCGGCCATTTTCCCATCCGCGCTGCCACCGTCGCGGCGCCCGTGGTTCATCGCCAGACACGAGGTCGATACGATGGTTCTTCTTCTTCAGTTCTTGCTGAACGGAATCGTTCGGGGTTCGGCGTACACGCTTGTGGCCCTGGGAGTGACACTGCTTTTCAGCATCATGCACATTGTGAACTTCGCCCACGGTGAGCTCTACATGTTCGGAGCCTATGTCTGCTGGGTCTTCGTCACGTATGTCACGGGCAACTACTGGCTTGGCCTCATCGCCGCCATAATCGTCGTCTTTTTCATGGGGCTTCTGATAGAAAGGCTTACCTTTCGACCCCTGTACGACAAGGCCCACATCAACATGTTCATCGTGTCCCTGGGGCTTGTGATCGTGCTCCAGGAGCTCGCCACGCTCATCTGGTCGGGGTTCGCCAAGAAGCTGGATACCGGCTACAAGTCCGTGCGCAGCTTCGGAAACATATTCATCACCGACGAAAGGCTCATCGTCATAGGGGTGGCGCTGCTCCTCATCGTGGCGTCCCTGCTCTATTTCCGGTTCGCCAAGTCCGGCAAGGCCATGCGTGCGGCGGCCCAGAACCGGGTGGGTGCCAGCATGGTGGGGATCGACATCAACAAGACGGCCGCGCTGGCCTTCGGAGTGGGGTCGGCCCTTGCCGCAGCCGGAGGGTGTCTTCTGGGGCCGCTTTTCATGTTGACCCCGACCATGGGTGCCGTGGTGGTGATGAAGTCTTTCGTGATCATCATCATCGGGGGGATGGGAAGCATAGGGGGGGCCATCATCGGGGGTTACGCGCTCGGGATCGTGGAGAGTCTTTTCGAAGGCTACGCCTGGTCCGAGTGGGCCCCTGCGGTGGGTTTCGTCCTGTTGATCCTGGTATTGTCTTTCCGACCACAAGGACTGTTCGGGAGAGGTTAGGAGATGATGGCAAAGAACCAAAGACTGGCAACCTATATCACCTGCGCCGTTGTGGCGATCGTCCTGCCCCTTGTTCTCTCGCCCCTCAAGGCGGGTAATTTCTACCTGCACATCCTGATCATCATCAGCCTTTTCACCATGATGGCCTCAGGGCTCAATCTCCTGCTGGGTTTCACCGGACAGGCATCCATCGGGCACGGGGCCTTTTATGGAATCGGGGCTTACACCTCCGCGCTTCTGGTGATGGACGCAAATTTTCCTTTCTGGCTCGCCTTCCTCGCGGGAGGATGCGCGGCTGGGGCCGCGGGAGCCCTGATCGGTTATCCTGCCTTGCGCCTCAAGGGAATATCCTTTGCCATCGTCACCTTTGCCGTGGGGGAGCTCGTGCGGCTGATATTCGTGAACTGGAAGAACCTCACCCGCGGTCAGGACGGTGTGACCGACATCCCGGGCGCCACATTTCTGGGGATCGACTTCACGGCCAAGCTGCCCATGACCTATCTCGCACTTCTTTTCGCCCTGCTGTCGCTGGTGCTGGTGGACAGGATCGTCAACGCGCGGGTGGGCAAGGCATTTATTTCCATCAGGGAAGACGAAGACCTGGCAGCGGCCACCGGCGTCAACGTCATGGGGTACAAGGTTCTCAGCTTCACCATCTCCACCTTCCTGGCCGGCCTGGCCGGGTCCTTGTACGCGCATTACATGCGTTTCATCAATCCCGCGGATTTCACGGTGATGCAGTCCATGCAGCTCATCGCCATGGTGGTCATCGGCGGCCTGGGAACGGTTATGGGGCCCGTGGTAGGGGCCGTGGTGCTGCTTTTTCTGCCGGAGCTCCTGCGCCCCATCAAGGATTACTACTACCTCATCTTTGGTCTCATCCTGATCCTGGTGATGATTTTTGCGCCCGCCGGGGTCATGGGAGGCGTCAAGTCCCTCACCACACGCTATTCCAAGGAGAGAGCCTAAGACGAAGAGGACGGATCGTTAGCCATGAGCTTGCTGGAAGTCAAGAATCTGACCAAACGTTTCGGGGGCCTTGTGGCCGTCGATGGGGTGAGCCTGGAGATTCACGAGGGCGAAATTCTCGGGCTCATCGGGCCCAACGGCTCGGGCAAGAGCACGCTGATCAACACGCTGACCGGAGTGTACCCAAGTGATGGGGGCCAGGTGGCCTTCAGGGGGGGAGGCATCACCAACCTGCCTCCCCACCGGGTGACGGCAAAGGGGATCGCAAGGACCTTCCAGGGGGGAAAATCCTTCTCCAATCTCAGTCTCCTGGAAAACGTGGTCCGGGGACGACACTGCCGCACGGAAGCCCACATTTTCGGGGCCGTCTTCGGGACGGCCGCCGCCCGCTTGGAGCTGGAGGAGACGTACCGGAAAGCCGAAGAGTTGCTCGATGTGATCGGGCTGAGGGAAAAGGCGAGTGTTCCCGTCTCGGCCCTTCCCTTCGGCCACCAGAGCCTGGCGGGAATCGCCACCGCCCTGGCAACGGAGCCGACCTTGCTGATGCTGGATGAGCCCATCGCCGGCATGAACCCCCAGGAAACCGTCGAGATGATGGCCTTCATTCAGAAGGTGCGGGACATGGGAATCACCATCCTTCTGGTGGAGCACAACATGAAGGTGATCATGGGCATCTGCGAGCGCATAGTGGTTCTGAATTACGGAGCCAAAATCGCGGAGGGCACGCCCGAGGCCATAAGCGCCAACGAGGACGTGATACAAGCCTACTTGGGGAGGAGCTACGTTGCTAAGCCTGCACAGGGTTGACACCCATTACGGAAGACTCCACATTCTCAAAGACGTGTCGCTGAAGGTGACTGAAGGGGAGATCGTAACCATCGTTGGTGCCAACGGGGCCGGCAAGAGCACGTTGCTGCGCAGCGTCTCCGGTCTTGTGGTCCCTACCGTGGGGGAGATCGAATTCGAGGGAAAGCGCCTCAACGGCATGAAGCCCAATGCGATCGTCAAGCTGGGCGTCTCGCAGGTGCCCGAGGGGCGGCAGATATTTCCCCTCATGAGCGTGCTGGAAAACCTCGAGCTTGGAGCCTACGTACGGACGAACAAGGAGCAAATCGCGGAAGACCTGGCCGAAGTGCACGGGCTTTTCCCCATACTCAGGACCCGAATGCGTCAGATGGCGGGGACCCTCAGCGGGGGCGAACAACAGATGCTCGCCATCGCCCGGGGACTCATGGCCAGGCCTCGGCTGCTTCTTCTCGACGAGCCCTCCCTCGGCCTCGCTCCTCTGGTCGTAGAGGCCATAGGAGAGGTGGTCAAGACGATCAACGGACGCGGCGTAACCGTCCTGCTTGTGGAGCAGAACGTGAACATGGCCTTGCAGCTCGCCAACCGGGGTTATGTGTTGGAAGTAGGCCACATCGTCTTGGAAGGCTCGGGAAAGGACCTTCTCGACAACGAGGAGGTGAAGAAGGCGTATCTGGGGATCTGAGCCGCAGATACGAAGTGATCCTTGTCCCCCCACCCCCTATGGGAGAGGGCCGGGGTGCGGGTATGAGAAGTGCGGTTTGTAGAGGCGCGCGGTATAAAAATCGCCGGCTTGTCGAAAGCCGGGAGGGCGAACCAGGGCGTGGGCAGTCTCCAGCTTTCGGGGGGCCGGTGCGTTGGATTCGAGGAGGGGCGGGCTGCGGCCTGTCTTCCCATGGGCTTTTCGTCGGGCATCAGTGGTGAAGGAGGAGGCAACCAGATGAAGAGAATAGTGTTTGCGCTGTTGACCTTGGCATGCGTGTTTTATCTCGGAATGACCTTGCAAACCGGCCAGGCGATGGCCCAAGAAAAGACGGTGACCATCGGGATGATGGGCTCCTGGACCGGCCCCCTGGGCCCCATGGGGGTCGTCTCCCGCAAGGGGGCCTATCTGGCGCAGAAACACATCAACGAAACCGGGTTCGATGTGGGGGGCCAGAAGTACAAGCTTGAGTTTTACGACTGGGACGTGCGCACAGATCCCAAGGTGGCCGTTGCCGGGGTCCAGAAGATGATGGACGAAAAGAACGTGAAGCTGATCGTGGGTCCCATGTACAGCGCCGCCACCCTGGCCTGCCAGCCCATCACCCAGCCCAAGGGCATTGTCCACATCGTTTACTCCAGCGCCACCCAGGTCATCCGGCCCGAGGTGACCCACACCTTCAGGACGGTGACCGACGCCAAGATGCGCGCCGCTGCCCTGAGCACCTACTTCAGGGCCATGGGCATCGAGAAGATGGTCTTTCTCGTGGAAAACATGGCGACGGCCCTTTCCATGTACGACAACAACGCCCAGGCATTTGAGGCCCTGGGGGGCAAGGTGCTTGCCAAGGATGTCTTCGAGACGGGAACCACCGACTTCTTCACTCCCCTGGTAAGACTCAAGGCCAAGAACCCCGATGCGCTTTTTATCTGCGCCAATCCCGAGTCCGCGGGGCTCATCATCAAGCAGACCCGGGAAGTGGGCTGGCCCGTGCAGACCGTTGCCGAGGGCAATCCTCCCACCGGACCCGATTTCTGGAAAATCGGTGGAGAGGCGGTGGAGGGGCACATCGACTTGACATCGGCCCGAGGCCTGGACCCCGGGGAAAAGCTCGTCCAGATCATCGAATACGACATGGCCCTGCGGGGAAGGTTTTTCAAGGAATTCAAGGCCGAGTACGACATCGACCCCAACATCTCGGTGGGGCAGCTTTACTACGACATGATCCACCTTGCCGTGGAGGCCATGAAGCGGGGCGGCACCGTGGACGATGCGGACAAGATCCGTCAGGCCATGATCGACATGAACTGGCAGGGGGTGTGCGGGCGCTGGAGGTTCTTTCCCTCCGGCCAGTGCTGGTCGTGGGCCATGATCAGCGAGATCCACGCCGGCCAGGGATGGACCCCTCTGGCCATCATGGAGCCCGCAGGTTCCAAAATGGAGGAGTGGAAGGTGGTGGACCTGGAAAAGACCCCCCAAATAAAGGATATCCGCAAGAAGCGGGGCTACTAGGTCCGGAGCTGGTTTTCCCGATCTGTTCGTGCTTTGGTTAAAATTCCCACGTCCCCCGAGCGAAGGGGACGTGGGGAAACCTTCCTGCGTGCTTTTTCGCGCCGCCTGCTCCCTTTCAGCCAAGGCCCCTTTTTCGCGCATACCCCCACATGTTGGCCAACACCTGAACGGCCAGGTCCGGAAAGTTGACCGTGGGGATGCGGTGGGAAAGAAGAAGGTTCCTGCACGCTTCCACCTCTTCTATGGTACTGAAAACGGAAAAAAAGACGGGTTTGGTGCGCTCCCCGTCGAGCAGTTGTGCCAGGGGGACGAAGGGATCGGGTCCCTCGGGTGCGAAGGCGATGAAGACGATCCCGTGGACCCCCTCGTCTTCCATGAGGGCCTTGAGGATTTCCACGGAAGTGGTTGCGAAGCCGCGAACCATCATGTCGGGGTAAAGGTCTATGGGGTTGCGCCTCTTGTAAGCCGTGGCAATGACGTTGGAGAGCTTTGTCTGGGTGGTCTCGGTGAAACGGGCCATGGTCAGACCGACCTTGACGGCCCTGTCCACGCAGAGGATGGCCTTGGCGCCGCTGTAGGTCACAATGGCGATCCGATTGCCCCGGGGAAGGGGCATCCAGTCAAACCCCATGAGGGTGGCCATGAGATCCTCGACCCCCTCCATGCGCAAGACGCCGGCCTGCTTCAGCGCTCCGGTGAGCACCGCATCGTCCACCGCCATGCTGGCGGTGTGGGAAAGGATCGCCTGCACCCCTTCCGTGGACTGCCCTCCCTTGAGGAGGACCACCGGTTTTTCCTCCACGGCCCTCTTGGCCGCTTGGAGGAACCGCCGACCGTCCCGGACGTCCTCGAGGTACAGCCCCACGGTGCGCGTCCGGGCGTCCCCTGTCAAGTAGTCCAGGACGTCGCACTCGTCTACGTCCACCTTGTTTCCCAGGCCGAAACCCCGGGAAATGTGAAGACCCAGGGAGCCCATGTATTTGAGCAGGCCCCCGACGAAGATGCCGGATTGGGCCGCGAATCCGATGGATCCTGGCTTGAGCATACGATCGTCGGCGAAGTAGGAGGTGGTAAGGCCCGTTTCCGTATTGACGATGCCCAGCGTGTTGGGTCCGAAACCCCGCATTCCCGAATCGCGAAGGATGGCGCGGACGTGCTCCTGATAACGCTTGCCCTCCTCTCCCGCCTCGGCAAACCCCTCGGAGGAAATCACGACTCCCTTGACGCCTTTGCGCGCGCACTGTTCGAGAGCCTCCGGTATGGCGGCCGGTGGAATGAGAAAAGCCGCCAGATCGACGGAAAAAGGTATGTCGTTCAACGTCGGGTAGAGCTTGATGCCGTTCACCTCTCCACCCTGGGGGTTGATCCCGGCCACCTTGCCCGTGAATCCCGAGCCGCGCAGCACCTCGAGGAGCATGGCCCCGGGTTTGAGCATGTTGCGGGACGCACCGAAAACGGCCACGCTCCTGGACTCCATAACCTCTTGCACCGTGTACATGGTACCTCCATTTCCCAAAGACCCGCACCGGCGGGCGGCAAGGGGTGCGTACCGTGCGCGTACGGGAGTGCTTTTCTTGACGTCCTGTGCCATACACTTACCGGAAGCGACGCGTCAATGGGAAAGCCGGGCGGGTGATCGTCAAGACAGCCAAATCGCGTGCGTCACGATGAGAGACGAACGTGCCGAAGGGAAAGGCCCACAGGAGTTCGGGCGAACGGGATCCACGGGTAAATCTCCGGAACCGGGAAAGGACAAGGGGACCTATGTCCTTGTCCTGGCGCTTCGTTGCGCGGCATGGATCCGGGTAGGAAGCCTCGGGGGTATCTTCTTTTCCCCGGGCTATTACGTGTACGCGGGCAGCGCCCAGGGTCCGGGGGGGCTCGGAGCACGGCTAGGCCACCACCTCCGGGAAGCCGCGAGACCACGGTGGCACATCGATTATCTACGAACTGCGGCGAGGCCGGAGCGGTTCTGGTTTCTGAAGGCTCCGGCGAACAGGGAGCACGCATGGGCGAACCTTCTCGGGTCCATGCCGGGTGCCGCGATCCCCGTTCGTCGGTTCGGTGCGTCGGACTGCCTCTGCGCAACCCACCTCTTCCACTTCAAGAAAAGACCCTGCCTGGGTCGTTTCCGCCGCCTCGTCGGGGAGCGCTTCCCCGCAGACGGTCCTGCCCAGGCTATTGTCTTGAGCCGTGGGGGATGAGCGTCGGCCGGTGTGATGACGGAACCGGGTGCTGCCGCACCCGAGGTTTCGCTGGGGGGACCCTGCTCTTTTACTGCGCGCGGTCACAAATTGCGATTTCCTATATCTCCCTCGCTTCTTGGGAGAGGGCTGGGGTGAGGGCATAATAAGTGCGGTTTGTGGACGCGCGAGGTATGATGTTCGCAAACGGAATCATTCACGGGTATTGGGGCAGGCTGGTTCCCGGGCCGGCTCTCCGGCTCCTTAGAAACAAGCTCGATGTCGGCCTCTGAAGTGGTCCAAGACCAAACCTGTCGGACGTTGACAGAGACCCTCATTGTGCCGTAACAGCGACAAGCGCAGCCTGCCGGAACCATGCTCCGGCCAATCGGGCGACAGCCGGGAAACGGCGCCAAGGATTCCCGGGCAGTTGCAGGAGGCGCTGTCACTCGATCTCATGGCCCGACACTATCGCGGGTGGGTCGACGAAACCATACCGGCACTGGACGGCCACACGCCCCGGGAGGCTGCCGCCCATGCCGCTTTGCGCCCGAAGCTGATCCACCTGATCCACGGGTTGGAAGGGATGTACCATAACGCCCTGAAAAAGGGAGAGCCTGCATACGATCCGTCCTGGATGTGGGGCGAGCTGGGACTCGAGGAGAGCTCCGGGCCGGCATATATTCCTCCGCTGGCACACGAACGCATGGCTTCGATGGTACCTGGTTTGGGTGAACTGTGCCGAACCATTGCAGAGCACCTGCGTCGGCAGCCGGGCTTTGACGATGCATCCACGATCATGACGGCGGAACAGATCGGGATCAACCTGGAAATCCAGCGGTTCTTGCGAAAGATGCGGGATCGGGAAGAAGGGATGCAGGACACGATCCTGGGCGACGGCCGTAGTGTGGCGGAGCACATGGAGCCCATGATCAATTTCGAGCTGCATCGTCGCAAGATTTTCTGGGTGGATGAGTCCTTGGTGTATCTGCTCGCAAAGACGGATCTGGATGTACCGGGATCCGATCTGCGTCTTCCTTTTGCTTGCTTTTTGTTGGCATTCACCGACCGTCACATGCTTTCGTTGAGCGAGCGTCTTCTGTCAACCGACCCGAACTCTCCCCTGTCGGGACACTTCTTGAAGGTCGCCACCGTCTATGTGAGGGAAGAGACGCATGCGTCGAATCGGGTCCTGCGTCTGTGGTTCGCCTTCGATACCCTTGGAGCGGATCCGCCTTATCTTGTCACCCATGAGATTCCGCTTTGCGAAGACTCCCCGATACGTCTGCTTCCCGAGAGTCCGGCTCCGCTTGTGGTGGACGGTGTGGAGGTCCAGGAATGCGACCCGCTACGGGGATTGCTGCAAGTCACGTTGAACGCCGTACTTTATGCCATAAGCCCAGGTGCCGGACCGCAGCACCGAAAAAGCCCGTCCCCAGCGCCGAGCGGCAGAGGGAAATCCGAGCCCCAGGCCCCTGTCTTCAGCAGTGAGGACGTCTTCTTCCTGCCTGGCGCCATTGAGATCTCTCGCCTCCGGGATTTTCAGGAGTTGGAGCGGGTCGCCAGCGGTCGTAACCTCCTCCACCGGTTCATGGTTCGCGGCCACTGGCGTCGCGCCGCTGCCGGGTGGCAAGACCAACGGATGCGGTGGATAGCGCCATACTGGAAAGGACCGGACATCGCCGCTGTCATTGAACGAAGCTACAAGCTGAAACCGTGAGGGAAACAGACGTGCCTCCCATCCCGTCAAGCAGGTGCCCCTTGGCTCTTGATTTCTGAGGAACGAAGAAGGCTGCCACGTCACCGTGTAGCGCATACGCACTCAATTCCCCCCTTGAGGGGGGTCAGGGGGGTGTTTCCCGGGGCCCGAAACCCTCCACACCGCCCTTTCGCCCCCATCAAGGGGGGAGTCTTGACGCTGATTTCCACCGAGATGTGAAATCAGGATGTTATATCCGGAAAGGAATTCATTCACGGGCATGGGGTTCAGAGGGGCCAGGGGGACTTGGAAGCCCTGGCCTGCCCCGGAGATGGTGTTTGTCTCAACGGGCTTTGGACTGCTCAAACCGCGTCCCGATTCCATGGAAAACCGCTGCACTGCCACGGGTGCCGGAAAAACGGACGGAAAGACACGCTTTCAGGTAGGGACTGGAATATGAACGGCTTTCGCGCTGGGGATGTGGTTCGTCAGGGTTTTCGTCTGCTCTTGGGGTCTGGGCGGCGACGCAGCCCCGGAACAGGAGACCGGGGCAAGGTGCGCGGGTCTGGCAAGCGGCACCAGATACTTCCGTCGGATTTTTTCAGGCAGGAATCAGAGAAGACGAAGTTCAACTGGTTCTTCTTCGAATACGCTGCGGAAATCCAGTCAAGGATCGGTCGGCCTTTGAAAGCAAGGTTGAGAAGAGAAGGGATCGGGGAAAAGGAAATAGCCGGATTTTGCATTCACTACTCCAAGCAGACGAAACGTCCCATTCTTGCCAAGCTTTCGGGCAAGGCATCGAGAATGGTTCACTCCTATCATACCATTGAAAAGTTCTTCCCCACCCTGGACGAAAAGCTTGTAGATGAGTTGTTGACGGTAGTTGGAGACGCCTGGGAAGGACTTCTCGGGATGTGCGAACGGTGCCCGACACGTTGTATTTCGGAGAAGGAGAAGAAGGCCACCATGTTCGATAATCCACTCTACTACGAATGAAAGCGCCGCGATGTGCCAAGGCAAGGGGGCTTGCCGGATGGGGGGCCGCCTTGACACGGAGTCGGTCGCTTTGTCACGGTGGCGTTGACCAAATGTGGATGAGGGGCGAAATCCTTGGCGAAGAAGGAAAAAGAACCGCACGCGCCGGTCGGCGCATCGTGCACCTGATGCTTCAAGGGGCCGCATCGGCCAATGGGTTGAGAACGGCACACCATATCTCGCGCGTCCGCAAGCTGCGCTTTTTGTACCTTCACCCCGGCCCTCTCCCGGAGGGCGAGGGGGATGCAGGAAATCGCAATTTGTGACCGCGGGCAATATACAATCCCCCCACAACCAAGGCCGATCGACCGGCCCCTTGATATAACGGTGAAAAACGACGTGGAGCCCCCGCCTTCTTCACTCGTACACGATGATTTGCACCCCACTGCAAGCTTTCAACCTCTTTACTCTGTTCTATTTGGTTTCCGGATTTTGATGTTCTCCCAACTCCTTCCCGAGACGTAGATCAATATTGACCACTCTGGCTTCAGCTTCTGCGATCTCAAGCAAGGTCTGTTTGATCCCCAGGTTATCGGCCATGTCATCAAGCCTGTCTACCGAGATTTTTTCATAGACAGTATTTCCCAATTCCGCCAATAGTCTGGTAACCTGTGTTTCCAGTCTTGCTTTTTCGCGCCTCAGTCGGGTCAGCTCTATCCCCTCGCCGGCCCTCTCAGTAATCGTATGAACGGCCGTCAAGGCTGCATCAAAACCCTCCTCCATCCCTCTTTGTATCCTGTCCCACAGTTTCATCTTGCCTCCCTCCATTTCCACCTCCCAGAAAAGTGCGATTTCGTAGACCAGTGGATGGAACCATGCTTCTTCTCGGCACTCTTGTCGGCCTCTACCGCGCCAAGAGCGTCGCGCCTTTCACATAACCGGCCTACACCATTAATCTCCTCCCGGTTGCTCTGGACCGTCTTGTCTTGCGCCTCAGCTCTTGACGGTGATCTGTCTGGCCTTGGCCTTCCCGGCTTTGGGAAGCGTCACCGTCAGAACCCCGTTGGAACATGCCGCCTTTCCCTTGCTGGTGTCGATGTCCCCGGGCAGAGTGACGAGCCGGTTGAATCTTGCCGCCGGACGCTCCTTTCGATGACATACCTTGCGCGGCCACAAACTGCGCTTTTTATACCCTCACCCCGTCCCTCTCCCAGAGGGAGAGGGGGATGTGGAAAATCGCAATTTGTGGCCGCGCAAGGTATAGGTGGCCCCTTCTTCGGACGATGCCTTCCTTTCACCAGCGATGGCCAGCGTTCTTCCCGCCACCGAGATGTCGATGTCATCGGATTTGACGCCGTGCAGTTCTGCCCGTACATGGTAGTGATACTTGCGCTCCGTGACGTTGGTCAGGGGAAAAACACCGGCGACGGCCCCGAACGGCGACCCGCCGTAAAATGCCTCACTCAACCGGTCAAGCTTCCTGCTGAGAAGATCCAGTTCTTCAAAAGGACTGCATCTGCCTTCAAAAGGGGAATTCAAGAAACATCTCTCCGACATGATTCGTACCTTCTTGAATCAATGGGTTGTCTCTTTCATCCTCTCTTGATTTCGATCTGCTTGGCTTCCGTCTTGGATAGGGCCTTACGAGGAATGCTGATTTTCATCACACCATTCTTGTAAACGGCGTTGATGCCTTCGTCGTCAGCGTCTTCGGGCAACGAGAGCACCCTTTGGAACGAGCCGTAAGACCTTTCGACACGGTAGTAATCCTTCCTCTTTTCCTCCTTTTCCTGCCTTTTCTGCCCCGTGATTCTCAGGGTATCTCCGTCCAATTCCAACCGGACATCTTCCTGGTCCACACCGGGCAGCTCCACGGTGATGGTGTATTCCGCCTCCGTGGCTCCTACGTCCAAAGTGGGTTTGAGCCATTGCGTTTGCGTCATGGGGGGCAGTTCCCTTCCTGTTCCAGGCAAAGGAAAACCAAACCCTCGCAAAGCCCTATCAAAGAGACGATCGATCTCTTGGTGGATCTGTAGGATCGGATTGGCACCCAGAACAGGGGATTCCTGGTGGAGAACCGGAAGGGTTCTGCCCTCTTGTTCCTGTTCTTTCTTGAACCAGTTCCACGGTGCGAGTTTTTTCAGTTCCATGGTTCCCCTCCTTTCAACGGCCGATGTGAAGCCGAAGGTGTCGGACCTGCCCTTGTGGTAAAGCTACATGGCGGCACCGGAGCCTTGCGACTCCTGACTCCGCGCCAAGCAACTCCACCCCCCGCCAACCTGGAGCAGAGTTGTTTACAAGGTGGTGGGATCCCGAAAAACGCCACTTGATGAAGCACTGCTCTCATTTTTCGCGGGAAGCCAACATCTGCACCCGGCAAACCAATGTATTACACCCCTTAGAGTATGCCAAGTCAAATTTCCGGAGATTCCGAATATCTGGTTAAATCGCTAAATCGCTAAGAACTTGCTTTTCGGACACACATAATTGCACCTCATAAAACTGTAGTCATGCCCCAACCTATACAGATAAAAGGTGAAATCCATGTGCGATAAGACGAGGAGCTTGTACGCACCCTTATTTTGAGATTTCGGCTGCTTTTCTTAATTTCCTCAGAATCTAATTCTGCCTCACGACTTGTCAAGACCCTCACAAGGCGATAGACACAGATGGTTTCGAAGTCAGTCCCCCCCCCCTTTCTTTTTCATAAGGCCTCCCGTATGTGCGATCCCGCGCGGGAAAAGGCGGTCCTTTCCTCCCGCGATCCGGACGTGAGAGAAAGGATGCTTGTTGAGCTGGAAAGACAAGGCCATATCCGAAATGCCGCAAGGGCGGGGTGAGTCTGTTCTGCGCTCAAATCCACCGTGAATCGGGTCCGCTTTGGTGGGAAACGATCGGGATGATCGTTGTTGTTGTAATCCCCATCTCAATCGGCTCAAGGGTCGCAAGCTCGCAATGTTGCTTGGTTAGGCGGGATGCAAGCCAATCCCAGGCCCTGATGGCGCCCGCCGGCCTGGGCATGCCCTCCAGGTTCGAGAACCACCACCGTTCCTACGGCACCGATTACGACAAAGACGGCGATCACGACCGGGAATAGCCCAAAAACCCCTAACACTGCGTTTTTGTATGTAATTGACGTCAAAACCAATTTACCCTGGTGCGGAAGGGGAAAGGCATTGACCATAGCCTCATCGCGGTATATGAACCCGTTTACACGATCAGCAAGGCAGTGGGCCACCACGGGGCCAAGCGAAAAGCCTGCAACGGGTATGCCCTTTGTTGATGCAGGCAGCACCGGTGTGGTCACCCTTGCGTGACACCGTTTGCCACCGCCAGCCTCTCATGAGGTTCGGGAGCCGGCACACAGAGTCTCTTGACACTGCGAGCTTGATGATCTGACGATTTCCAACCCTTGGTTTACATGAAGGAGGGAGCCATGGGCAGGACCCGCCGGAAAGATCCGGGTACAAGGGGCCTTGATCATGGTTCCGGCAAGCCGGCGGCCGCTTTTCCGCCCTGGGAGCTCGGGCGTTGCGCCTGCCTTGCGTCCGTGGGTGCTGGCAAGATACCCGCGCTCCCGGCAGAGCCAACAGAAGTGCAGGGATATCTTCCTGTCTGTACCCCGAATAACGAGAATGTCGTCTGGCCGAAACGATGAGCAATGCCTTACAAGGCATCCGAGAGGCCCACGATGCCCGCTGGATGCTTTTGTGTTTCTTGTCCCGCATACTGGGTGATTCGGATTGTGCCAACCGGCTGGGGCTCCGGGTTGCGTGAAGGCAACTCGGGCACGAAGCCGCACGGCGGGTTTCCAGGGGGAGGGGGAGAAGCCTGCCGTGAGCTGCTGAAAACCAAGGGGATAAGGAGAGGAGGGCGACATGAGACAGTTGTGCGGCAAAGGTTTGGTGTTCGGGGCCTGTTTCGCCATGGTGCTGGTCGGGTGGTATTGCGCGGGTGACTCCTTGTGCGCGTCGACGCGCCCTGAGGGGAGTATCGTATGTGCGGTGGTCACTCTTCAGGAGCAGACGGTGGATCCCCACAGGGTAACCGGTGCCTTGCTCACCCCCATTTACAGATGCCTTTCAACGGGCCTCTTGCAGAGGAACCTGGATGGCGAGCTTGTGCCGGGTGCGGCGGAATCTTGGAAGGTCGGCCCGGATGGCAAGACGTGGGAGTTCACGCTGAGAAAGGGGGTCACCTTCACCAATGGCCAACCTCTGATCGCCGACGACGTGAAATGGAGCATGGAAAGAGCCATGGACCCTGCAACGAGAACCACCTTGGCTTCTCAGTGGTCCCGTGTTTACGGAAGCTCCGAGGTGAAGGACGATCATCACTGGATCCTGCACCTGGGCAATTTCTGGCCGGTGGTGCTTGATCGTCTCGATGCGGGCTGCCACCCTCTGAGTCGCAAGGAAGCCGAACGAGTGGGAGATGCCCGGTTCCAGCTCCATCCCGTAGGGCTGGGCCCCTTCAGACTTCTCGAAAACAAAGTGGGCGAATACATTACTTTTGAAGCCTATCCCCATTTCTTTATGCTGCAGAGGGTGCCACGTGTGGCAAAGGTGACCATGAGGATTGTTCCCGAGGCTTCCACGCGGATGGCCATGTTGAAGACCGGGGAAGCCGATATCATCGAAGGGGTCGCCGGTGCCATGATTGACGAGGTGAAAGGGACAACGGGTTTGGGAACCATTTCAACATCCGCCACGGCGATTCTTGAGCTCAACTTCTGCGACATGTATCCGAAGGAACCCCACCACCCGTTCAAGGACATCCGTGTTCGCAAGGCCCTGACGCTCGCCGTGGATCGAGAGGCCATTTGCAGGAAGCTTTACTTCGGCGAAGCGACCCCTGTGACCACACTGTTTTTCCCCACCAGCTTCGGAATAGATGCTGGCCTCAAGCTGTATGCATACGATCCGGAGCAGGCAAAGAGACTGCTCGAGGAAGCGGGGTACGGAAAAGGCTTTGAGACAAAGGTCCTCACTTACAGATCCTCCTCCACCCCGCTCATTCCGGAGTGCTGCGAAGCGGTGGCCGCCTTCTTTTCCAAGGTGGGGGTCAAGGCCACCCTGGAGCACTTCGAGTCGGGAATCTACTTCCAGAAGTTCAGGATGAAAGAGCTTCGCGGATTGGCTTCCCAGTCCAATCCGGCCAACGCCCACTATGATGCACACAGCCTCTGTGAGGGTCAGTTCCACAGCAAGGGTTTGTATTCCTACTGGAACGACCCCAAGGCCGACGAGATGTGCGAGAAGCAGGCCCACATCGTGGACAGGCAAGAGAGGCTGAAATATCTTCAGGAGCTGAACAGGTATGTATACGAGCAGGTTCCCAGATTGCCCCTCATTTCCGTGAATACCGTGTTCGGTATCGGACCCAGGATCGGAAGCTGGAAGCTCGAGAAATCCAATCCCTTCCTGGTTGACCTGGAGTATGTTGCGCTGAAATAGGATTTTGGCTACGCGGCGTCCACAAACTGCGTTCTTGTACCCTCACCCCGGCCCTCCCAGAGGGCGAGGGGTGTCCAGGAAACCGCGATTTGTGACCGCGGGCGGTATCGAAACTTTCACACATGGCGTCACAATACCCGGAGGAGGTACGGGATGGATTTTTCGGCCGAAGTGGAATACAGCCCGGAGCAGGAAGCGTTTGCCGAAGAAGTGCGGGCCTGGATGGAAGAAAACGTCCCCAAGGATCTCACAAGCCCCAGAGACCCGCTCAAAGTGACGCACGCACATTGGCTGCAGCGTCGTGAGCTCGGACGCAGGCTTGGAAAGAAGGGATGGCTGCATCCCAGATACCCTCGAGAGTACGGCGGGGCAGGACTCGACGGGGATCTGGCTTACGTGCTGGTCCAAGAGCTCGGGGCAAGGGGTATCGGGCTCCCCCCGTACCACGATGCCGGCGGTGGTCTGGGGGCGGCGGCACTGATGGCCGTCGGCACCGAGCAGCAGAGGCGCCGTCTCCTGCCGCCCATTCTTACCGGTGAGGCAGCGACATGGCAGCTCTTCACCGAACCGGAGGCAGGCACCGACGAGGCCAACCAGCAGACGAATGCTCTGCGTATCCGCAGGGAAAAAGAGTATTTCGTGGTCAATGGGCAAAAGATCTTCGTGGGTGGGCTTTGGGAGCCGCCCGAACAGTTTCTGTTGCTCACACGAACGGACCCGGACGCCCCCAGGCACAAGAATCTGGCGATGTTCATCTGTCCGGCCAGGGTGCCGGGTGTTACCATCATGCGCCTGGATTTGTTCGTGCCCACTTCCTTCAACGCCGTCTGCGGCGTCACTGCAGATGGGGCGGACGGTATCAAGTACCAGGTTTTCTTCGACGAAGTGAAGATCCACGAGTCGTGCCTGATCAAGGGCGATCACGACGGTTGGGAGGTGACCAGCGCCACCCTGGCCTTCGAGCACGGTGTGACGGCCCGTCCGGGAGCAGCCGCTCGCGCACGCAGTGTGCACGTGCCAAAGAACATGGTGGCGGAGAAGTTTCTTGCCCATTGCAGGGAGAACCCCGTGACAAGGCGGCGTTTGCAGGAGAACCCCCAATTGTGCGATCGGGTCGTGGACACTTACATGAGCGCCCAGATCGAGCGGCTCTTCCACTTGAGGAATATCGGGGGCAAGGGCGGCGCCTACGGCGGTCCGCAGCTCATGAATTACACGAAGTTCTTCGCCGCCAGGCTCAGTGCCGACATGGCGGCGGTTCTCGGTCACTTCTCCCTGACCGATGACCAGGAGTGCACGTTGGCGGAAGGCATTTTCGAAGTGGGTCACCGCGCAGCGGTGGCAATGGCCCCGGGAGGCACCCCCGAGGCGATGAAGATCCTCATGGCCCGGGCACTGGGCATAGGTCGTTGAACCCACAGCGACCTTTCCATGAGCGAGGCGGCAGTTCCCTGCGTGTGGGAATCACGGAGTGATTGCGTCGCCAGGGGCCGAGTGGCTTGGAGAACGGGAGACCGAGATCTCCCCGGGAAGAGACCTTCGGGAAGTGCGGCATCGCGCACCAAGAGGGTCCTTCGGGCCGATTGTGTCCTCTCGCTTCGGGGGCCGGAAGCAGGGAGAGAGGCCGCCGTTGCGGCGGCCTCGAAAACGTGCGTCCCCTCTTGGGGGCGCACGAAATCCTCACGCTGACTTGGCGTGTTCCTGGATGTACGTGACGATGTCCTCGAGGGGTGTCGCGGTGGGGAACACCTCCGAGACGCCCAAGCCCTTTAGCTTCGGCACGTCTTCCCTCGGTATGGCGCCCCCGACCACCACCAGAACGTCCTCGATGCCCGCTTCCTTGACTTTGGCCATTATCTTTTGCATCCACCCCAGGTGAGCGCCCGAAAGGAAGCTGCACCCTATGACGTCCACATCTTCCTGTACAGCCGCATTGACCGTCTGTTCGGGTGTCTGTTGGAGGCCCATGTAAATCACTTCCATCCCGGAGTCCCGGAGGGCCGCCGCCACATACTTGGCTCCCAGGTCATGGCCGTCCAGACCGGGCTTGGACATAAGCACCTTTATTCTCTGGCCCATGCTCTTGTCTCCTACCTCGTGCCCCTCCACACATGCATGCTGCGGCCCATGGCGCGATTCTCGGCTATTTCCGATCCTCAACGCAGCGCCGCCGCAAAGCCTGCGGTTTCGAAGATCCTGGGGCCTTGCGGTGAACCACAATCTGCGATTTGTGGACGGACTACTACCTCCACGCAGACGGTTCCCTGTACACTCCCCACACCTCCTTCAGGGCGCCGGTTATCTCCCCGATCGATACGTAGGCCCTGGCGGCCTCGATCAAGTGCGGCATGAGGTTGTCCTTTGTTTCGGCAGCCTTTCTGATGGCGGAAAGGCATCGGGCCACCTGGCCCCCGTCTCGCTCCGCCTTCACTTTGCGCAGGTTTTCCTTATGCTGCTTCACGGCCTGTTCGTCGATCTTGTGCAGTTCGATCCTGTCGGCCACTTCTTGGTCGGTCTCGAGCCGGTACTTGTTCTTCCTCACCACCACGCGCTCTCCGGTGCGTATGGCCTCCTGCTGGGAGCGAAAGTGCTCGAAGATGAGACGCTGCATGTACCCTTCCGTGATGGCCTTCACGGCACCGCCTTGTTTTTCTATGTCCTCCACTTCCTGGGCGATCTTTTCCTCCATCTTGTTGGTGAGCCATTCCACGTAGTACGAACCTCCCAGGGGGTCCACGGTCTTGGTGATGTTCGTTTCTTCGGCGAGGATCTGCTGGGTGCCCAGGGCCAGCTCCTGGCTCCTTTCTGTGGGGATGGAATACGCTTCCTCCAGCCCGGGGTGCGGCATGGCCTGGGCCCCGGCCAGGGCGCAGGCCAGGGCACCGATGGCGGCGCGCACCAAGTTGAGCTGGGGGTCTTCAGGATAAAGCCACAAAGGATTGTGAAACCCGGTGAATCTGAAGGCCATGGAAGCGGGCCGCCGGCACCCGTAACGGTTCTTCATGGCTCGTGCCCAGTACCTCCTTGCAGCGCGCCATTTGGCCACCTCCTCGAAAAGGTGGGTGGTGGAGCAGCCGAAGAAGGAGAACTTGGAGGCCACATCGTCCGCGGGGAGGCCCCTTTTGACCGCTTCATCGAGAAGGCAGAAGGCATTGGAGAAAACATACCCGATCTCCTGGGCCGCGCTGGCGCCCCCCTCGGCCATATTCACCGCCTTCAAGTTGACCGGAAAAAACTTGGGCATGTGCCGGGTGCAGTATTCGATGAGGTCCACCGCCAGGCGCACCCCGTGTTCCAGGGGGAACACGGTGGTCCCCTTCGATACGGCGGTGGAAAGGGGATCGTTGGACACCGACCCCCATAGCTTGGAGGGCGCGATCCCCCTTTTTTCGGCCAGGGCCACGTGGAATGCAATGATAACGGCTCCCAGGGTCTCTATGTTGTTGTTGAAAGGCACACCTTCCATGGGCAGATCCTGCCACAGGGCCTCCCAGTCTCGCAGGGTGTCTATGGGGATACCGACCCTTCCCACTTCGTCTTCGGCTCTGGGATCGTCGGAATCTATCCCCAGATGCGTGGCAAGGTCGTAAACGATGTTGAAACTCGGCTGGCCTGCCTTGTAAAGGTGCTTCCACCGTTCGTTGGTCTTCTCCGGGGTATCGAACCCGGTAAAAAGCGCGTAACGCCAGGGTCGGTGCCTTGACATCTCGGGGTACGGCCCCCTGGTGAAGGGGTATTGCCCCGGGAACCCCAGTTGCTCCAGGTAATCGAAATCCTTCAGGTCGGCAGGAGTGTATATGGGTGCCACCTCGATGCCAAGATCACCGCAGACTTCGGGCGAATCTTGCAGCTTGAAGGCCGCTTCCCATCGCTGCCTTGCCTCCTCTATTGATTCGGGCTTGTCGAGCCTTTCCATCAGCCGTCTCCTTGCGCACGTTTAAAGGTGCGTCTCAACAATCCGTCCGCTTTACCCCCCGGGCTTCAGACACCCCCGGGCAACCCTGAAATCAATTTTCAGACACGCTCTAAGGCCTGTCAAATGGTTCATCTCGGACAGTGGGTCCATACCGCTTCTCGGGGGATCATATCTGCGTATTACGCAACCTTGAACTCGCTATGTACGCGCTGGTATAGGCAATCGTTTCCCGAAACCATACCGGCAGCGCCACGGCAAGTACCGTCCGGCGCACCTGTGGCCCCCATAGCCCATCGAGATCGGGCAAGGCGTCCCCATCACCTTCCAACCGAAGGCCCCGGAGGTGATCCAATGCCTCGGCCAGGACCGGTGTTTGTGTTTCCAGCACCATCCTTCCCTCCTCCACTGCCTTGGACAGGGCCTGAAGGACCGTGGAACAGGGGACGACACAATCGATCCCCCAGCCCTTTTCGGGAGTCACCCTGCTCCATGGCCCCTTGGTCACGAGACTCACCGCAACGACGGGTACCCTATTTTCTCTCAAAGAGTGTACAGGGGCCGTGCCGGTGTGGGTGCAATCAAAGACCAGCCTGGGATGGGCCACCACATTCTTCGCAGGTCTCTTGTCCTGGCTGAAAACGCGTTTGGCAGTGATGTACCTGCGATCATGGTAGCATCCGACCAGGAATCTTCGCAGGGAAACTTCGGCTGCCTGCGCGGGGGCCTCCACGATGTCTTCGACGTGGTAGTCCTTTCTCGTCCGCGTCAAAACGTTCTTGACCACCGCCAAAGTGGCACGGTCCAACGCTTTGTTCGGGTGTATTCCCAGCAGGTACATCGTATCATCCGGAACGGGACTCCAATGGGAGCCTTTCAGTGGAGCGTCGAGCCCGTGCGGCCTGCCTTGCCCTCCAAGCACTCGGCCCGAACCGCCGGCGGTAAAGGGCGTCTCTTCTCTTCCCAGGGACCCCCTTCACCAGGATCTTCGTTGCGGCCATGGGTATGTCGTGGAGCTCGTGCGGGTCCTCAGTGCCCGAGATACAGCTTGGCGAACCCCTGGCTAAGGGACCGCAGGTCGTTCACGTTGGAAAGATCCGCGGTCTGTTGCAGGTCATGGCCGAGACGAGCATTTGGTGCAGCACCGTGATTGTGGCGGTGTAACCCTTGCCGTCCCGTTTGAAGCACCGGATGACGATTTCCTGCAGCGCGTCGCCGTGGTTATCCCCGTTCATGATCTGCCGGACGAGCTATAACCTTGCGCGGCCACAAATTGCGTCCCGGGGGGCCAGGGCTTTTTTGACGGCTTGGTCCGCGCGTCCCATGTCGGGTCGTGCTCTCGGAACCCGCACGCCACCATATTCATTTCGGCAGGTTTGGGTCAATCATTTTTTCCCCCGAGTCCCATGGGCCTGGCACCACGGCGCAAAGCCTGTCTGCGCTGCCCAGGGGCCGGCGGAGGCTTGAGGGACCCCGGTGGAGGCAGATCAGGGATTTGGCGCGCTGGGCCTTGACCCCGCTTGGGAAATCGGGCAAAGAAAGCGAAGAGGCTTCGGTTGAGGAACTGCTCCCTGCAACGCGGCCGGGAGGGCACCATGTCGGTTTTCAGACGCTTCCAGCTTTTCCTGGCGGTCTTTTTCGCGGTCCTTATGGCCTATCCCCTCGTGCTCCGCTTCCTCCCGTACTGCCACTTGGTGCGCGTGGTGGGACTGTGCGGCCACCTTTGCGCAGGCTTGCTCATATTGGTTCTTTCTGCGGCATTGGTGGCAGTGATCACGTGTGCCGCCGTTCATCTTTTGTACACGATCCTTTGCGACAACAAACCCCGCTGGCCCAAGGCGGGACGTGTGCTGGTATGCGAAGGGTGCCTCACCGAGGAAGAGCTCGAGGAGGCCCTGGCCCAGCGCAGGGCGAGACTGGACGAGATTCTCTTGAAGACGGGCTCCATCACGGAGCAGGGGTTGTCCAAGGCGTTGGACCGGCAGAGCGCAGATGGAGGGAAACTGGACCAAATACTGAGAGAGGCAGGCTACGTGACGCAAGAACAGATCCTTGAAGCCGTCGGGAGAGCCGACAGAGAATTCGAAGAGGTTCTCCGGCAGAAAAGCTCCCTTACAGGATACGAGATGTGGGCCCTGCCCCTTGTGCGGTGCGGGCCGAAGAGGACCTGAGGATCGGAGAAACTTCCAGACAGGAATGTGGCAAGCGGGGGGGCCACCGGCGCCTGTGCGCCGCGTGAAATGGGGGGGGACTAACAATGCCTTTGGAAGACATAGGCGTCGTCACGGTGGTAGCCGGTACCATAGTGATGGCCCTTGCCGTGGACACGGAATCCTTTCTTCGGGAGGATCTCAAGTCCCTTGTCCGGGAGCTGAAAGGGAAGGGTCTCATGGTGCCGGCGAGGACCATGGTGCGCAAATGGCCTTACTGGGCCGGCCTTTTTCTCATCGGTGCCGGAACGGCAATGAGATGGACCTTCTGATGGCGGCAAGGGCGGCATGCTGAACACCGGGACTCTCAGGAAGTGTAACTGCGGAGGCAATGCAGATGGAACCCATGAAAGAAGTAGCAGCGGCCAGAAACCGATGGAAGGAGGAACTCGGGCGGAACAAGACCGTTTCCAGGGCCGCCACCTCCTGGGGACACGAGCTGGATGTGGTCTACGGGCCGGACGACCTCGACCACATCGATTACGTGCGGGATATCGGTTTTCCCGGGATGTTTCCGTTCACCAGGGGGGTTCACCCGTCCATGTACAGGGGAAGGCTCTGGACCATGAGGCAGTACGCGGGATTCGGGACCCCGGAAGAGACCAACTCCCATTTTAAATATCTCCTGGAGCAGGGGCAGATGGGCCTGAGTGTGGCCTTCGATTTGCCCACCCAGATCGGTTACGACTCCGACGACCCCCTGGTGGAGGACGAAGTGGGAAGGGTAGGCGTGGCGGTCGATTCACTGCGTGACATGGAGCTGATCTTCGAGGGCATCCCCCTGGGAGCCATCACGACATCTTTCACCATCAATCCCACCGCCGCGATCATACTGGCCATGTATCTCGCCGTGGGGGAAAAGCAGGGGGTTTCCCCGGAGAGGATCGGAGGCACCCTGCAAAACGACATCCTCAAGGAGTACATGGCAAGGGGAACGCAGATATTCCCCTTGCGTCCCTCGCTGCGGCTCACGGGAGACATCGTGGAGTACTGCACGGGGCTTGTCCCCAGGATGAACACCATCAGCATCTGCGGCTACCATATGCGTGAGGCGGGCTGCGGGCTCGTCAACGAGGTGGTGTACTGCCTTTTGGACGCCATGGTGTATGTGGAGGAGGCGCTGAAAAGGGGGATTCCCATAGACCGTTTCGCGCCGCGGCTCAGTTTCCTGTTGGGGTGCGGTATGAACCTTTTCGAAGAGGTGGCCAAATTCCGCGCCACGAGGCGGCTCTGGTCCAAGATCCTCAAGGAGCGGTTCGGAGCCAAGAACTCCCAATCCATGAAGTTCCGCGTGTTCAGCGGGAGCCTGGGGTCCGTGTTCGCGGCTCAGGAACCCCTCAACAACATTGTCAGGGGCACCCTGGAGACCCTGGTGGCGGTCATGGCCGGATGCCAGTCCATACACACCACCTCCTTCGACGAAGCTTACGATCTTCCCACGGAGCAGTCTGTGCAGATCGCCTTGAGGACCCAACAGATCATCGCCTACGAAACGGACGCGGCCTCGGTGGCCGATCCCATGGGAGGCTCCTACTTCCTCGAGTACCTGACCGGGAAGATAGAAAAGGAGGTGGAAAGAGAAATGGCCCGTATCGAGGAAAAGGGAGGACTCTTGAAGGCGCTCGAAGAGGGCGCCATCCAGAGAGACATCGCGCGGCAGGCCTTTGAGGCGGAGCAGAAGATACAAAGCGGCGAAAAGGTGCTCGTGGGGGTGAACCGGTTTGTTTCGGGGCAAAAGCCCTACGAGGGGGTCTTGCATCAGGCGGGCGGCGGTGTTCTGGAAAAACAGCTCACAAGGCTGAAGCAGGTCAAGGCGCAAAGGAACAACGACCGGGTCCGGCGGGCCCTGGAGGCGGTCCGCACGGCAGCGTGCCAAGAAACCAATCTCATGGCCCCGATCCTTTCGGCGGTAAGGGAGTATGCCACGGTGGGAGAGATCTGCGCCACCCTCAAGGGGGTGTTCGGCCAGTACAGAGAGGTGGGATTCTAACCCCTGGTGTGGGAGGGCAGCCACTTGGAAGCAGGCAAACGAAAGATAAGGGTGCTTTTGGCCAAGCCCGGCCTCGACGGCCACGACAGGGGCGCCAAGGTCGTGGGCATGTTGCTTCGCAACGCGGGCATGGAGGTCGTCTACACCGGTCTGAGGCAAAGCATCGACCAGATAGTGACCGCAGCGGTTCAGGAGGATGTGGATGTCATCGCCCTGAGCATTCTGTCCGGAGTCCACATCAGCCTGTGCAGGAAGCTGCTGACAAAACTGGAAGAAAACCGGATGAGGGAGCTTCCGGTGATCGTGGGAGGGGTGATCCCGCCCAAGGACATCGAAGCGTTGAAGGCGATGGGGGTGGCGGAGGTGTTTCCCGTGCATTCCACCTTCGATCAGATCCTCGGCTTTTTCAAAGAGAGGTTCGACACCGTCCCGGCTACGCCGTGACGCCTACAACCACCCCAGGGATCGGGCCCCTTCCACAAAGAAACGAAGGGCAAAAAGGAGCAGCACGACACCGAGAAGGCGGAGGGCGTAAATGTAAAGGGAGCTCTTCAGAAAGGTGCGGTATCTGCCCAGGACGCAGGCAAGCAGGACCTTCGCACCCACGAGAAGCACGTAAAAGGACACGATGAAGGCCGATGCCGATCCCATGCCGCTTTGCAAGGCCCTGAACACCGTGGGCGCCCCGATGGACAACCAGAAAAGGTAGGGGCTCGGGTTCAGGAAGTTGGCGATGACCCCTCTGCGGATCGAGCGGGGGCGCGCACTTTCGAAGGAAGCGTCCGTCCCCTTGAAGGCGATGCCCTCGATTCCGAGGTAGGCGAGGAACGCCCCCCCAAGAAGAAAGATCACCCCCAGCACCTTTTCCGTGCCCGCCAGCCGCGAGAGGACAAAAACCGCGGCCAGAACGATGGGAAGGTCGGTGAGAAGGGGGGCGATGGCCACCTTCATCCCCTCCACGGCACCGTGACGAAGCGTTTCGGAGACCACCAGGGTCAACAGGGGCCCTGGCGAAAGCCCGCCGCTGAGCCCCAAGACAAGACCCGAAATGAGGAACTCCACTTCAAACCCCATAGCGCCCCAGCCTTAGAACTTGCCGGTGTCTTTGAAAAAGTCGCTGATGAATCTTATCTTGCCCTGGTCTGATTCCAGGAGGGTGACTCCTTCGTTTTCGTAAGGCTCCTTCTTCCTGCTCACGCCGCGATTCGTCCAGTGCACCGCGGCCCAGTCCTTCTCGACGATGGTCCTCTTGACAGCGAAGGACAGCTCGGGGTACCGGCGAAAGAGGATGTTGAAGAACCTGGCGATCCGTTCCGGGCCCTGCAAGGGCTGTGTCTTGGGGAACAGGAACACCACATCCTCTGTCATCATGGCGCCCATCTTGTCGAGATCCCGGCGGTTGAGCAGATCAAAAAAAAGGGCGATTGTTTTGTTGTCCGTCATCGGTCTCCTCCACCCCGGCCGAACGCTTGCTCACACCGACGAAAGCTGGGCCGGCGTGTCCGCGTCGGTGGTGATGGCGCCTTCCACCAACAGGTCCGCGATTTCGTCATCGCTGTAACCAAGCAGTTCCTTGTAGACGTACTCGTTGTGCTCCCCAAGGCACGGGCCGGGTTTGTCCAGGTTGTCGGGGGTCTTGGACAGCTTGTAGGCGGGGCGGTTGTAAGCGTGCCGCCCGATTTCGCCGTGCTCCAGAAACCGGAAGTGTTTCCGGTGCTTGAGCTGGGGGTCGTTGAAAAGATCTTCGCAGGTCTGCACCACGCCGCAGGGGACCCCCGCATCCTGGAGCATCGCCATGAGCTGATGGGGGGCATACTCCTTGGTCCACCTGCCGATGAGACGGTCCAGCTCTTCCTCGTGTTCCTTCCTGGAAAGCACGGTTTCGTATTTCGGATCGTCGGCCCAGTCGGGGTGGCCCATGACGCAGCAAAGGCTGTCCCACTCATCGTCGTCGGTCACGGTGATGGCCACCCACCGGTCGTCGCCCTGGCAAGGGTAGACACTGTGGGGCGCCATGTGGATATCCCGGTTGCCCATGCGATCCGCAATGCGCCCGTTGACCCTGTAGTCCAGCATGACGGGCGCCAGAAAGGTCACCCCTGCTTCCACCTGAGACTGATCCAGGTACATCCCCTTGCCGGTCTTGCGCCTGTGGAGCAAGGCGCCGATGAGCGTCATGGTCAGGTACCAGGGCGCTATGAAGTCGCTATAGTTATTGAAAAGGGGCAGCGGCTCCCGGTCGGGCCAGCCCGTGAGCTTGGAAAAACCGGCATAGGTGACCCCGAAGGCCCCGTAACCCCCGAAGGTGCTCAGGGGACCCTTCTGGCCCATCTGGCACGTGGAATAGTAGATGATGTCGGGCTTTATCTTGCGGGCCTCCTCGTAGTCCAGGCCCAGGGCTTTCATGGACCCGGGTGTGAAGCTCTCGGTGACGATATCGGCCCATTGTATCAGTCTCCGGGCCACTTCCTTGCCTTTGGGATGTCCCAGGTCGAGGCTCATTCCGTACTTGTTGGTGTTGTAGGCCGCCCCGAAAGCACTGCGGTTTATACCGGGGACCCCATCCTTGTATGGAAACACACAGCGCAGCGTGTCCGGACGCTTGTGAGACTCCACCCGCACCACGGTCGCGCCGTGCTGGGCCAATTCCCTCGCCGCCTGGGGGCCCACTCCCACCCAGGAAAAGTCCGCAACCTTCACCCCTTCCAAAACCTGCTTGGCCATTTTTTTCTCCTTGGAGTTGGTATCCCACGCCGTGTGCGACGCTCTGGCCGCTGTCGTTGCCGATCCGCGCGCAAACCGGGGCGCCCGTCTGCCCGGCGCCGGTCAGATGGCCCCCCGAGCCGCCAGGAACGCGAGCTGCTGGGAGGTGATCCCCAATTCCGCCTCATAGATCTCCCGGTTGTGCTCCCCGATGAGGGGGGCCCGGCGCTGGGGTCTGTACGGGGGCAGTCCGGTCCATTTCACCGGCCATCCGGGATAGGTGATGGCGTCTCCCAGCTCGCTGTGGGCCACGGTCACCCAGAACTGCCTGGCGGCCAGTTGGTCGCTCTCGGTCACGTCTTTGGCATCGGTCACAGGTATGATGAGGATTTCCTTCTGCACCGCGGCATCGAGCAGCTCGGCCTTGGTCTTGGTCCGTATGTACTCGCCGAGGAGGGCCTCCAGGTGGTCCCTCTCTTCCTGGGTGATCTTGGAGGCGTCGTAGGTGGACCAATCGTAGTCCCTGAGTTCCAGGGCATATCCTTCGGCGCTGGCCATCTTGACCAGCGCCGAAGAGGACTTGACCATTCCAAGCTGCCCTCCGCCTCCCAACAGGCACAGCACATGGCCGTCCTTGCACGGCCACATGAGCCTGCCATAGAGAGGGCCGGGAGGACTGGGGCGGGGGGACATGGCGCCGGGGCCCATCCCCCTGTAGTTGACCTTCAGGATGTCCCAGATTTCGGCCGCTATCATCAGGGTGAGGACCACGGCCTGCTGACACGAGACATCCACGTGTTGTCCCTCTCCCGTCATCTCCCGGTGGTAATGGGCCATCATGGAGCCCAGGGCCCCGTGGATGGAGCCCAGATAATAGAATTGGGGAGAGGAGATGCGGTTGGGAGGGCGATCCAGTTCGCCGTAAAGCCGCACCATCCCTCCCATGGCCACACCCACCAGGTCGGTGGCCCTGTAACGGGCGTAGGGTCCCGCCCCCCCGAACGCGGTGATGGAGGTCATGACGAGGGAGGGGTTGGTGGCTTCGAGGTCGGCATAGCCCAGGCCCAACTGCTCCATGTAACCCGGCGGGAACGACTCGATGACAAAGTGCGCGGTTTTTGCGAGCCTTTTGAAAATCTCTCTGCCGTCTACGGTTTCCAGATTCAGGGTGATGCTCCGTTTGTTCAGGGCGGTGAAGAACCACGATAGGCTCTTTTCCGGGTGGGGAATGTCCTTGTAAAAGGGGCCCGTGCAGCGCCCGGGATCGCCCCCCGGCGGCTCGATCTTGATCACATCGGCGCCCAGGTCCCCCAGGAGCTTGCCGCACAGATGCCCCGTTTCGTCCGTCAGGTCCAGTACGCGGCAGCCGCCGAGAAAAGTGGTCATCTGCTGATCCATGGATGCGTCTCCTTCACAAAAAAGGGTCCGGTTGGTGTCGTGCATGAATCTGCGCACGGGATACAGGGGGCGGTGGGGGTCTGGCGCGCCGTCTCCGCCCAGGGGGGCCATGTGACGGTCCGTACCACGCCAGGCTGCCTGCTCCTTGCACCTCGCCCCACTTCACTGCGTCCTTTCGAACCGCTGTGCCTGTCTTCGTCGGGTTCGGGATCGGTATGGGGACCCGCATCGAGTACGGGGCAAGCCCGAGTCTCTCCCCGAGTGCGATGAGGAAGCGGGAGATAGCAAGCTGCGAGCATGCACGGCAATAGCATAGTAGGGTGGGTGGAGCGAAGCGCAACCCACCGCTTGGAGAAAAGGGGGTCCCTGTGCCTAAGGGCTCGTGCAAAAACAACTTCCCATTTTGATGCGCCGATCCATCACGCCTGGCGGCGTTGCTCGTCGGTTAAATGGCCGGCCATTCGCCCTCCTCGCGCCTTGCCATGCGCACGCCTCGACACCTGAAAAGGGGAACTTATTTTTGCACAAGCCCTAAAAAGACGCACCGGCATACGTGCTGACTCTGGGGACCGACTCCTGCTGATAAAGCTGTTTGTAAGACTCGCGTATCCTTATCTATGGATCTTTGGGCGTCATCACTTTCCGCATGCACGAGAATGACCACTTTCGAAACGTCCGTGTGTACTGCGCCCGAGCGCGTCATATTTGTTGCCGTGGCATCCACGACCGTGCAGCCTTTCGGGAACTCCAAGGTGATATAATTGTCCACGAAGCTGTCCCATTCGGATTCGGAGATGGGAAGCCCGTATACTGTCACCCCTCCAGGTCCCCAAGGCGTCAACCGGTCGCTTCTCTCAGATGGGATGCGAGAAGCATCCCCGCCATGGCGAGACACTCCATGTCGAGATAGTGCTCCGCCCGCTTTTCGAAGAGCACGGAGCAGCGGGCTGGGAATTCATCGTCCACATCGTCGAAAAGAACAAAAAGGGGCACCCGGGGCAGGCAAGGCACTTGCAGGCACAGCGTATAGGGAAGGTCCGTCTCCAGGGGACCGCCCCCGAGACCCGTCGCGGCCGCTGCGAGAGAGTCGGCTTTCCCGGAAAAATCCCTGGAGATGGCCTTTTCGGTGGTTTCCGTATACGCGCCCACAAACGGCGCCGCGTCTTTGAAGTCCTTGAAGGATACCCATCGTTCCTGGGGGGGGACATGGTCAGGGCACAGCAGAAGGTATTTACACAGGATAACGCCCGTTGAATGGTCCGGCCGCCTGCCCGAAGGACCCACGATGCGGTGGCGGGACACCCTGTGGGGGGCGTCGAAAAACGGAATCACCAGGTCCTCTCCATCCACCCGGACTCCCAGCCTCTGGGCAAGAATCGGAAAATCCATGGTGGCAATCTGGTCCAGGTAATCCCTTATGGTTTGCTCGAAGATCGGGGACCTGTTCACCTGCTTCCTTTCCCTTTCCTCTTCAGTGTGCGGCCATTGCCCAAACTCGCCATCCGGGGGTCCCTATGCTGCGTGCGGTCACAAATTGCCATTTCCCACATCCCCCTCGCCCTCTGGGAGAGGGTGGAGGTGAGGGTATAAGAAGCGCGGTTTGTGGCCGCGCAAGGTACAAAAGTGCCCTTTCGAGAAGACGGATGCCGAGGAAATCCCCCGGTCCCTGCCTGGGATCTGCGGTCAACCTGTGAATCCGCGGTTCGAGGGGTTCAGTGGGTCGGCCGCACGGGGAGCGCCGCGCAACGTTCCTCCTGGTTCGCACAACGGCATTGAAGAGGTCAAGTGTTTTGTGGGCAGTCCCGGGAGTCGGGGAGGGGCACCCCCCGGGGGGAAAGGAGGCAAAAAACCCCGGGGGATGCTCTGGAGGAGAAGAAAGGGGAGCGAAACACGGCCCCCTTATATTCAAGGGCTCGGATATCCGCAATGAAACGGTTCACACCAATGACGAGAAAAAGGACACCTTTCTGCACGGGACCTGCAATACCTTATGCCGCGTGCGGTCACAAACTGCGATTTCCTACATCCCCCTCGCCCTCTGGGAGAGGGTCGGGGTGAGGGTATAAAAAGCGCAGTTCGTGGCCGCGCAAGGTATACAAGCCCGTCACCCCGGCAACTCCTGTGTCAGGCTCCAGGCAAGGGGTCGGGGTGCGTGGGCGGTGGGAAAAGCGCGCGTCCACGTTCACGGCAACCTCATACGCCACTGCATCTTGCCCGGGCCGCTTCTGCCTCTCTCATGAACTTGGCGACAAGGTCCCTGCACGGAAGGATTTGCCTTATCAACCCGGCCCCCTGGCCCGCAGCGTAGGACCCCCCGTCGTCGTCCCCCCGAACCATGGATGAGGAGGAGCGTGCGCCTCCGCCCGCTTCCTGAGCAGAGGCCTCCATGAGGGTGTCGTAGTTGATGGCCCCGCCGTGTCGGGCCAAGAGCTCCCGCAGCCTGTCGTCGAGCATCAGGCGCAGGGAGCCCCGCCGCTCCGCGGTGAACCCCCGGTTCCCCGTGCCGGGCTGCGCCACCGTGCCGTGGCGCACGGCTATGGTGTCTCCGTCTTTGCAGGCCACCAGGGCCTGCTTGTACCTGTCATGGGCCGGGCATTCCACAGTGGCTATGAAGCGTGTGCCCATGTAAACGCCCTCCGCACCGAGGGCCAGGGCCGCAACGAGCTGGCGACCGTCGGCGACGCCCCCCCCGGCTATGACGGGAATGTGCACCGCGTCGGCCACCTGGGGGACCAGGCAGAAGGTGGTGTTCTGGTCGAAGCCGCTGTGCCCGCCTCCCTCTGTGCCCGAGGCGACCACGGCATCGGCACCCGCTTCCTGGGCCTTGGTGGCGTGCCTCACGGTGGCGCACACGTGGATGACTGTTGTTCCGGCTTTCTTGAGCCTCTCCGTGTACACATGGGGGCTGCCCTGTGAGACCACCGCCACCGGCACCCTTTCCTCGATGCCCACTTCCAGGCACCTGTCGCTGAATTCCTTGTCCAGGCCCACCACACCCACAACGAAGTTAACCGCAAAGGGGCGATCCGTGAGAACCCGTACTCTTTTTATCTGGGCCCGCAGACGTTCGCCGGTTTCCCGCACATCCCTTGTGGCGATCGTGGCCCCGGCATTGGGACCGAGGGTCCCCAGGGCTCCGGCGCCGGATATGGCTGCCACCATCTCGGCGTTGGTCACCCAGGCCATGGCGGCCAGCACGATGGGATGGTCCACGCCCAGAAGCTGCGTCAGTCTCGTTTTCATGGGGGCCCTCCTCAAGAGACGCGGCAGTCTTCCCGCATTTCGGGATGGTCCCGGACCCACTTGGCCACGAACTGATGTTGGTCCAGGGAAGGCTCCACCTTGAGGGCTTCTTCAAGGTCCTTGGCCAGGCGGGCCTGGTCGAGGCAGCGACCGCATTCGATAACGATTTCCGCGAAATGCTCACACCCTTTTCGCCCGATTTCGCGCATCACCTTGCGCTCCCAGTCCGCCCCGCGCAGGGACATGCCCACGGCATTTTGCAGGATCTCCACGGCCCTGGGGCAGATGGGATTCGTGTAACGTTTCATCCAGCCCTTGATGGCCACTACTTCGCCCGTAGGGATGTTCACGTCCATCTGGATTTCCATGCCGTATATGTGGTCCTCCTGCACACCATTGAACCTGACCAGGCCGCCGTCCATGAGCTCGGCTCCCACCAACTGGCTACGACTCAGAGTGATCATAAGCTCCTCCTCACTGCTCCACGCCCTGCATGACGGGGCTGCCCGGGCCATAAACCACGCAGTTGCCGATCATCCTGGGATTGAACTTCAGGTTGGCCCTGGCCGCGGCGATTTTTGCGTCGCCCTCAATGTCGTCCCCGGGCTGAAGGGTGTAGCGGGTGAAATGCAGGATCACGGCATTGGAAGACTCCAGCACGGCGCGCGTCAGCAATTCGCAGCCCTCGGAACCGGAAAGAAGCCCGCTCACTATCTTGCGCAGGCCGGGGCCCACGCGGACCCCTTCCACCTTTTGGATGAGCGCCTGGGCGGATGCAGATTGCCCGTGCAAGAGGGGTTTGACATCGGCCTTGGCTTCCGTGATCACCAGGTCCGGCGGCTGGAACTTCAGGGTGATCTCCACCGACTGCAGGCTGTCCCTGAGGCGCCAGTAAACCGTCACATTTCCGTCTGCCAGAGGTTCCACCTCAACGATCTTGTTCCGGATAAAATCGAGAATCATTTCTTGTCCTCCGTTGTTCTATCCTGCGCGCGGTCACAAATTGCGATTTCTTACATCCCCCTCGCCCTCCGGGAGAGGGCCGGGGTGAGGATATAAGAAGCGCAGTTTATGGCCGCGCAAGGTATACACCGGCCTTCACTCGCCTTCCCGGAGCTCATGGGGGAGCAGTTCCACGTACTGCCCGTCGCGCAGCACCATCTTGGTGAGAATGGCGGGAACCTCCTTTCCCTCGGTGGAGCGCACCACCTCCCGGGTGGAGGTGAACTGCGCGAGCTCGGCCAGCACGGTCCGGGTCGGAAGGATGATGGGAAACGTTCCCCCAGCGTATCCTTCCAAGGCTGCACGGGGAGTGATCCACGTGTGCCCGGTCAGCTCAACGCCGTCGTGCCGTGCTCGCTGGCCCTCGGGCACCGGCGCCACGAAAAAGCGCACATCGTAGCGTATGGGGGACGCTTCGGGTGTGATCCAGTGCGAAAAATACATCAGGCTGTGGGCGGCCAGGTACAGCCCCTCTTTTTTCAATATTTCAATCAGCGAGAGCCTGTCGGCATGGAGCTCCCGGCGGCAAGGCCCGAAAAGGTGCAGGTTGGCGGCATCGATGGTTACAGGGTTTCCCGATGGGTCGCAGGCGAGGAAGATGCCCGCCTCTTCAAAGGTTTCCCGAATCCCGGCCACATAAGTGCCCAGGGCCTTTTCGGGAGGTGCGATATCGCGCAGGCGGTGGTACGCCGCCTCAAAGTCCAAACCCACGCACCGTTTTTCCAGCTCCGGATCGTAATCGGCTGCTTCCACACGGCCACCGGGAAAGACATAGGCGTCGGGAACGAATCGGCTCTTCGCGTGGCGCCGGACCATGAGGACCTCGACCTGGTCCCCAGGCCCCTCGGCGTCCCGAAGGAGGATAACCGTTGCGGCATCTTTCGCAGTGACGACCACTTGACGTTTCTTTCCGATGGGTAGAGGGGTTGGTGGGGCCAATCAGCCTTGATCCGGCAGGCCCCGTCGATGGTGTTTGGGTAGCAGGTTTTGAGCAAATGTCAAGTAAATACTCGCCCCAGCGGCTACGGCTCCCGGCCTTGACGAAGCCAAGGGCCCTCTGTTAGGGATTGGCACGCGACCCTTGCAGTGGGGTTGGCCTTTGGAAAGTACCATAGATTGGGGGCACAATGATCATTCGCATAGACCACACGGCCATTGCCGTCAATGACCTTGATAAGGCACGGGCTTTCTTCATCGACACCCTCGGAGGCAAGGAGCTTTTCTCGGCGCCTGCCGAGGGGGAAGGCTTTCGCTGGACGACCATTGAGCTCGGTTCCTCGAGTTTCTTCGAGCTCCTGGATCCCATAGGTGACGACGGCTTTGTTCAGCGGTTCCTATCCTCCCACGGGGAGGGGGTCCATCATATAACCATGCAGGTGAGGGACCTGAAGCAGGCCCTCGATGCGGTGACCGCCGCGGGGATTCCCACGTTCGGCCACCGGGAAATGCCGGGCTGGAAGGAGTTTTTCATCCATCCCAGGGATGCTTTCGGGGCCCTGCTGCAATTCGCTGAATTCCATCCTCTGGACTGGATCAACCCGGGGTACGTGCCCAAGTCGTACCAGGAGTTCGTTGCAGCGCAAGGGGACAGGGAGGTCGCCGTGCAAGAACGGGACGGCGACGGGGAGAAGCATTTGGTGCTTTCCGACGGGACGGCTTCACTGCGCGTCCCGCGCGACAAGGTTCCCGAGCTGATCCGTCGGCTCCAGGAGATGGTAGGCCCATAGCGCAAGGCAGCGGCGCGCGGCGGGGACTAACTGACTACATACCGTGGTGGGCACAACTTGCGATTTCCTACATCCCCCCCGCCCTCTGGGAGAGGGACGGGGTGAGGGTATAAAGAGCGCAGTTTGTGGCCGTGCAAGGTATGTTTTCTAGGCTCGGCCTGCGTCCGGATCACCTCCCCGTCGCCGGGGTGTGGCACCCACCGTGATGAAGTGCCCGAGGTTGGGGCCGGACCGAGCCAAAGATAACCAGGCAAACCGTCGAATCGGGGGCTGGGATGCCCTCGATTTGGATATACTGGACACCTAACACCTGGGAGAACCAGTCGCGTCCAAACCACGCAGATCGTAGGACATCACCAGCCCATGAAGAAAAAGGATTCCGCGTTTTTCGATGTCTCCAGATTCGGGCGATGTCGCGTGCTGGTTTTGGGCGACCTGATGATGGACGAATATCTGTGGGGCGAGGTGGACAGGATCTCCCCGGAGGCCCCGGTGCAGGTGGTCTCGGTGCGCGAAGAGAGCACCACTTTGGGGGGGGCCGGTAACGTGGTGAACAACCTGGCAACCCTGGGAGCGCAGGTCTCGGTTCTCGGAGTCGTCGGGCAAGGAACGGACGGGGACCATGTGGTGAGGATGCTCGCCGACAGGGGCGTGGACGCAGACGGGGTCATTCGTGATCCTGACCGGATCACGACAAAGAAGACCCGTGTGATCGCCTCCAGCCAGCACGTGCTGCGCATCGACCGGGACGCCATCCGGCCCATCAGCCCGGAGCAGGCGGAACGCCTATGCGGCAGGGTCAAGGAAAAGATCTCCGAAACCGACGTGGTCCTTGTCTCGGACTACGGAAAGGGCCTCCTCACCCGGGGGCTTCTCCTGCCGGTCCTGGAGGAATGTCGCCGCCGCGGCACCATCACCATCGTGGATCCCAAGGGCCTCGATTTTAGCAAGTACCGGGGGGCCCACACCATCACCCCGAACAAGAAGGAGGCAGCCCAGGCTTCCGGGGTCCCCGTAGACGACGATGCCTCCCTTGACGAAGCGGCCCTGAAACTCCTGAGCGTTCATGGTTTCGACCAGGTCCTCGTGACGTGCGGCAAGGAAGGCATGGTCCTTTTCACTCAGGACTTTCCCCCTTGTCGGATAAGTGCCCAGGCCCGACAGGTGTACGACGTTTCGGGGGCCGGCGACACCGTCCTGGCCGTACTGGGCCTGGCGGTGGCTTCGGGGGCGTCTTTCGAGCAGGCTGCCCGTCTGGCCAACACGGCGGCGGGGATCGTCGTGGGGAAGGTGGGCACGGCCACGGTGCGCAAGGACGAGCTGCAAGCGGCCCTGGCTCCCGTTGTGGATGCCGCTTGCCTGAAGTACAAAGATTTCGAGGACCTGGCTCTTGCGGTGGCCGAACTCAAGAAGAAGGGCAAGAGGGTGGTGCTCACCAACGGGTGCTTCGACCTTCTTCACGCCGGGCACATCGGGCTTTTCGAGGCTTCCAGGCGCCTGGGGGACCTTCTGGTGGTGGCGGTGGACGACGACGACTCTGTTCGGTCCCTCAAAGGGCCGGGGAGGCCCGTTCTCAGAGAAAGGGAGCGGGTGCGGATCATCAGCGCCCTGGACACGGTGGACTATGTCACCGTCTTCTCGGGCAAGGACATCTTGCGCCTTATCCGCCTGCTGAAGCCCGACATTCTGACCAAGGGCAGCGACTATACTGCAGAAAAGGTGTACGGGCGCGAACTTGTGGAGGAGCTCGGCGGACGCGTGGAACTGGTCCCCTTATTTGGCGGTGTTTCATCGAGCCGGATCATAGACGAGATCCGCAACGGACCGCTCGAGGGCCCCAGGTGTCCGTGACCTTCCTTATCCGCCAGTTGCCGGAAGGTGTTGTGTTCAAGGTGTGGGTCCAGCCCCGGTCTTCTAAAAATGCTGTGGCCGGACTGCAGGGCGACGCCTTGAAGGTGAAGCTCACGGCCCCCCCGGTGGAGGGGGCCGCCAACAAGATGTGCATTGAGTATCTTGCAAAGTGCCTCGGCATCGCCAAATCGCGCGTCAGGATCGTCTCGGGAGAATCGAGCCGCACCAAGCACCTGCTGGTCGAGGATGCGCCCCTTGCCGATGCCTCACAGCGGGACGCTCTTGTTCAGGCCGTGGAAGCGCTCGTGGCCGGAAGAAAAGAACCCCGAAAAAGCGCTTGACAACCCGACGCAATGGGGCTAAATATGTGAATCTTTGCTGCGGGGTGGAGCAGTCTGGTAGCTCGTCGGGCTCATAACCCGAAGGTCGGTGGTTCAAATCCGCCCCCCGCTACCACAATAAAAATAGGGACTTGGGAAGCAATTCCGGGTCCCTTTTTTATTGCGTGGGAATCGTTTTCTAACCGTATTTGCAACCCGCACGGCAAATCTCGGCCTTTTTGCCCCCCTCCTGCCCCTGCTCGCGGAGCGCGGTTCTTTCCGTCTGACCGGAAAAAGAAGCGGCCATGATCCACTTGGGACCGCCCGCACCTCCCCTTTTCCAACCTGGCCCCCGAAGAGGCCCTGGTGCCGAGAAGTCCCGTCCCCTCTCCCCGGGTTGGCCTTGGTGCCCCTGGTGCCGATAGCGCGATGAGAGACCACGCCCCCTTGGTTTTGGTTTGTCCACACTTTGTGGACGGACCTTCCCCACCTGCCCCTGGGGGGATCGCCTGCCCATGAGCTCTTCAATGCCCCTGGTGTGCCTGATGATCGCCGGTGGGGGTGTTCGTGGGGGTCTGCGGGTCGTGGTGCTGGTGCCGTCCCTAATGGTCCCGGGGGGCTCCTTGGGGACCGTCTGAAAGGACGTGTTCGGTTCCCGGCCGGCCCGGTGGTGATCCCTGCCCGCGTCCCGGAGTCCTGCCCACCACCGCCGGCGCCGTTACTGCCACCGTTCACGCGGAGCCCATCCCCACCGCCGGTCCCCTGCGTCCCCAGGGTCAGAACGGCCACCCGTCCCCGGTGAAAGCCTGGTGAGTCCTGGTGCCCCGTGCCGTGGTCCGTGGTCACCTCGTGATGCGCAACGATCCCCGGCCGGATCTTCTGCGCCGGCCGGTCGCCATCGTCGCCGTGGTGATGATGCGCAAACCCCGATCCCCGGCCCGACGCCTGCCCCCGGAGTCCCGGTCGGATCTTCTGCCCGCCGGCGCCATTAGCCCCCGACAAGCCCACGGTGCCTGCTCCACCTGCCCCATTATCCTACCTGCCACGCCTGCCCCTCCTCGGCGCGAAGCGCGGGGGGTCTTAGGGGGCCATAGCCCCCATAATAGGGAGTCGTGCGGCCGCCTGTGCCCCTGGTGATGCCCGCCCCGGTCCGTCCAGAAGGGAAGGATTGCATTCGCTAAGAGCCCCCCCGGCCCCGGTCCGCACGATACATGCTCGCTGATACGTGCTCGCCGCCCGGAGGATGCCCCCGGATCCCCCGCCCCGTGAGAGGTAAGGGCCGTTCTCCGTGCTCCCGGTGAAGGGAGCGCCGTCAGCACCTGTCCTCGGAGCCCCCCACGGCCTGCCCGTCGCTGGTGGTCGCCGAAGTCCCGCGGCCGGGTCCCCTTCGTGGGAAAGGGAAGGGCTATCGCCACCCGCCGCCACCACCCGGTGAACCGGCCCGAGCCCCCCGGCCCTTGGTGCCTCGATCCATGCCCAGGAATCCGGAGTCCGCCCACGTTGCCCGGTTCGCCCGAGCCCCTCGTGACAACAGGTCCACGCCCCCGTCGCCCCGCTCCCCGTGATGATTAGGCCGCACTCTTCCCTGGAATCCATCTTCCGGTATTGTTTCAGTCACAATCCGGCCGCGTGTAGTCGCCACCGTGTATCGATCAGTAAAGGGTACCGGGTCTTTTCCGGCTCTGTCCCTGGGCATGTGGATGCCCATGCCAGTCCCCGTCATCATCACCACCGCCTGCTTTGCCCACTATGGGAGTAGATCCGCGCACATGCCGAATGACCGCCCGATCCACCCAGCGCGTCCTTCCGAGCCCTGAAATTGGGACCGTCCATTCCCATGAACCGTCGCCATCAGCCCGTGCTTGCCCCCTTGGTCCCTGGCTCCTGCTGGTCGGTTGGGTCCGCCGCCCCCGTTCTGCTGCGTGGTGAGCCCGAGCCCGACACCGTGAGCCCGTTCTGGTGCGCTTCTGCCCCTGGTGATGTCCACGGTGATCTTCCGGTGCTCCCCAGGTCATCCCGTCCCGGCCAGTCCCCCCGCAGGCCCTCGCCGCCAGCCCGTGGAAAGGGAAGGAACAAGCCCGAAACCGTGCCTGCACGATAGCCCCCCCCGATGCGTGCGCACTGCGTCGGAGCGTGCCCCGTGCCAGAGGGAACGGAAAGGGACTGCCTCCCGGAGGAAACCCGGTCCGCTTGCCCTCCCCACCCGACCGATCTGCCTTCGGGTTCACCCAGTCCAGCCCCCGGCCCTTCACCTGCCCGCCTGGGTGCCCACAGTTTGGGTTCCCATGTGGATCAAATTGTGCGATACGAGGAAGAAGAGAAGCACAAAAACCGCCCAGGACGGCAGCCGGAACGGGAAATGCACACACGAACTACAAGGGATCAGCCACCGGTTTGCCGTAGCTGCTCAAGCGCGGACAATGACGCGTCTTGTATCTTGAAACGGCCGTCATTATATTTTTAGCCAAAGTATTAAACTCGGCCTTGGCCAAAGTACAGACGCGCTAGGTGCGTAGCGCAATACGTCGAGCAGTGACTCGAGCGGCTCACCTTTGAAATAGGTCAAGTCAGCGTCGCAGAATGAGTTGTTGTAATTTTTCGCGCGCCGAACATTCGACGGATGGAGGCGAT
>ENA-OSEO01000755-OSEO01000755.1-sediment-metagenome-genome-assembly--contig:-NODE-755-length-74845-cov-6.622539_pt1 | contig 74845 bp, 58 predicted proteins | sample MGYA00237883_ERZ534232 | MGnify/ENA metagenome assembly ERZ534232
CATGCCATCCTCCGATCTCCCATCCCCGCCTGAAACCAGACTAATGGATTTATACCAACATTTCTAGTAGGAGGTGATTATGACTCAGGATAGTGAACTGGCACGGCTGATGCAGGCCGCCGAGACTGTCCCGGCGATGTTCAATCTACAGGGTCGCGCGGCGCTGGTGGTGGGCGGCACCAAAGGGCTGGGTCGGGCCATGGCGCTGGCGCTGGCCGCCGCGGGCGCCGATGTGTGCGTCGCCAGCCGGGGTCCCGCCGGGCTTGATGAGACCGCCGAGGCCATCAGCCAGCTGGGGCGTCGCGGAACCTCGTTTGCTCTGGATGCGACCGACGAAGGGCAGGTGGAGCGCCTGATGGCCTACATGACCGATACCTACGGGCGCATCGACATCCTGGTCAACAGCCAGGGCATTGTCCATCTCGAGCCGATGGCCGAATTTGACATCGATGCCTGGCAACGGGTGATGGACGTCAACCTAAAGTCGGTCCTGCTATGCTGCAAGCATGCCGCGCGGGTGATGCTGGCGCAGGGCAAGGGCAAAATCATCAATATCTCCTCGGTGCGGGGCTTTCAGGGTCGCGCCCAGGATGCCGCCTATGCCCCCAGCAAGGGTGCCGTGAACCAGCTCACGCACTCGATGGCGATCGAGTGGGGACCAAAAGGTATCAACGTCAATGGCATCGCGCCGGTCTTTACGCGCACGGCGATGGCAGCTCCGATGCTGGACGATCCCACCACGCGGGCCTGGATCCTGAGCCGCATCCCCATGAAGCGTCCCGGCGAACTGGAGGACCTGTTCGGCCCCGTGGTTTTTCTGGCGTCCGACGCGTCGAATTTCGTCAATGGCCACATCCTGCCCGTCGATGGCGGGTGGTTGGGCGCTTGATGCAGCCCGTGGGAGAGAAGGAACCGATGCAGCCTGCCAGGACGATTCTGGGCATCTGTGGCAGCCCGCACCGTGAGGGCAACACAGCCTATGCGCTCCGCTATGCGCTGCGCATTGTCGAGGAACTGGGCGTTGCCACCCACTATATCGCACTGCCAGATCAGGACATCGGCTTCTGCGACGGGTGCTTTGCCTGCCGCTCGGGCCGCTGCGTGCACGACGATGACATGGTCGAGGTCTATGATGCGCTGCGTGCCTGCGATGGCCTGATCCTGGCCTCGCCCGTCTATATGGGCATGGTCACCGGGCAGATGAAGGTCTTTTTCGACCGAACCGTCCTGTTCCGCACGGGCGGGCGATTCGAGTTGAGCGGCAAGGTCGGCGCCGGCATCGCCTGTGGCGGTTTCCGCAATGGCGGCCAGGAACTGACGCTGCAGAACATGCAGACCTTCTTTCTGCAGCAGGACATGTATGCCATCGCCGACGGGCCGGGCTACAGCCATTCGGGCGCCGCCATCGTGGGGCGCGCGGCAGAGGATACGGTGGGCCTCAAAACCGTAGAGAATCTCGCGCGCCGCATGGTGGTTGCGGTCAACGCGCGCGGATAGCCTCTGCTAACACAAGAAAACGGGCCCCCGTTCATCCTGAGCGGGGGCCCGTTTCGCTGCTAGCGACCGGTGAGGGCAGGAGGAAGTGTGTCGCCCGCCGGGTGGACGATGCGCAAGGTGCGGTTGTTGGGGGCCGGGATGTCCGGCCAGGTCTGGCCCTCGCCGTTGAACTGGGGCATCCAGGGTGCCAGCGCCTCGAACATCTCATCGGCCATGGCCCAGATCTCGTCCGGGTTACACACCGCAGCGGTCAGCGGGTCGTGCAGCAGCGCCAGCTTGACCAGATCGCGGTCGCCGGTGAGCGCCGCCTGCACCGTCATCTGCTGCACGCTGATGCTCACCCGGCAGGTGGCGGCGCAGGGCTCGGGCAGCGGCCCCACAAAGGCGGGGCTGATGCCGTTGCGGTCCACGTAGGCCGGGATCTCGATGGTGCAGCCGTCCGGAAGGTTGGTGATCAGCCCCTGGTTCTCGACGTTAAAGTGCCCGCGGTAGATGCGCCCCGTCTCCATCGCCTCGATGATGTAAGAGCCATGCTCGCTGGAGCGATCGCCCAGGTGAATGTACTCCGACTCGCCGCTCATCCATTTCGGATACATCTCGCGGTACTCGTCGGCCCGCGCCCGGCAGTGGTTCAGGTAACCCGCGGTGGGGCCATCGATCCAGACGTGGGGATAGATCCAGCGGTCCAGTTCCTCGGGGCGCTTGCGGTACCAGGGCACGTACTCGGACAGGTGTCCGTTGGACTCGGTGGAAAAGTAGCCAAAGCGCTTGAGGATATCCAGTCGCACCGGCTCGTGCGGCGCGATCTCGGGGTGTTGAGAGATCGCCTCATACAGGTAGGGAAGCATGTCCTTGCCGCGATGGGTCACCTGGATGTACCAGGTCTGGTGGTTGATGCCGGCGCAGACATAGTCGACCTCACTGGCCGGCAAGCCGAGGGCCCGCGCAATCAGTTCGTGGCCGCCCTGGACGCCATGGCACAGGCCCACGTAGAACACGCCGCCGGCGCGCCTCACGGCCCAGGAGTTCATCGCCATCGGGTTGGAATAGTTGAGCAGGAGCGCGTTGGGAGCCAACTCGCGGATATCGCGAGCGATCCCGAGCAGCACCGGGATCGTCCGCAGGGCATAAAAGATGCCCCCGGGGCCCAGCGTGTCCCCCACGCATTGGTCCACGCCGTACCTGAGCGGGATTTCGACGTCATAGCCAAAGGCCTCCAGCCCACCGACGCGCGCCATGCATAACACATAGTCGGCGCCGGCGATCGCCTCGCGCTGGTCCGTGGTGGGAACGATGGTCGCGGGCAGCCCGTTGTCCGCGATGAGCTTGCGGCTCAGGTTGGTGACCATCTCCAGATTCTCGGCACTGATGTCCATAAAGCAGAACTCGGCATCGCGCAGCTCCTCGACGGCCAGGATGTCCATCATCAGCCGCCGCGTAAAGCCGATGCTTCCGGCCCCGATCATTGCGATTTTGATCATCTCTCAAGGCTCCTTCCGCTCACATTCTCCCGTTCGTTCACACACCCGCAGTATAAAGACGGCCGTCAGCGCTGTCTAGACCCCTGTGGCGGTCAGAGCAACCCCTGGCCACTGCCGGCCGGTGCACCAGTGTGCGAGCCGGGCCAGCAGGTCCAGCCCCGCTTCACGTGAAGGCACATCCTCTACACTGAGGTACAACCCCCGCGGCGAGAGGGTCTCCATCACCTGATCGACCTCGCTCAGGGTGCAGATCACCTCGATCCCTTTGCCGGCCGCCTGGACGCGCCGGTAGACGTCCACCCAGCGGTGATAGCCCTCGTTGCCGGCACCGTAGACCCACTGCACGGCGTCGAGCTCGGGGATGCTGAGGATCGAGTCCAGGTGCCTGAGCGCCCCGGGGCCGTCCAGGTGGTAGATGGAATGATCCAGGAACTGGCATTCCCGCGCCAGCCCGGGCAGGAAGAACCGCTCGAACATGGCATTGGAGATCATGTAAGAAAAGTCGTTGGAGGGCACATAATAGCGGCCCTCCGACAGGAGCGGCAGCCAGGTGGTGATGGGCTGCCCTGCAGTGCGGAGCTTGCGGTAAAAGACGTCATAGATCCGCAGATAGTCTCGCTCTGCCCGCTCCAGTATCCGTAGGACATATTCCGGATTGGTGATCAGGTCCATCGCCAGGTTGGCTGGGTCGCGCAACGCCGCCAGCCAGTCCCCTCCTGGGTGCCAGTCGGTCATGCCCGTGATGAATATGCCGCGCCCGACCTCTAGAAAGGCGTCAGTGAGGTCATGGAGGCTGGCCAGGTAGGGGCTCTGCGGGTCGAACCGGATCTCATCCGCCTGCGACCAGTCGTGCAGGATCGGATCGGTCCATGAGGTGGACTCGCCAAAGTGCAGCGGGCACCCGTAAAAGGCGGCAAAGATCTCTGGTCCCAGATTGGGCATGGCGACGGGCAGCGTGTCGCCGAGGAACTCGTGGTTGCTGAGGTGGGCAAGCATGTACTGCGCCTGATAGTCCGCATCCAGCCAGCGCTCCCGCAGTGTGCCGTGGCTCGACTCGGGCAGGGCCACGCGTTCCTCAACAGGGCGCAGGAGCGAGAACTGAACCACCGGGCGGTCGATGACCTCGCGCTCCCAGAAGGCAGCGATACGCTGCGCGCTATCCTCATAGTCGGGCTTGAGTCTGAGCATAATCACTCCTGCTGGTCAGAGATTGCCTAGCCAAGCTTAACCCAAAGCGCTCTATCTGGCCAGCATTTGTGTACCTACTCGTGGGTAGGCGAATCGACAATGGGCGTCTCTGGGACTATGATTGAACGGCTTCTCAAGGAGGACGGATTGCCTGCGTATCGGGTCGAGCTCGAAGTCTATCAGGGGCCGCTGGATCTCTTGCTCCGTTTGATCGAGCGAGAGGAACTTGACATCACGACCGTCTCGCTGGCGCTGGTGACTGACCAGTACCTGGCGCATCTGGCGGAGGTGCAGGAGCGCTCTGCCGCTCAGCTCGCCGATTTCCTGCAGGTGGCGGGACGTCTGATCGTGATCAAGTCACGGGTGTTGCTGCCGCGTCCTGAGGCGCCTGCCGAGGGCGAGGAACTCGCGGCGGATGAGGACGACCTCGTCGCCCAGTTGCGCGAGTACAAGCGGTTCAAAGAGACGGCGGCCCGGTTGCGTGAGATTGAGGAAAGCGGCCGGCGAACGTATCCCCGTGCGGCACCACCTCCTCATATGGAACTCCGCCTCAAGCCAGGGGATGCCACACTGGCCGATCTGATCACCGCGTTCCGCCAGGTGCTGGAGGCGCACCCGCCTCTGCAGCCGGTGGATGATGTCGTTTCGCCGCTCAGTGTGCACATCGGCGACTGTATCTCGCTGATCCTGGACCGCACGCGGCGCTACCCGCGAGCACGGTTCAGCACGCTGCTGCGCTCGGCGCGCAGCCGGCTGGAAGTGATCGTCACCTTTCTCGCGTTGCTGGAGCTGATAAAGCAGCAGCGCGTGCGTGCCATCCAGGAGCGTCCTTTCGGTGAGATCTATATCGAGGCGCGCGTGCCCGATCCGGACCTGCCAAGGGACACCTCCGAGACCGAGACAGTCTACGAGTCGTAATCCCCCAGGAGCGCGCGCAGAATGAGCACCGCCGCTCCCTTGTCCAACGGCTCGTTGTTGTTGCCGCACTTGGGACTCTGGATGCACGAGGGGCACCCTTCGGCGCAGGGGCACTCGCTCACCAGCTCCAGGGTGCGCTCCCAGAGATCCTGGATCATCTCAAAGCCCCTGGCGGCGATGCCCACCCCTCCCGGATAGGCGTCATACACAAACACCTGGGCTGCTCCGGTGTCCGGGTGCAGCAGCGTCGAGACGCCCCCGATGTCGTTACGGTCGCACATGGCGAACAGGGGCAGCATCCCGATCACGGCGTGCTCCACGGCGTGCAGCCCGCCGGCCAGGTCGAGGTTCTGTGCGAGTACGTCGCGGCGTGCGCTGTCGGGCAAGCCGAACCAGAGCGCCTCGGTCTCAAAGGACTGGGGCGGGAGCGCCAGGTCATACTCGCCGCGCGCAGCCCCCGTGAACTGCTCGTGCTGGCGGTATCCCAACACCTGCACCGTCACACGCACCCGCCCCAGGTAGACTTTGGCAGGCAGATCGGTCCGGGCCCGCGTCGAGCGGATGACCTCGACCTGGTTGTCCTCCACCGGCTCGGTGTAGTAGGCCGCCTCGGTGGGTTCCGCGAGTGCGATATGGTGCGCCAGGTCCAGCTCGGTGATCAGGTAGGAGCGCCCCTGATGCAGATGGATCGCGCCCGGATACACCCGGAAAAAGGCGCCCGCTGCGTCCAGTTCCTCCAGCAAGGCGTTGTCGTCGGAGGTGTCCAGCAGCAGGAAGGGCTCCCCCTCGGTTCCGCGCAGACTGACACGCTGCGCCGGCGCGTTTGCCCAGGGGAAGAACCAGCGCTCGCCACGGCGTTCCAGCAGGCCTTCACTCACCAGATTCTCCAACAGCCCGCTCGCCGTTCGGCCAAAGAGCGTCAGATCCTGCTCCCAAGCGGCACCTCGTAGGCCGCACACTGCAGGTGTCCGCGCAGGAGGTGCGGGTTCTCTGGATCGGTCAGGGCATGCTCGGGCGAGCGGCTAAAGAGCTCCTGCGGGTGCCGCATGAAATACTGGTCCAGCGGGTTGCTGTAGCCCAGCAGGACAGTCAACGACTCTTCTCTACCGCGACCAGCGCGGCCTGCCTGCTGCCAGGTGCTGGCGATGGTCCCCGGATAGCCAACCAGCACGGTGGCCTCGAGATGTCCTACGTCGATGCCCAACTCCAGGGCGTTGGTAGCGGTTACGGCCAGCAACTCACCAGAAAACAGCCGGCGCTCGATCTCGCGCCGCTCGGCGGCCAGGTAGCCGGCGCGATAGGGCGCGATCCGGTCGGCGAGACCGCCCTCGTCCTTGGCCAGAGTCTCCCGCGCGTACAGATAGATCAACTCGGCCAGCTTGCGGGCCCGCACAAAGGTGATGTTGCGCACCCCCTCATGCACCAGCGTCGCAAGAATGCCGGCCGCCTCGGCGTTGATACTGTGGCGCGTGCCATGCTGAGGGTCTGTCAGCGGCGGATTCCAGAACACAAACTGGCGCGGACCCGCGGGCGAGCCATCTCGATCGACCACGGTGACGGGCTGTCCGATGAGTCGCTCGGCGTGCGCACCGCCGTTGGCGATGGTCGCCGAACACAGAATGAACTGCGGCGTCGCGCCGTACTGGGTCGCCACCCTGCGCAGGCGGCGCATCAGCAGCGCGACATGGGAGCCAAAGATGCCCCGGTACACATGTGCCTCGTCCAGCACGACATAGGCCAGGTGCCGGAAAAAGGTGGCCCAGCCGGTGTGGTTGGGCAGGATCCCGACGTGGAGCATATCCGGATTGGAGAGAATGACGGAGGCATGCCGGCGCAGGCGGGTGCGCGCGCCCGGCTCGGTGTCCCCGTCGTAGACGCCCTGGCGCAGGCCCGCGAGTGCGCTACCGGCCACCAGCTCGGACAGAGCGCGCGTCTGGTCCTGAGCCAGCGCTTTAGTGGGGTACAGGTATAGCGCGCGGGCCATGGGGTCGGCCAGAATTCTCTCCAGCACAGGGAGGTTGTAGCAGAGGGTCTTGCCGCTGGCCGTCCCCGTAGCCACGAGGACATTTTCGCCATCGCGCGCGGCATCGATAGCCCGGGCCTGGTGGGTGTAGAGGCCGCTGATGCCATGCTGCTGCAGGATGGCTTGCAGGGGCGGAGGCAGGGGACGCGCGAGCGGCTCGTAGCGAGCCTCGCGGGCGGGCAGCATCTCGATGTGGACGATCTGCCCCGCATACTCAGGAGCGCTCTGCAATCGGGCGAGGGCGCCTGCGATCACAATCCCACCTCTACGGCAAACCACTGTGGCACGCGGCGTGCGTTGACCGCTTGGCAAACGCCGAGGGCGCGTCTAGAATCACGGCGCGGGCAGGGCGCCCGATCGCCTGTAGGAACTGGCCCCTGGCGACAGGGAAGGAGAGCGATGAAGAACATACTGGTAACCGGTGGGGCGGGATTCATTGGCTCCAATTTCGTGCACCACATGCTGCGCGAACATCCAAACTATACCATCGTCGTGTACGACAAGCTTACCTACGCTGGTAACCTGGACAACTTGAAGGATGTTGCGGACGACCCACGGTACGCCTTTGTTCAGGGCGATATCTGCGATGCCGCGCGCGTCCGCGAGGCCATCGCGGACCACCAGATCGATACCATCGTCAACTTTGCGGCCGAGACCCACGTGGACCGTTCGCTCTCCGATGCGGGGAGCTTTGTGATGACAGACGTCTATGGCACTTTTGTGCTGCTCGAGGCCGCCAAGGACCTGAAACTCGAACGCTACCATCAGGTCAGCACCGATGAGGTCTATGGCCAGGTGCTCGAGGGGGCCTCGGTGGAGACGGACCGCATCGAGACACGCAGCCCCTATTCAGCCAGCAAGGCGGGCGGCGACCTGATGGTGCTGGCTTACTACACCAGCTTTGGCCTGCCGGTGACCATCACCCGCGGCTCGAACAGCATTGGCCCCTACCAGTATCCGGAAAAGGTGGTCCCGCTATTCGTCACCAATGCCCTGGATGACAAGCCCCTCCCGGTCTATGGTGATGGCCTGCAGATGCGCGACTGGCAGTACGTCGATGACCACTGCGAAGGGATCGACATCATCCTGCACAAGGGCGTCCTGGGCGAGATCTACAACCTCGGAACGGGAGTCGAAACCCGGAACATTGATATGATGAAAAAACTCCTGGCGATTGTGGGCAAGCCTGAGTCACTGCTGCAGTATATCACCGACCGGCCGGGTCACGACCGGCGCTATGCCCTGAATGTCGACAAGGTCAAGGCGCTGGGCTGGCGGCCGCGACATGATTTCGACAGCGCATTGGAGCGCACCGTGCGCTGGTACGTGGATAACGAGTGGTGGTGGCGCAAGATCAGGTCAGGCGAGCACTACCAGAACTACTATCAGCAGCACTATCAGGGGCGCGAGGTGACGCCTCCCGGTGCCTGATGGCGGCTAATCGCGCACCCTGGGCCACAGCACCGTAGTACGCCCCAACAGGTACCGAACGCCTCCGGCCAGCGCGGAGGCGTTCAGCATGACGAACTGGACAGGCAGCGCCAGCCACCCCGCCGATCCGCGACGTGTGGTCAAGTGCCACCCTGCCAGCGCTGCCAGGGCCCACAGGAACTCCAGGGCCAGGATCGCGGAGTAAAGGGGACTCGGCAGGAGCAGCAGCGTCCAGAGCGGCAACAGGGCGATGAGCGAGGGAACGACGATCCAGCGCAACACCCGGTGCGAGACATACTGGAACACCGTGCGGGCACCGGCACGCCACACCTGCCGCAATCGCTGTACCGCCTGGAATCCTCCGGCGGCGTTGCGCACGCGGCGCTCCCACTCCGCGGGCAACGTCGGCGAGGGCGCTTCGGTCGAGAGCGCCTGTGGCTCGTAGACAACACGCCAGCCCCGTGCTACCAGGTCTACTGAGGCGTAGAAATCTTCCAGGACGATATCGACTGGCGGTGACTGGTACGCTGTGCGTCTCGCGGCCCATATCTCGCCGGGGGCGCCCATCACCGACCCAAAGCGGCTGTCGAGCGCCTTGAGCCAGCTCTCGTAGCGCCAGTAGAGCCCCTCGCCGCCGCCATGCCGGCCCGGTTCGCGCAGGCGTTTGGCGCCGCTCACGCCGCCGATCTCGGGATCGGCAAAGTAGCGTACGATCCGGCGCGCCGTGCCGGGCGCCAGCGAGCAATTGGCATCGGTAAAGAGGATGACCTCCCCCTTCAGGCCAGGCAGCGCCCGCGCCAGCGCGGCCCCTTTGCCCTGCCTCTCGGGCTGGTGCAGCAGGCGGATGCGCTCCCCCGCCATGCGCCGCACCATCTCTGGTGTGGCGTCCGTGGATCCGTCGGTGACCACTGTGATCGTGAGCTTGGTCGGAGGATAGTCCAGCGCCAGAGTGTTCTGCAGTTTCTCGTCGATCCACCTCGCCTCATTGTAGGCTGCGATAACGACATCGACAGCGGGCAGATCATCGAGCTCCGGGGGCTCGGGGCGCCGGCGCGTCAGGCGGGCGAGGAGCAGCGGGTAGCCCAGGTAGGTATAGGCGATGACCGCGACCGAGAGCCAAAAGAGCCCAAGAATGGGTGATGACACGACACTACCTCGGGGGTTTGCCCCTATTCTGCACGCTCGGGCATCGCGGGTGAACACTGTGCGCTGAGCAGGACTGCGCGCTGAACAGGACTGACTACCCTGGCAGGCTGGTCGAGCGCCCAAGGATCCTTCGCAACGCGGCTGCCGGCTTACTCCAGCGTGCGAACGCCGTCCTCTGCCTGGCAGACATAGATGTCGGGGATCACGCCGACGGCGCGTATGTACGACTGCCTGACGTTCTGCACAAAGGCCTCGGTGTGTGCCGCATCGACCAGGCTCACCGTGCAGCCTCCAAACCCGGCGCCAGTCATGCGGGCGCCCAATGTGCCCTCCTGTGCCCAGGCCGCGGAGACCATGGCGTCGAGCTCGGCGCAACTCACCTCATAGTCGTCGCGCAGACTAACGTGCGAAGCGTTCATCAGCTCGCCAAAGCGCTTGAGGTCCCCGGTCCGCAGAGTGTTGACGGCCTCTACGGTGCGCTCGTTCTCCGACACCACGTGGTGGCAGCGCCGGAAAGTGGTCTCGTCCATGTCGGCCCGGCGGGAGACGAGTTCGTCCAGCGAGACGTCGCGCAGGGCTTGCACGCCCAGGATCGCCGCGCCGCGCTCGCATTCCTCGCGGCGCCGGTTGTACTCGCTGTCCACGAGGCCGCGGCGCTTTTTCGTGTCACAAATGACCACATCGCAGCCGCTCGGAACGGGCACCGGCGAATATTCCAGACTCCGGCAATCGATCAGGAGGGCGTGTCCGCGCTGGCCGAGTGAGACGATGAACTGGTCCATGATGCCGCAGTTCATGCCGACGAAATCGTTCTCTGCCTTTTGGCAGAGGAGCGCGCGGGTCACGCCGTCGAGCTCAAATCCCCCGATCACTTGGAAAGCGTACGCCATGGCGACCTCGACAGCGGCCGAGGACGAGAGTCCCGAGCCGACGGGGACATCGCTCGTCAGGGCCACGTTCATGCCCCTGAGGGGATAGCCCGCCTCGCGCAGCGCCCAGGCCACGCCGCGCTGGTAGTTGCTCCAACGGTGGGTGTCATCCGGCACGATGCGATCGAGTGTAAAGGCCGCTCGGGACCCGAAATCCGCGGCGACGAGGCGCACGTGCTCGTCGTTCCTGGGGCTGATCGCCATCAGGACATGCCGGTCGATCGCCGCGGGCAACACAAACCCATCGTTATAGTCGGTGTGTTCGCCGATCAGGTTGACGCGGCCTGGCGCGGCGACAAACATCTCCGGGGGCGCGCCAAAGGCCTCACCAAAGCTCCTGGTTACCCGTTCCCTCAAGGTCGACATTCTGTCGACGGTGTCACTAGAGCTCATGGATCGCTCCTGTCTCGATGAGTGTGATCAGGTCCCGCAGCGAACCGTGAGCGTCGCACTCGGGTGTCCCATTCTGTAGAGTGCGCCCGCGATCGACCCAGAAGGTGCGTAATCCCATGCGACGAGCGGGCATGTCCATCTCCGCGCTGTCTCCGACCATGATAGCCTCAGAGGCCCGGCAGTCCAGATGGTCGAGCACCTGCTCAAAAAAGGCGCGCCGTGGCTTGCAGGCACGCATCACCTCGTAGGAGGTGATGTAATCATAGCAGAACTCTTCAGCACCGACACCGGCCCAGCGCAGCCGCGCCAGGATCGCCGTGGCCGGAAAGATCGGCTGGGTAGCGATAGCGATCTTGACGCCCTGGCGCTGCAGGAGCTGCACCAGTTCGCGTGCGTCCGGATCGCGGTCTGTCAGGGGCGCGAGCGTCTCAAAGTCCGTCCGGTAAAACTCGTCCAAGAGCGGCTCCATCTCTTCGCGCGGCACGCCGAGCCTGGGATAGAACTCGCGTGCAAAGACCTCGGCGTTGGTGGCACCGCGGCCGTCATTCTGCAACATCGCTCTGATCCCAGTGTTGAGGGCTTCTACAAAGGTGCCCGGCTGGCATACGCCCTGAACCTTGGCCAGCAACGCGCGGAAATAGGGCGGTGAAAAGGTCTCCATATCGTTGATCAACAAGGTATCGTCGAGATCGAGCAGCGCGGCCTTTATCTTTACTTGTGCCAAGACGCCTCCAGGTGCGGTGTTGCTGCGTACAGGGGCGCTGCCATCGCCTCGCCCCGGATTGGTGCTGCCGGTGTCCCGCTTGCCGCTCAGACATCCCGGCCTGGGATGAGGATGGTCGGCCGCTGAGGCGCTGAGGTGTCGCCTTCCGTGTGCGGCTCCTCGGCGCCAGGCAGGATGATCCCACCGGCGGAGCGCCGCGTGAGGGCCTGTGGCTGCAGGTCATCGGGTGTGGCCAGTTCGCGTGCAGCCTGCTGGCGCTGCTGTTCGCGCGTGATCTCACGCATCCGGTCGCGGACGACGGCCGGGTCCACAAAGCGCGTGCCGGAACCGATCAGGCTGCGCAGACTCTCGGCACGGTCTGAAAGCATGAACGCGTTAAAGATATGTCCATTGGCCCTGAGGAACTGCTCCATCGTCGTGCCCGGGTGCTCGTCGAGGTATCGTCGCTGGGCATTGCGCGCATAGTCGACCATCGGCTGCTCAAACTCACGGGGCAACACCAGCGTCGCCGACGTCAGCCACGGCTCTCCCTCCAGCGTGTATACCCGGCCCGCCAGGATGTCGCCCGGGCGGGCATTCTGCGCCAGCAGGCGGCTGCGGACAACGGTCTCCGCCTCGAGGAGAGGCTCAAAGACCGTGAGCCGCTCTTCATCTTTGCGAGCGATGTAGCGGAACAGACCCATGCGCGAATCGGCCCAGGCGCGCATCAGATCCTGTACCGGCCGGATCAGGCGGGGGCCTTCGGTCTCGATAAAGGTGTCGATCAAGCGTTCCCGGTTGGGGCCATACCGGTAGTCGATGACGAACCACTCGATCATACGCCGGGTGCCCTCGGAGTCGATGGCCGAGCCAGCCTCTGGAGGGTACTGACCCCGCCAGAAGATGGAGATGCCCTCGCCCAGGGCCGCGGCATAGCGCGGCTGGATAACAAACTGCGCCAGGTTGGCATAAAGCGCTGTCTCCTCGCCGCGGACGCTGGCATCGCGTGCCGCTTCGAGACGGTCCTTGCGCATGCAGCAGTTTTTGTACTTTTTTCCGCTGCCGCAGGGGCAGGGATCGTTTCTTCCGACAGGGGCTATTGTCATCTATCTTTTACACTCCATTTCCGTAGATGTTACCATAATGACCGGGGTGGGTCAACACGACGCCCTTTCCGGGCCGGTCTCAGGACGTACCGGCTCCATTACCGTTGCCACAGGCCCTCCCTCAGCACGGCGTATGACGATGTATCGCGACCAGCGCTCCTCGTCCGGCGGCAGGGGCCGCAGACTGTCCTTTGTCGCGAAACGCAGATGCGGTCCCCTACTTTCATCGCGCTGCAGCGCAGCCAGGGCCACCGTTCTAGCCACCACCAGGATGTTGGCCGCCTCAATAGATCGCGTCAAGGCCGCATCATCCCGGCGCACCCCCTGTTGGGCCAACTTTTGCAGATCATCCAACACCTGGCGTAGACCGGTGCCCGTGCGGCACACGCCGCAGGCCGTTGACATGCGTTGCTGGACCTCTGCCATGACGCTGTCCGCCGGCCTGCCTCCAGCAACAAACAACTGGTCCAACTTGGCAAGTCCCTCATTTGGGTCGACGGGGCCGGCAGGGTGTGCGCCGACGTAGCGGGCCGCGGACTCGCCCGCGATTCGGCCAAAGACCTGGCTGTCGAGCAGCGCGTTGCCGCCGGGGCGATTGGCGCCGTGCTGCCCGCCTGCCGTCTCTCCAGCGGCGTATAGGCCCGGGACAGTGGTGTCCGCCTTGGTGCGGATTTTCACACCACCCTGGAAATGCTGCACGGCAGGGGCGATCTCCAAGAGATCGCCGGCCTCCAGGTTCACACCGCGCTCGGCCAGCCACTGCACCGAGGGCCGGTTGATGGCCAGCAATCGCTCCAGCGGGGAGGTCGCATCGGACTGGCTGATGGGCGCACCCTTCTCCTGAGCATACCTGGCACGGATCTCCGCGGGCAGTGCATCCAGGTCGAAAGAGTCGGGGTTGCTGCGGTAGTCGAGGTAGACCCGTCGCCCGGCGGCCAGTTCGCGCGTCACCGCCACATCGATCTGATGCGAAGGGTCGCGCTGTGAGACAGGCCAGCTCGCACCTTTCAGGAACAACACAGCATGCTGTTGAGCGGGCGTCGTGTCGGGCATGTACTCGGGCAAAAACTCCTGGCCACGGTCATTGATCACACGCGGTAGCGAGCGCATCATGCTGCCGGAGCACGCCAGACCGGTGACGGTCGAACAGAGGCCGATCTGGATAAACTCCAGGTTGACGAGCTCCGCCCCTGCACGGTAGGCCATGGCGTAGCCGTCACCGGTGCAGTCCGGGGGAAACACGTTGGTGGCGAACACGTGGCCGGCGCCGCCGGTGGCGAGCACCACGGCTCCCGCGCCGATCACTGTGACGGCACCATCCGTCTCTGACACGAGGACGGCGCCCCTGACGGCCCCCGCCGCGTCCAGCACCAGGTCGGCGGCCATCTGGTGGTCGAGGACGCGCACGGGCGTGGACTGGAGACGCTTGAGCAGGGCCGCCTCGATATCGTTGGCTGTGTACGGACCGGTGTAGCAGGCGCGAGGGTAGAGGGAACCATCGGTCAGGAACTGGTCGACGGTGCCGTCAGGGCGCCTGGCCCAGGGCACTCCCAGCGCATCCAGGTACGCAAAGGCCTCGGCGGCGTCATGCGCCAGGATACGAGCGAGATCTGCATCCGAGACCTGGCCTCCGATGGTGTAGATGTCATCGGCATGATAACGCCAGGCATCCGGCCCTCCAGGCGGCGTGTGTGACAGAGTGGCATGGAAGGCCATGCGATCGGAGCAGGCGGTGGCGGTGACGCCGCTGGCGCCGAGGGCACCTTTGGTGACGAGGGTGATCTCCAGGGCCGGGTCGGCATCATAGGCAGCCAGGGCGGCACGGAGCGCTGCTCCTCCCCCGCCGATAATCAGAACACCAGTCTGCTCGTAGGCTGCGGCAAGGTCCTGGGGCACGGGTAACCATCCTTTCGGCACAAGCCGGACAAATCAACCCCGATTTATCTTGAGTGATCCGTTGCCCTATGATAGAATGGCATCAGCATTCCGGCGAACGGGAGATGAGATTGTGCGACTGACCAGAGGTGTTGACTATGGCGCCAGAGGGGCTATCTACCTGGCGATGCAGCCGCCGGGAACGATCGCGCTGATCAGCGAGATCGCCCGGCAGGAGAGCGTCCCCGAGAGTTACCTGGCCAAGATCTTTCAGAACCTCTCCCGCGAGGGCATCGTGCAATCGCATCGGGGGGCCAGAGGTGGTTTTTCCCTGTCTCGGCCGCCCGCCCAGATTACCCTTTACCAGATTGTTCAGGCTATTGATGGCCCACTGGCTCTCTGTCCCTGTCTCTGTGAATCAGAGGGCTGCGATCGAATAGATACTTGCGGGCTGTATCCCTATGTTTGCGAAGCTCAGAAACAGCTCACCGGCGTCCTGGCGAATACCACCCTGCAGGCCATTGCGGACAAGGAGAAAAGCCTGCTGGCCGGACTGTCGGGTTAGGCCTGGCCGCTAGTCAGCCGCACGCTCAATGGTGACTGGCGAGCCGCTCGGGACCTCGGTAAAGACGCGTGGGTCGCCTGTTACCTGGCCAAAGACATTCACTGCGCTCGCGGGACGGATCTCGTTACCCCGGCTCATCGGCGTGCGCCCGAAAAAGATGCAGAAAGCATGTCCCGGTGCCCAGTATCCCAGATCCCCCAGGTCGACCACCTCTTTGGCATCCCGGGCCTCGTCCAGATGCACGGGAATGCCAAAATAGATCTCGTCTCCCCAGGTGCTCGCGCGCGCCGTGATCGGCAAGGCCTCCCAGATAGCATCGGCGGTGGCCGAGTCGTTGAGTACCGCGCTGGCCGTAACCGGGCCAGCTGTGATCGTGATCTGACGCATAATCTACTCCTCTCTTTGATGGCAGGGCTCACTGCGATGATGGTGCAGGGCCAGAACTAGGGCTCGCTTTGCTCTTCCAGTAGCATCTCAGCGAGGCTATCGCGGAATCCCTGAGCAAAGCCAGTTTCCCCCAGTATGCGTGTGAATGCATCTGAGATGAAAGCATATTCCGTACCGCGGGGCACGATCAAGGACGTGAGCACGAGCCCCTGAAGCGCCAGAGCCAGTTCCTGATCCGGAACCCGGATGCCGAGTTTCTCCAGTGCCAGGCGCACCTGGCCAGGGCTGAATACCTGTTTCTGGGCCATCAGCACGGAGATAAGGCGCTCCAGCGTTGTGGCATTTCCCCAGCTCACTTCAAAGAACAGGTCTCGAAAAGCAGCAGACTGGCTCACGGCCGCCAGGTCTTGTGCCAGAATGATCCGTTCCTCTCGGCCGGCAACGCGCTCCACCAGCATCTGGCAGATGGACTGCAGGATATTGGGGTGGCGTCCGGACAGGGCTACGATCTCGGCCACAGTCTGTTCGGGATCCTGCACTGCTATGCCGAGACCGGCCAGAGGCTCGCGCACGAGCCTTGTGGCATCATCCTGCGTGAGATAGCCCAGTCTTAGGCTGCGGAAAGAGGTCTGCAGTGGCAGGCTGGCATCCTGTAGCGCGCCGGCCAACACGCGCTCGCCGCACAGCACGAACCGGCAGAGGCCTTCGTCCGAGAGGGCGCGCAGCACGCGGAACAGACACATATCGACAGCCATGTCATACCGCAGCAGATTGTCGACCTCGTCCAGCTCCAGGACGACCTGCCCGGGAGACTCCTGCTGCGCTCGCAGGCGCATCACAACGCGGCGCAGGACCTCGACAGAGGCGCTTTCGACTGGCACACCCCCCATCAGTGAGAGCGTATGGAGAAATCCCGTGTCGTCGCTGACGTGATGACAATCCACATAGACCGGCACAAAATCCTGGCTCTGCAAGAGCTCCTGGTGGACCCGGCTCAGAAAAGAAGTCTTGCCGATTCTTCGGCCACCTACGATGGCAAGGCTCTTGTCGTACAGTCCGCGCATCAGCGCCTTGATCTCGTATTCGCGGCCATAGAACATGGTCAGTGGCACGGGCCCTGAAGCGACAAAGGGCGAGATCTGTCCGAGCGGCACGTCGCGCTGTATGAGTCGTCCCAGGGCGGACGCGGTATCTTCAGACGCCAGGAGTTGGCTCAGGTCATCTGTGTCGATCACGATGAGCCCGCTGGCAGCCTTGCCGCTGTCGCCGGTGTGCTGTGGCGTTGCTCCCTCGGTGCCAGGCGAAGCGCTCGCGTGCACCACCACCGTGAACGGCGAGACTGCGCCCATATCGGCCGCCAGAGATTGGATCTCGGCGGCGAGGCCGGCGTCGATGCGCTCTGCTCCGGTGATGACCAGAGGGAGCGTCGCTGGCAGGGTCATGCGCAGTTGCGAGGTGTCCACCATATAGCCCGCAAAGGCGCCGCGGGTTTCCTGCGATCGAATGTCGGCACCAAGCCGGTCACAGAGCGTCTCGATCAACTTGCCCGCCGCAATGACGGTTGCAGGGACAGGCCCCGGCTCTGCAGTGCTGGCAGGCATGTCCACAGCCGCTGAAGTGGCAGGCGTTTCGGCGCTCCTGGTTGGCTCGATATCCTGCCGAGTTTCAGTGCAAGGTGTTTCCTGGATATCGATTAGGACGGCGTCTGCCGAGCCGGGTGTATCGTCCCCTGCGGCCGCCATCTCCGCATCTGAGCGGCTGGAATGGCCCTGGATGGGGATAGTGTGCTTGCGGCGCACGCGGGGTGGGTGCCATTGTGTGAGTTGTGCTCCCGCGTTCCGGGTACCCCAAAGCACGAACGCCACCAATACCAGGATACCGCTAGAGATGCCCAGCCAGAGCGCGAGGCGCGTGTTGTCGTTGGCTATGATGACGATGCGAGACAGTGCGCCCTCGGCGGAGAGGCGGTATACCGTTGCGCCCATCGCGCTGCCTGCTACCAGCGTGCCGGCCTGCGCCGAGCGGCCAGCACCTGTCTCCAATCCTGCGACACGCCCGGAGGCCTCCCAGGCCATGAGGCCCTCGCCGGTGTTTGCCAGGGCCACCGGTCGGTCAGACGCCGTTGCCGCGAGGACGGCTGGCTGGAGGAGGTCCTGGACGTCCTCGGGCGCGCCAGCCACCAGGCGCCAGCCCCCCTCTTTCAGGCTGTACATGTCTCCGCTGATGGAAACGGCGGTCAGTCCGGTGCCATCAGCGTAAGTGTAGGCTGTGGCCAGCGCGTCCTGCAGGACGTCCGCTCCGCCGGCTGCCTGCCAGACACCGGAGACCGGGTCAGCGGCGCGATAGACTGTGCCGTCATCCAGGATCAAGCTGTACGGGGCGCCGGCGTAGGCAAGGAGACCGATCGGGCGTGCGGCTGCCTCGGGCGGCCCGGACACTTGCCACCGGGCATCGTCTCGGACCACAAGACAGTAGAGCTGGTCAGAAAGCAGGCATGGAACGGAAGCGCCCTGCGCGTCTCTGACCGCTGTCAGCCTGCCAACGCCCGCTTGGGGCTCGGTAAGCATGCCATCGGCGTTCCAGCGCTGGCCTCCGTCTCTCGTTTCAAACAAGGAGCCGTCGCCAGTTAGCAAGTAGACCGTCAGAGCATCCAGAGGGTCAACTGCAATAGCCCGAATCTCAGATGGCCCAGTCTCCGGCAGCGTTCGGTTCTGCCACGTCTGGCCACCATCCTCGCTGGTGGCAAGGCCGAATGGGGAGATCGCATAGATGCGCCCGGGTGATCCCGGCGCGACGGCCAGAATCTCAATCGGCGCAGCGGGGAGCTCTGTCGCCCATAATTCCCACGTTAGCGCGCCATCCGCTGTCTCATAGATGCCCTTACTGGTGGCCAGGAGGCCGGTACCCGTTGCGGGCTCTGCATGGGCGCCCAGGAGGTCAACCTCTTGCGGCACGCCTGACAGCGAGCCCTGCTCCAGGGCATTGGATGACCACAGGGCGAGGGTGCCTCTGTCGATGGGACTGAGGCTGGCCTCTGGACGAGGCTGAGTCAGCGCTGCAAGCTCTCCCGCATACGCCCACGTGTTACCCTCATCCTCCGATGAATAGATCCCTGAAGGCGTCAACGCAATGAGCTCGTCCGCAAAGCTCGTCTTGAGGGCGAGCCAATCCACCGCCTGGGCAGGGCCCCCTGTGGGGATCTGCCAGCTCTCGCCGCCATCGGTGGAGCGCGCGAATCCCCGTTCAGTTCCGGCGATCAGGATGCCGGCGGTATCGGGGTGCGCTGCCATGGTGCGGACAGGACCTGTGCCTGCGGCTATCGGCAGCGCTGTCCAGCTAACCCCGCGATCGTCGCTTCTCAAGAGACCATTGGGCGCCACAATGTAGAGTGACCCGGAGGCGGGGCTCGCGACGATACCCAGGTATCGACTGGCCCCCGGTGGCGGCGGCGCTACGTTCCATGTCTCGCCGCCATCGCGCGAGATGCCCAGGCCAAAGGTCCCTAACGCATAGGCGGTGTCAGGGTCCCCCGGATCGTAAAGCAACTGCTCAGCGGGCGTGCTCCAGGAGGGGGGTAGGTCGGCCCGCTCCCAGGTCTCTCCGTGGTCACGGGTGAAGAAGATGCCCAGAGTCGTTGATGCCAGCCGGATGTTTGGGTCGTCGGGGTGCGCGGCAAGGGCTGTGATGACCGCGCCATCGGGGTTGTCCAGAGGATGTTCTTGCAGCAGGAGATCTCCCGATGACAAGAGCCTGAGCAGCAGTGCCGCCAGCGCAAGCATTGCAGCGGCGAGCAACAGCACGCGCACCGTCCACCTGGACCTATACATGGATGATGTTGTCCTTTAGATCGTGTGGCTGCATGTGTCTGGATCCGGTGACCGCGCGCCCGGAGCCAGATGCCCACACCCGAGGCTCACGCCCAATCTACCCTCAGGCAGCCCCGGCCGATGAGCTCCGCCAGCCTGGCCTCTAGTTGTGGCGTATAGTTCGTCTTGGAATAAAAGTCCAGGGTTACCATTCCCTGTGGCGTCTTGAGCGCACAGGTGTAGGGTACGTCACCCTGACTCTCCGCCAGGATATCCAGCACCTGGCGAGCTGTGACGGCATCGCCGCTGCTGTCGCCATTCAAGGGAATCTCGACAACGATGTGTGCCGCACGCCGTTTCCCTGGGCTCCTTCTGACAGCATCTTTGGGAACGGTATAGGACGTGATGTTGTCCACCACCAGTGATAGTCTATCGGCGCGCACGTTGACCTTACCCTCGACGAGCGAAAGCTGGCCCCCAACGAGGGTGTCCTTGAACTGCTCGTAGGTGCGCGGAAAGAGCACCAGGTCTGCGGTGCCAGAGAGATCCTCCAGTTGCGCAAAGGCCATCGGATCACCCTTGCGCGTGGTGATCGTTCTGATCCCATCGATCACTCCGGCCACGGTGACCGGCTGCCCGTCTTGCTCGGCTGTCAGTTCCGATAGCGACGTCAAGCGAGGATCGGTGTATTCGCTCATCGTGTCGAGGGGGTGGGACGACACAAAGCATCCCAGCAGTTCTTTTTCGTCGGCGAGACGCTGCTTCTGGTCCATCGCCGGGACAGACTCGGTTACCTTGACCGGCGGAGCGCTCTGTTTCATCAATTGAGGGCTCAGGTCAAAGAGGCTGCGCTGCCCCACATCACGTGCGCCGTGAACTTCCTGGCTCAGCGCCAGTGCCCGGTCCAGCGAGGCAAGCAGAGCATTTCTCTCTCCAAGGCTGTCGAGCACGCCGGCCCGGACGAGACACTCGAGCACGCGCTTGTTGACCTGCCGCAGATCGACACGGTTGGCGAGATCATCGAGACTGGCAAAGGGCTCGTTGCCCCGTGCCTGGATGATGATCTCGGCCGGCCCGTCGCCGACGTTCTTGATGGCGCCCAGGCCAAAGCGAACCACCAGATCCGGCTTGCCTTCTAGCTGGCTGCGCTCCTCTAGGGTCGACCACTCGGCGGGCTCGACCTCAAAGTGAATGCCTGAGGCGTTGATGTCAGGGGGTAGCACTGTGATACCGAGCCGCCGGCACTCGCTGACGAACATGGCGACCTTGTCCAGTTTGCCGCGCTCCACCGTGAGCAGAGCGGCCATGAACTCGACAGGATAGTGCGCCTTGAGATAGGCGGTTTGCAGGGTAATGACCGCGTAGGCCGCCCCGTGCGACTTGTTAAAGCCATAGTCCGCAAAGGTCTCGATGTCCCCAAAGATGCCCTGAGCAACGTTCTCAGGGACGCCATTGGCCACACAGCCCTCGATGAACTTGGAGCGCTGCTGCTCCATGACCTTGGCTTTTTTCTTGCCCATGGCACGTCGCAGCAGGTCCGCTTCAGAGGCGGAAAACCCCGCAAGCGTAGAGACGATCTGAATCACTTGCTCCTGGTAGACGATGATGCCGTACGTTTCGTCGAGAATAGGCTCCAGGAGGGGATGGGCGTAGCTAACCGGCTTGCGGCCGAACTTGCGGTCGATGTACTCCGGTATAGAGGCCATAGGGCCGGGCCGGTACAACCCGAGGATGGCGATAATGTCCGTGAACTCGGTGGGCTGCATATCCCGCAGCACGCGGCGCATCCCTTCGCTCTCGACCTGGAAGATGCCCGTGACATCTCCAGAGGCCAATAGCGCAAAGGTATCCGGGTCGTCGAGCGGGATACTCTCCTGCGTCAACTCGATGTTCTGAGTTTTCTTAATCCACGCAAAAGCCTTGTCGAGTACCGTGAGCGTCGAGAGCCCCAGTACGTCCAGTTTGAGCAGGCCAATGTCCTCTATATCGGACATGCAGTATTGCGAGATGAGCCCCTCACCTCGGGGCGCCCGCTGGAGCGGCGAGTATTCGACCAGCGGCCGGTCGGCGATGATGACCCCTGCCGCGTGAGTGGACAGATGCCGAGAGATCCCCTGCAGTTTCTGCGAATAGTCGATCAGGTCGCGGATATACGGCTTGGTTTCGTAGAGATCGCGCAACTCGGGGACCGTGTCGAGGCCATCCTGGATGGTCTTTTTGGGACCGGAAGGGATCAACTTGGCCACATGATCCACTTCGCTCAGGGGGATGCCGAGCGCCCGGCCCACATCGCGGATGGCGCCGCGCGCGAGCATCGTGCCAAAGGTCGCGATCTGGGAGGTGTGGTCCTCACCGTAGCGTGCGGTGAGATAGTCGATGACTTCCTGGCGGCGATCCTCGGGATAGTCCAGGTCGATATCGGGCATGGTGATGCGGCCAGGGTTCAGGAACCGCTCAAAGATGAGGCCCAGGCTCAGCGGCTCGATATCGGTGATACCCAACGAATAGGCGACGATGCTGCTGGCTCCGGAGCCCCTGCCCGGGCCGACCAGCATCTTGGCATCCTGCTTGGCCCAGCGCACCAGATCCTCGTTGATGAGAAAGTACTCGTCAAAGCCCATATCGTGGATCACACCCAGCTCGTAATCCAACCTGGATTGGATTTCGGGCGTGATCTCGCTGTATCGGCGCTGCAATCCTTGCTGGCACAATCTGCGAAGGTAGACCTCGGGTGTGCACTGCTCCGGAACCTGGAATTTCGGCAGGTGATAGCCGTCTCGGCCCGGGTCTACATCGCACTGTTCTGCCACCAGGAGGGTGTTTTCCACCGCCTCAGGATAGGCGGCCATTAGCGCCGACATCTCCTCGGCTGATTTTAGATAGTAGTCATCACTGCCCATGCGCATACGGTTGGGATCGGCCAGGGTCGTATTGGTCTGCAGCGCGAGCAGCAGGTCCTGTGCTGAGGCATCCTCTTTCCGCGTATAGTGCACGTCGTTCGTCGCGACGCACTTGAGGCCCACCTGGCGCGCAAGCTCGACGAGTTGCACGTTGATAGCGTCCAGTTCGGGGACGCCAGCGTGGCGCTGCAGCTCGACAAAGTAGCGGTCTGGCCCAAAGAGATCCTTGAACCAGTGCATCGTGTCGCGGGCCTTGTCCAACTGACCCTCTCGTACCTGCGATGCCACCAATCCCGAGATGCAGCCGGAGAGACAGATCAAGCCCTCGCTGTGTTCGGCCAGGAGTTCCAAATCGATGCGCGGGCGATAGTAAAACCCATCGATGTTGGCCGTGGTCACGAGCTTGAGCAGGTTCTGATAGCCCGTCATGTTGGCGGCCAGCAGAATCAGATGGTGCGAGCGGCTATCGAGCCGGGCCTCTTTCTGAAACAGCCGTCTGCGCGCCTGATAGACCTCACAGCCAAAGATTGGTTTTATGCCTGCCGCCTGTGCGGCATGATGAAATCGAATCGTGCCGTACATCTGACCGTGGTCGGTCAGAGCGAGCGAGTCCATGCCCAGCTCCCTGGCGCGCTTGCAGAGATCCGGCAGCCGGGCCAGCCCATCCAACAGGGAAAACTCGCTATGTACGTGCAGGTGGACAAAGGAACCCACCACATCCTCCTGTTCAAGGTTACGTGGTCGCTCAAGGGCCGTACCATCCGGAGACTCTTGACGAGGGTGATCGTCCGAGCCAGTGTCCGGTGGCCAGATCATTACGTGGACGGCGCATCACCTGGAGACCGTATCGATTGTATCACATGCGCTTGCGTGGTAAAGCCAGAGGCCCCCAGGCTTACGGCTGATAACTGTAATTAACAGCAGGAGAATGGCAGGGGATCTATTGTATGGGTTCGCCAAGTCAGCTCGAGTTTCTGACGCGGCAAAGAGGCACAACCGCCCTTCGGGTTCGCTCTGCCGGCTCTGCACCGGATGGACGGTACGCTGGCTATCGGCTCTGTCAGGGGTCTCTGACAGCGCGCGGGTGGGGAGGGCGCAAGCCCCTTCCCTGACGCATGCGCTGGCTCCTGTGACCACGCCAGGCTTGTGTGGCGACCGGATAGTACCTGTGTCGTGCCGTCACTAGGACGCACCACCGCCAGCACGCGCGATCGCGCGTGCTGGCGGTGGCGGCGATAGAGGCCAATTGAACGATGCCGCCGGCGCAGCGGATGGCATCTATCGCCTGTCGCTACGATCGTGGACGCTACGCCTCAGAACAGGCTGTCGGAAGGTTGCTCATCAAAGCCAAAGAACTTGCGCCTTTTGGATGGTGAGATCCCAGAAACGCCATTCGTGGGCAAAGCCTTCGATCTCTTCAAAGGTGATGTCTGCGCCGAGCTCCTGCGCATAGGCCTGGAACTCGCGGAACCGCTCGTAGCCAAAGTCCTTTGTGCCGCAGGCGCAATAGATCCGCGGGAGGTCCACCTTGCCGACCATCTCACCGAGCATGCGCCAAGTGTTCTCGTTCGAGTTGAGGAAATCCTCCGCCTCCCCATAGTTTCGCAGCCTGTTTGTCAGGCGCCTGTCTTGGGCTGCCTCCGGGCTCGCGAGCATGCGCTCATAGTTGCGCGCCGAAGAGGACAGCACGGCCGCGGCAGCGAACTTGTCCGGGTGGGCCAGAGCGTACTTGAGTGTGCCGCCGCCGCCCATGGAGAGGCCGGCGATAAAGTTGTCTTCGCGGCGATCTGATACGGGGAACCAGTTGTAGATGACGGGCATAAGCTCCTGGGTGAGAAAATCGAACATGCCATAGCCCATCATGCACTGGTCCCAGTTCGAGTAGTCGCTATTCAGCGCACTGGGCATGACCACGACGAGGTTCTGCTCACGGGCATAGATCTCGACCATCGACTTGCGGACCCAGTCGCTGTGATCTCCAAAAGGCTCGTGCAGCAGCCACAGAACGGGGTACCTGGTCCCTGAGCCATAGAACGCATCTGGAGACACGTCGCGCGTCTTGTCGGGCAAGATGATGCTCACCGTGGCGTTGCCGTTGAGGAACTGACTCTCAAAGTTCAGCGTTGCCAATGCCATTGTGTGATCTCCTTCCAACATTCGGTCTCTGGCGCCATAGGCGTACCGCCGGAGCGCATGGAGTAGCAGGCGCGGGCTGGGAGTAAACCTTGCGACGTCGGGGAAAAGAAAAGAGCCACCCTCGAGAGTTGAACTCGAAACCTGACGCTTACGAAGCGCCTGCTCTGCCGATTGAGCTAGGGTGGCGGGAACGAGCGGCAGTATAACACGCGGACTCGAGAGCGTCAAATGATTGGCCGTCTGGCTCTGGACAATGCCCTTCGCCTTGCTTACACTCTGGCCATGCGAGGAGCAAGAGTCGCGGTGTCCCCTATCGCAACCATGCGGGGAGCAGCCTGCGTGCTGACCCTGGCGTTGGTGCTTGCCTGCAAAGGCTCCCCGGAGGCCAGCCCGGTTGCCACGCCCACCCTGACACCGGCACCGACAGGAACACCCTGTGGGGCAGTGCTGGATGTGCAACCGGACCCGTCGGGTGCCAGCATCAGCATCGATGGCAGACCCTCTGGGAAAGCGCCGCTTCAACTAGATGTCGCCGAAGGGCGCCACCTGCTCGAGCTCAGCGCAAATGGCTATGCCTCCTATACACTTTCAGTCGACGTCGCCTGTGGCCAGGTTGCCGTGATCGCGCCGCAGCTGTATGACACCCGGCCCCCTGACATTGTCGTGGATGAGATTCCCCAGACCGTCCTCCCGGACGACGGGCTCAAGATCACGGCCGCCGCCGATGACAATCGCGCCGTCGAGAGTATGGCCCTGTACGTCGATGGCCGCCTGATCTATCAGCTGGCGGGAGACAGGCTCCGTCACAACCTCGATACGCGCGCGCTGGCTGCGGGGCCCCACGCCATGCGGATCGTGGCCGTGGATCCATCTGGCAATGCGCAGGAAGTAGTGCGATTCTTTGCCGTCGGCAGAGAGGATGCCGCCAGCACAAGCCTGGTGACGTTGCCCACGACGACGCCTGTCACGCCTGCGCGAGAAGTTACCCTGGCCCCAACGGCGGAGGCCGCAACGCCGACCGCATCGCTGGCACCCTCTCCAGTGGCCACAAACACACCGGCACCGACACCGGTGCCCGCCGTGTCCGCCTATGAGGATCAGGTGACCCTCATGATGTACGACTATGAGCCTGCGCTGTATACCGACGAGGGGGCAGGGCATCCCTACCCACTTCTCGAGCATGATCGCGTGGGCGCACCCATCAGCAGAAGCTTTGGGACGATCGTGCTGCAGAACGAGTATCTGCAGCTCGTGATCATTCCCGAGCTGGGCGGGCGCATCTACCAGTGCCGTTTCCTGCCGACCGGCCAGCCTCTGCTCTACAACAGCCGCGTGGCCAAGCCGACGCACTGGGGGCCCGCGGACCAGGGATGGTGGCTGGCAGTGGGTGGCATCGAGTGGGCGTTGCCGGTTGACGAACATGGCTATCTCTCGGCGCAACCCTGGGGCGGTACCATTGTTCGAGAGAGCGATGGTTCCGCCACAGCCGTCATGCAAATCCTCGAGGCAACCCGCGGGCTGCTCACGCGCGTTTATATCACGCTCAGGCCGGGTGAGGCTGCCATCCGCCTGCGTGTTTCCATTGCCAACACGAGTGGCACTACCCAGCAGTTTCAGTATTGGACCAATGCCATGCTCTCCCCTGGTCGCCACGGTGTGGGACCCGAGCTCCAGATCACCTATCCGGCCGAGAGAGTCGTCGTGCACAGCACCGGAGACAATAGCCTGCCCCCCGCAGGGGTCAGCATGACCTGGCCCCTGTATGCCGGTCGTGATCTAAGCTCGTATGGCGAGTGGCGCAATTGGCTCGGTGTTTTCGGAACGCAGCGCTCGGCGCCCTTTGCGGGAGTCTATGACCGTGCCACGCAGATCGGCATGGTGCAGGCTTCAGGAGCCGCTGTGCTGACGGGCTCCAAGCTCTTTGGCTTTGGTCGCGATTTTGACGACAGCGCCTATAGCGATGATGGTGCACACTACCTGGAGCTCTGGTCGGGGGTGACGCCGACGTTCTGGGACAATACCAGCCTTACGGCAGCGGCTACGCTTGTATGGACCGAATCGTGGTATGTCGTGTCCCAGAGTGGGGGGATCACTTTCGCCAATGAGCAGGCTTCGCTGTATGCTTGGCGTGATGGTGATACCGTTCGCGTCACAGTCGCCGCGCCGGGGGAGCATCGATGGCGTCTGATCACCGCCCAGAATGGCATCATCCTGAGTGATCAGGTCTTTGATGTGCGACCGGATACACCATACCGCGCAGCCCTCTCACCGGATGATGGCAGCGCGCAGATAGAGCTTCAGATTATTGACCTGGAAGACACGCCTGTTCTGGAGTATGTCTTCTAGCCCCGAAAAGGAGATCTCATGGACTGTCCTCGCTGCGGCACGTCCCTTGAACCAGATGCCGCCTTCTGTTCCAATTGCGGACTCAAGATCGAACAACCGACGCGCGTTCTCGAGTCTGACGCTGACGAGTCTCCTGTGCAGGCACCCACTCCGGGATCGCGACAGGGCTGCCGAACCGCGCTCACCGTGGGGGGTATTGCCCTTCTGGTCGTCGTCATCGTGGGTCTCATTGCGGCAGCGGCGGTCTATTTTGGCCTGCGGGATCGCGAACAGGTGCAGGCACGCCAGGCAGAGACCTATTACGAACAGGGCGAGGCCTACATGCTGGAGGGGCAGTATGAACTGGCGATTGCGGCGTACGACCAGGCGCTGATGCTGAGTCCTGATCACCCGTTCGCCGCCGTGCGTCGTGAAGAGGCCAGGGCCCTCCTGAGCGGGGCTCCCACGCCGACTTTGGTTGTTCAAGAGACATCGCTGGAGGAGCTCTGGCAAGAGCATCTGGGTTACGTCGCCGCTGCGGACTGGCTACAGGCGGTGGCGACCGCCGAACAGATCATGCTGCGAGATCCCGCGTACCAGCGCCAGGAGCTCGACGGTAACCTATACGATGCCTTTCTGGCGTTGGCCCAGGAGGCGATCGAAGAGGATCGTATGGAGGAGGCGCAACGCTATCTCAGTCGTGCGCTCGATCTCCGCCCCAACGATTCGCAGGCCATCCATCTGCAGAATCTTGCGAGGCTCTATGTAGATGGTTTGCGCTTTTACGGGGCCGATTGGGCCGACGCTATCGATCGCTTTGGGGCCCTGTATACGATCGATCCCCAGTTCAAGGATGTGAGCACCCGGCTTCGCTCCGCCCACATTGCCTACGGCCAGCAGCTTGCCGATGACAACGCCTGGTGCGAGGCCGCCACGCAGTTTGAGCTGGCGCTCGATCTGGCAGCAGACACATCGCTTGAAGCTCTCGCGGCCAACGCCGCCACAGAGTGCCAGGCTGCCCAATCAGAGGAAGCGGCGACGCCCGGCGCTGTGGTTGACGCCCCGTCAGGGACGTACGCAGGGCGCGAGATTCAGGCAGAGGTCGTTGGACCTGACAAGATGTTCATCCGTGGTCATGTCTATGACGCAGCGGGAGCCCCCGTGGTTGGAACACGGGTCAAGATTCAAGCCTGGGATTTCAGCGTGTTCGCCACGACCGATGGCACAGGCCAATTCTCGTTCGATGGCCTGGCCAATCCCGTGACCTATACGCTTACCCTCGCCGATCTGCCCTCGTTGCCGCTGGATGTCGAGACGGCGTGGGGGCGTCTGAGCTGGGTGGTATTTGAGCAGGCCAAGTAGGGGTTGAGGAGGTCAGTCGATGCCGGATCTCGAGACGATTGTGCAGGAAATCCGCGACGAATGGACAGAGCAAAATCATGTGCGGGATCTGACACTGCAGCGTTCGCGCATGTTGATCCGCCTGTGTGCCAACTCTATACGCGCGACGCACCGGCGGGAGTGGGCTGACGCTCAGGCGCTCCTGAGCCAGGCGCAGGAGGAGGCTGCTCTGATGGTGGCCGAGGCGGCGCCGTTCGGGGATATCCTGGGCTCGGGCTACTTGCTGGATGCGCTCAAGGAGATGGCGGAGGCAGCTCTTACCCTGGCCTTTGTCACCGGCGATGATCTACCGACCCCTGCCAGCCTGAACGTGCCCGGTGCGCCCTATCTCAATGGGCTGGGGGAGGCGGCCGGCGAACTGAGGCGCTTTGCGCTCGATGCGATGCGCCGTGACGACCTTGTCGAGGCCGAGCGTACGTTGGGCTATATGGACGATATCTACAGCCTTCTGGTGACGATGGATTTTCCGGATACACTGACGCGCGGGCTGCGACGCACGACGGATATGGTGCGGGGCGTGACTGAGCGAACGCGTGGTGATCTCACGACCGCAGTTCGCGAGAACATGTTGCAGCGTGCGCTCAAGGATTTTGAGAATCGCCTGCAGTCGCAGCTCTAGTAGTTCGGCTTTGGTCACGCGGATAGCCTCAAGATGGTATCGGGCACCGCTCCGGTGGACTGTCTGCACGGGCGGTGCCTTTTGCTCTGACCCGGTGGCAGCAGCGATTTCGCGTTCTCCGGTTGTTTCGCAGGGCACGAGCGCCCTCTGGCAGGTGATAGACGCTCCGGGGCCTTTGGGCTATAATCGACGCTGCATCAAGTGTGGAGGAGGCCATCGTGTTTCTTGCTCCGCGGGGCACCATCGATATTCTGCCCGAGGACCAGCCCTACTGGCTTTACGTGTATGATCAGATCCGTCGTGTGGTGCAACTCTTTGACTACCAGCGGCTCGATATCCCTATCTTTGAGGACACGGGGCTGTATGTGCGCGGCGTCGGCCAGGGCACGGACATCGTTGACAAAGAGATGTACTCTTTTGTCGACAAGGGTGGCAGGGATATCACCCTGCGACCCGAATTCACCGCGGGTATCATGCGCTCGTACATCCAGAACGGCATGCGTACCTGGCCACAGCCCGTCAGGGTGTACACCACCGGTCCCATCTTTCGCTATGAGCGTGTGCAGGCTGGCCGCTATCGGCAGCACACTCAGTTCGACATCGAGTCTATTGGCTCCAGCGATCCGGCTGTCGACCTCGAGGTAATGTCCGTCGCCTGGCAGTTGTTCAGCGAGCTCGGATTCAGACAGCTGTCATTTCAACTCAATAGCACGGGTTGTCCCAGGTGCCGGCCGGCCTACATACAAAAGCTGGTGAGCTACTATGAGGGGCACCGGGAGCATATCTGTGAGGACTGCAAGCGACGTCTGGTGCGCAACCCGTTACGCTTGTTGGACTGCAAGGTCGATACCTGCCAGCCGATCATCGCTGGCGCTCCGCAGATCCTGGATGACCTGTGCGACGAGTGTGCTGAGCATTTTGGTACGCTGCGGGGCTACCTGGATGCACTGGGTCGGACGTATACCATCAACCACCGGCTGGTGCGCGGCCTCGATTATTACACCAAGACCGTCTTTGAGGTCTGGGCACGGGGCATCGGCGCTCAGAATGCCGTGTGCGGAGGTGGCAGATACGATGGCCTGGCTGAGGAGCTCGGCGGTGAGCCGACTCCTGGCATAGGGTTCGGCTCTGGGATCGAGCGGATCGTGATGCTCATGAAGGAGCAGGGCCTGCAGATCCCTCAACCTGGTGCGCCGCAGGTCGTCCTTGTTTACCACGGCCAGCGCTCCAAGATGCGGTGTGTGCAACTGCTCGATGGCCTGCGAGAGGCGGGCATCGCCGCGACCATGGGGTTTGACGATCGCAGCCTTCGCGCACAGCTGCGCAACGCCAACCGCGTTGGCGCGCCCTATGCACTGGTGCTGGGCGAGCAGGAGTTGGCCGCGGATCAGATCGTGCTGCAAGATATGCACAGCGATGCGCCAAGGGAGACCCTGGCTCTTGATGACACCGTTCGAGTCCTGAAGGCGCGCCTGGGTGTGGACACGGCATGCAACGCGTAGGATTGCTGTATCGCGATGGCCTGTCCGAAGCAGTCGAGATGGCTGAGCGTTTGGCCAGCCTATTGACGGAACACGGCCTGGCCGTGTGGCGCGGCGGACTGGATAACGAAGCTGAACTGATGTCTGCCGCTCCCGATCTCGATCTGCTGGTGACTTTTGGCGGCGATGGCACCATCGTTCGGGCGATACGCTCGATCTCTCAGCATGGGGTACCCATTCTGGGTGTCAATCTGGGCCGGCTCGGATTTCTGGCTGAGGTGGAGCCGGAACAGGTGGAAGCGGCACTCCCCGCGTTGGTCTCTGGCCAATTCCAGATCGAAGAGCGCATGGTTCTGGGTGTCAAAGTGGAGCGCGCTGGCGAGATCCTGCTGCAGACAGACGCTGTCAATGAGGTTGTCATGGCGCGCGGCCTGGTATCACGTACAGTGCATATCGAGGTGAACGTCGACGGGCACCACGTGTTTACGCCCAGTTGCGACGGCATCATCGTGGCGACACCCACGGGCAGCACCGCTTATTGTCTCGCGGCCGGCGGTCCCATTGTGGCCCCGGACCTGCCTTCGATCACAATGGTGCCGATCGCGGCGCATCTGGGGATAGCGCACGCTCTGGTGATCCCGGCAAGCCGCAAGCTGTGTCTGACCCTCATCAAGGGGGACCACTCGGTCATCACTGTGGATGGCCAGATAGACCTTGCTCTGGAGCCCGGTGACCGGCTGACAACCACTGCCAGTCAGAATGTGGCGCGCTTTGTCAGGCTCTCTGAGACGGGCTACTTTTATGAGACCGTGCTCCGTCGGCTGGGTTGGGCAGATAGAACCTGAGGGCCGCCCCGTTCTCCCTGTGTAGGAGTGCTCCCCAGGGCGACCCCATAACGGCCCCTGAATCAGTCCGTTGCTTCCATCGCGGCGGTGTACGTACCGTCACGCGCTGCTCCGTTCAGCATCGCTCGCCTGGCAAAGAGTGCCTGTGCAACCGGCACATTCGCGCTCTCCCCGGCCCACGCTTTCAGCGAGGGTTGCTGCAGGGCACGCCCGTATGAGAACGACAGCTCCCATGGCGCCGGCCCCAGGGCGTTCATGGCGTTGAGATTGGCAGTGGCTTCCTCCGCGGACTGCCCGCCTGACAGAAAGACGATGCCGGGCACAGCCGCTGGCACGCAACGCTTGAGTACCCGGAGTGTTTCCTGTGCGACCAGCCCGGGGCTTGCCGCCTGACCTGAGGCGCTCCCGGGGAGCACCATGTTGGGCTTGAGCAGTGTCCCTTCCAGCATGACGCGCATGCGGTACAGCCAGTCGTACACGCAGTAAAGGGTCTCTGTGGTCACATCAGCGCAGCGCTGGATGTCATGGCCCCCATCCATCAGCACCTCTGGCTCGACAATGGGCACCACTCCGGCCTCCTGACAGAGAGCGGCATAGCGCGCAAGGGCGTGTGCGTTGGCGTTGATGCATCCGGGAGTGGGGATCCCTTCGCCGATGGTGATCACGGCACGCCATTTGGCAAAGCGTGCGCCGAGCGCCTTGTAGGCGGTCAGCCGGTCGCGCAGCCCATCGAGCCCCTCTGTGACCAACTCGTTAGGGTAGAGGGCCAGCTTTTTTGCGCCTGTGTCTACCTTGATCCCCGGGATGATCCCGCGGCTTGCGAGGTAGTCAGGGAAGGGCATGCCTTTAGATGTGGCCTGGCCCAGGGTCTCTTCGTACAGAATCACCCCGCTGATATTGTCCTCGACGCCGGGAGTGGTAAAGAGCATCTCCCGGTAGGCCTGCCGTGTGGTCTCGGTAGAGGGCACTTGGATACTATCCAGACGGCGCGTGATCGTGCCCGTGCTTTCGTCCGCTGCAAGGATCCCTTTGCGCGGTGCGACAAGTTGTTGAGCGGTAGTCGTCAGTTGATCCTCTTGCATGTCGCTTGCCTCTCTTTGGGTGTACTGCATCTGCAGCGCCTGTTATGTTCGATTATACATATTGTAGTCAGCGCCATGGTCCAACGTCAAGCGTTTCATTGAGCGGGTGGACCGATGATTGACATGGGGTGGGGCGGTCACGATAATTGGCATGTGCCGCACCTGCCACATGAGGGCCTACCTGGAGGGGTGACGTTGCTTCTGGAGTTGTCGATCTCCAATCTGGCGATCATTGAATCTGTGCGTCTGGCCTTTTCCCCCGGGCTCAGCGTGCTTACCGGCGAGACCGGCGCAGGCAAGTCCATCATCATCGATGCCGTCACGCTCTTGCTCGGTGGACGGGCCTCGGCGGATATGGTCCGCACGGGCGCGGACGTCGCCACGGTGGAAGGCATTTTCGCCCTTGAGCCTGACATCGTGTCAGAACTGGAGCCGACTCTAGAAGAGAATGGTCTGGCTGGCGATGCTGGTGAGCTCATTCTGCGACGTGAGATCATGCGCTCGCGCCGAAGTGTGTGCCGGATCAACGGGCGCGCAGTGCCTGTTTCGACGATGGAGGCCGTGGGCCGCCACCTGATTGATATCCACGGCCAGGGTGAGCATCTCGCCCTGCTTCAGCCCCGCACGCACATCGATTACCTGGATCGCTACGGGGAGCTGATGCCCGCGCGCGAGGCGCTGGCGCGCGTTGTTGGTCAACTCAGAGGCGTTCGTGCAGAGATAGCCACGCTCCAGCGCGACAAGCGTGAGGAGGCCCGACGTGTCGACCTGCTCACCTATCAGATTGAAGAGATAAAGTCGGCGGCGCTGCAGCCCGGCGAGGACGTGACTCTGGCCAGGCAGCGAGCGTTGCTTGGCAATGCAGAGCAACGGTTACAGCTGGCCGCAAGGATCTATGATGCCCTCGTGGGGGGGGAGGAATCGCGCCGCGCGGCTCTCGACCTGGTGGGGCGTGCATCGGAGCAGCTGGCTGAACTGGCCAGGCTGGACAGTGCGCTGCAGGATGAGCGCGAGACCCTGGATTCGGTCTATTACCAGATGGAGGAACTGGCGCGAACGGTGCGCACCTATCGCGATGACGTCGAGTTCGATCCGGAGGGCCTGGCGGCCGTAGAGGACAGGCTTGAGTTGTTGCGCAACCTCAAGCACAAGTATGGTGACACGATCGAGGATGTGCTCGCCTTTGGGCGCCGTGCCGAAGAAGAACTGGACGGGATCAGCCATAGCGAGGAGAGGCTCGAGGCGTTGCGGGACGCGGAAGGGCGCCTCATGGCACAGGTGGCCGAACTGACTGGTGACCTATCAGCGCACCGCCAGAAGGTGGGCGCACGGCTGAGCGAACAGGTAGAGCGCCAGCTAGATGAGCTGAACATGGCTCAGGCGCGCTTTATCGTCGCGCTGGAGCGCGAACGTCTGCCGGAGCCCCGCCAGGCGGAGGGTGTACTGCTGGAGGGCGAGTCTCTGCGTTTTGATGCCACCGGGGTCGATCGGGTCGAGTTCCTGATCGCGCCCAACCCGGGAGAGGAGCCCCAGCCGCTGGCCAGGATCGCCTCCGGGGGGGAGATATCGCGTTTGATGCTGGCGATCAAATCTGTGCTTTCTGCCGTGGATGCTGTCCCGACACTGATCTTTGACGAGATCGACGCCGGCATTGGCGGCCACACGGGCGACGTGGTGGGAAACAAGCTCTGGCGCCTTGCGCAGGAACACCAAGTATTCTGTGTGACGCATCTGGCCCAGATCGCGCGCTATGCGGCACAGCACTATCAGGTCGCCAAGCAGGTTGTCGATGAGCGAACCTATTCAGTTGCCCGGCCGCTGGAGCATGACGAGCGTATACAGGAGCTCGCCATTATGCTGGGCGGCGCTGCAACCGAATCGCATCGTCGCAGCGCCGAGGAGTTGCTCAGTGGTGTGCCTACTCAGACCGCTGCCGGCTCCAGTTCGCGATAGACCAGCGTCCATGTCACCGACTGGAACGCCGCAACGATGCCGCCGATCGCCAGCATGATGACAACGCCCAGGATGATCATGGGAATAGCGATCAGCAATGGGAGAGCCGCCGACTCTGTGGCGCGCCCCAGGGCCAATGCGGGGATCAAGGTACCTCCCCCGATCGCGATAAACAGTGGCGTGAGAACGAGCCCAAGCGCCATCTGAATCAGGCCCAGCACGATCCACATCCACACGGATTCCTTCCAGTGCGCCCTGGCGGTCTGCATGCCCTTGCTGATGGCGTCAAACACACCCATGTCGCTCAGCACGATGGACCGCCAGGCGTATTCCTTGACGACCGCAAAGGCACCGCCGACGACGATGGCAGCCAGTATGATCACCGCAAGGAGCGATAGGCCGGCGATCACAGACCAGATTGCGCCGGCGACGTTCCAGCCCCCGCCCGCCCTGAACATCAAGACCGCGGGAATCGCTGCGAGTGCCACGGCTGCGGCCACGACCACCAGCAACAGGAACGCAGCAACCGCTCCGGCAATGCCAATCACCAGACTGGACAGAAAGAGGCGCAGCAAGTTCTTCCAACCACGGCGGAGACCGGTCTGAAAACTGACATCCCCGGCCCGCTCTGCTTCCTCGGCCATCCCGATCAGAGCGCCAACGCTGGTACAGCGCACGACGATCCCGACGATCGCCAGGATGAGGATCAATATGCCGATCGCGGCGACAAAGGCTGCCAGGGCCGCCGCGATCTCGCCCCAGTCTCGGGGGATCCAGCGTTGCATGTTGTGTAAATCACCGCCACTCAACCTGTACTGAATGCCGCCGCTGCTGCCGCGGCTGGCCGCGCCGCCCCCAAAGAGCGCCAGGGCGATTCCAAAGGGCCACAGACTCTTGTGGTCCCAGGTAATGCGGGCTGCCCGTTGTATGGTCTGTCCATAGTTCATAGCTATACCCCTTTCGCATGGCACCGCCACGACATGCAGTACACTGTCATCATAACCTACGCATTGATGGCGATCAAGTGGCATCGCGCACTCGGCGGGCGCGTCGATACCTTGGCAGCATCTTGCGAACGGCCTAGAATCACCGGCAGACGGGGGCGGCCAGCGGGCCGTTCCGCCACAAAGGAGACAAGTATGGACAAGTATCGCATTGCGGTGATTCCCGGAGACGGCATCGGTGTAGACACCATCAATGAGGCTCAAGCGACGCTGGATGTGCTCTGCGAGGTCCACGGAGGGTTGGCGCTGAGCTATGATCGCTTCCCCTGGGGGTGCTCCTACTACCTGCAGAACGGCGAGATGATGCCCGCTGACGGTCTCAAGACGCTGGGTGACTATGACAGCATCTTGTTTGGTGCCGTGGGCTTTCCTCCCGTGCCGGACCATATCTCCCTGTGGGGCCTCCTCCTTCCTTTGCGGCAATACTTTGACCAGTACATCAACCTGCGGCCTGTCAGATTGCTCGATGGCATTCCAGGGCCGCTGCGCGACAAGGGCTCCAAGGATATCGACTTTGTCTGCATCCGGGAGAACACTGAGGGCGAGTATGCGGGTGTGGGCGGTCGGATTCACCGCGGCATGGATAGCGAGGTCGCAGTGCAGACGGGCGTGTTCACACGCTCCGGTGTTGAGCGCGTCTTGCGCTATGGCTTTGAGCTGGCCAGCCGCAGACCGCGACGGGAGTTGGTCAGTGCGACCAAGTCTAATGCATTACAGTACTCGATGGTCTTTTGGGATGAGGTGTTCAAGAACCTGCAGGAAGAGTACCCGCAGGTAGCCTGCCGCCAGTACCATGTGGATGCGCTGGCGGCCCGCATGATCACTGCCCCGGAGAGCCTTGACGTCGTCGTCGGCTCAAACCTGTTCGGGGACATCCTCACGGACCTGGGCGGCGCGCTCCAGGGGAGTTTGGGCATCCCTCCCAGTGGCAACATCAACCCTGAGCGACGCTACCCCTCGCTATTCGAGCCGGTTCACGGCTCTGCCCCGGATATCGCGGGCAAAGGGATTGCGAACCCGATCGCTGCGATCTGGGCAGCGTCGATGATGCTTGATCATCTGGGTCACGAGGACTCGGCCGAACTGCTCATGCGTGCGATCAACGCCGTGACCGCAGCGGGTCAGTTCCTGACCCCGGATCTCGGCGGATCCGCGACCACGGCCGAGGTCGGTGAGGCCATTCGGGCACAGCTGCGGGCATTGGCTCGCTGAGGGAGGGGTCTTGCAGCAGATCGATTCCGAGGATAAGGCGATTCAGGACGCCGCAAGTCCTTTGATTCCGGTGCGGCCAGCCCGACATAGACGCGACCTGTTGTTGCCGCTCAAGCGGCTTGTCAGGAACATCCATCCTGACACGCGTCCTCCTGTTACGGACGAGCAGCATAACGAGCGTGTGATCTACACCGAGATGTTTTTTCAGGCGATCGCCGGCGCCGGCGCCTTTTCGTTCACCTCTGTGTTTCTCGTCCGACTCGGCGCCCCCAACTATCTGGTGGGGTTGCTGTCCTCCCTGCCGGCGCTGATGATCATTCTGACGGTGTTGCCAGCGGGGGCATTCGTGCGGCGCCAGCGTGATCTGGTCAGGGTCTCGAACGTTGCGCGCCTGATCTACCGCATTGTGATCGGCACCTTTGGCTTTCTGGTTTACCTCCCTGCCGGGCTGGCTCCATTCGTCATGGTGGTGGCGGAGAGTCTCATCGCTGTTCCCAGCGCGGTGCTCGACGTGGCCCACTCAACGATCGTTGGATGGGCGACATCGCCGCGGCGGCGCCCGGCGATGCTGAGCACGCGCATGGCGGTGCATGGGATCACTGCCGCGGTTGTCGGTCTGCTGGCCGGCCAGTGGCTGGACAGGGTGCGCTTTCCGCTCAACTATCAGGTTCTCTTTCTCAGTGCACTCGTGGCGGGCATCGGCAGTGCGCTGGCCCTGTCCCGGATACGGTTGCCAGAGAGTGCGCGCCAGCCCCGCGCGGCCCGTGCTCAGGCTGGTCTCAAGGATATGGTGGCGCTCATCAACGATACGCCCCTGTTCAAGCGCTATGCAACAGCATCTTTTGTCTACCGGATGGGCTTGCACCTGCCCATGGCGCTCTTTGCCATCTACCGCGTGCGGACCCTGGGGGCCTCCGATGCCTGGATCGGCGTGCTCTTTACCGTGGAGCGGCTGGTGGGCGTCGGGCTCTACATGCTGTTGAGCCGCATCCTCACCAGGCCGGGTATACGCGACAAACTCTGGATCTCGTGTGTCGGCACGATGCTCTACCCTCTCACGATGGCACTGGCCAGGACGCCGGAGCAACTGCTGATCTCGTCTGTGGTGAGCGGCCTGTTTGCCCCCGGTATGGATGTCTATCTGAGCAACACATTGTACCAGGTGTCCACGGAGGAGGACCGGCCAACCTTTCTCGCGACGAACTCTTTTCTGGCCAATCTGGCGGCCTTTATTTCGCCGTTGGTCGGGACTTTGCTGGCCGACCTGTTGGGGATCCGAATCGCTCTGGGGATCGGCGCTCTGGTGCGCGCCATCGGAGGCCTGGCGTTTTGGAAGCTCGGTGTGGGTCGTGAGGAGCGTCCTGCAGAACAGACAGCCTGATGTCCGCCTGTTCGAGAAGTCACACAGGGCCAGCGAAGATGTCTTCGCTGGCCCTGTGGCTGTACGTATCGGGCTAGGCTAGCCAGTTCAGAATGCGCTCCGTGACCTGAGGACCGGTCCATCCCAGCTTTTCGGCCAGGACACCCGCCGGCGCCGAATACCCGTAGTCGTCCTGCGTGACAAAGAGGGCGTCGTTCCCGGCGATGCGGTCCCACCCAAAACGCACGCCCGCCTCAATGACGACCTTTCGGGCGCCTGTAGGGATGAGCGTCTCCTGGAGGGCCTTGTCCTGCTTGAGGAACAACTCCTGCGAGGGCATGGATACGACGCGCACCGCATAGCCCTGTTCCTCGAGCGCCTTGCCAGCGGCCACTGCCAGTTGCAGTTCAGAGCCCGTCCCGATCAGCACCAGCTCCGGTTCACGGCCAGGTGTGGAGCTGACGGCGTAAGCGCCCTGGCCAAAGGCCTCGAACGAGAACGCCTGTTGGCGCTCGATGGCCGGGACGCCCTGGCGCGTGAGAATCAATGCCGTGGGGCCGTCCTGATGCCGCAGGGCCCAGGCCCAGGCTGCCGCAACCTCCGGGCCGTCCGCTGGACGGATGACCGTCATCCCGGGGATGAGGCGCAGCGAAGCGACCTGCTCAACCGGCTCGTGCGTCGGCCCATCTTCGCCCACAAAGATGCTGTCGTGGGTAAAGACATAGATCACCTGGATGCCCATGATGTTCGCCATGCGCACCGTGGGCCGCATATAGTCCGCAAACACCAGGAAGGTTGCGCCAAAGGGGATGAACCCGCCATACAGCGCTAGGCCGTTCAGGATACCGCCCATGCCGTGCTCACGGACGCCAAAGTGGAAGTTCTTGCCGTTAAAGCTGTTCCTGGCGATGGCCGCGGCGCCCTTGATCAAGGTGGACGTGGATGGCGCCAGATCGGCGGATCCGCCGACGAGCATCGGAACCACCTCGGCCAGCTTCTGGATCACGTCTCCGCTCAGCCGGCGCGTGGCATTGGACTTGGCCGGCAAGGCAGCCATGAGCTGCTCCTCGAGATCGTCAGGCAGCTCGCGGGACATGAAACGGTCGTACTCGCGCGCCAGTGCGGGGTTGGCCGCGCGCCATGCGGCGTAGCGGGATTGCCACACGTTATAGCCTGCCTGCAACTCTTTGACGCGTGCAGCGAACAGCGCAGATACCTCATCGGGTACCAGAAAGTGCGGGCTCTCTGGCCAGCCGATGTTCTGCTTGGTCGCTGACAGCTCATCTGCGCCCAACGGTGCGCCGTGGACCTCGGCATCATCCTGCTTGCCGGGGCTGCCGTATCCGATATGCGTCTTGGCCACGATCAGCGTCGGGCGCTCGGTCTCTGCTCGTGCCTGCTCCAACGCGGCCGCAGCCGCCTCGCCGTCATGTCCATCGATGGTGAGTACATGCCAGCCATAGGCCTCAAAGCGCCGGGCCGGATCCTCTGTGAACGCCAGTTCTGTGGAGCCCTCGATGCTGATCTCGTTGTCGTCATAGATATAGATCAGATTGCCCAGTCCCAGATGGCCGGCGAGCGATGCTGCCTCCGAGGAAATGCCCTCCATCAGGTCGCCATCGCTCACAATGCCATAGATGTAATGCCCAAAGATCGGATGCTCCGCCGTGTTAAAGCGCGCCTCTGTCATTTTTGCGGCGATGGCCATGCCCACGCCGTTGGCAAAGCCCTGCCCAAGCGGGCCGGTGCTCGTCTCTACTCCCGGCGTGAGCCCATATTCGGGATGTCCGGGGGTCTTGCTGCCGAACTGCCGGAAAGCCTGCAGCTCTTCCATCGGCAGGTCGAACCCAAAGAGATGGAGCAGGCTGTACAGCAGCATCGAGCCATGGCCGGCCGAGAGGATAAAGCGGTCGCGGTTGGTCCACGCCGGGTCCGCCGGATTGAACTGCAGGTACTGCAGCCAGAGCGTGAGGGCATAGTCTGCCGCCCCCATAGGCAAACCCGGATGGCCAGAGTTGGCCTTCTCCACGCCGTCGGCGGCGAGCATGCGGATCGTTTTGGCTGCCAGTTCACGCAGCGCGGGGTCTACCTTGTTTGACATGTGACTTGCTCCTGTGCGACTGAACGAATCGAAATCCAGCCTCGTTGCTCATTTCGGTTCGAGATACACTATAGGGTGTGAACCTCGGGTTACTGTGCGGGTCCTGCACAGACGATGCGGGCGTCATTGGTGGGCATCACCATCATGCCGGGGGGCACCACGAGATACGTATCGTCCTCCCAGTGGCCCTCGATGAGGTCTCTGACGATCAGGAGGCGTCCTTCCAGTTGTTCGAACCGCCAGGATCTGCGTCCGGCGATCTCGCGCACGTCGTCCCGATAATCCGGCATGGGCATCTCGGCGTTCTCGATATACGCCGCCCGACTATAGTGTTTTTGCCAGGCGCCCATTACCTCCATCAAGTAATCGGCGTTGTCACGGCCGTACTTGGTCACATACTCTTCATAGATGCTCTGCGTCTGTTGATCATCCATTGAGGAGCCCAGCGCCACCATCTTGCCTGAGCTGCCGTTTCCGCGCTCGATATAGTCAGCGACATACCAGTAGGTGCCGGGCGTGGCTCTGAACTCCTCAGCATAGCGCTCGGCTGAGCCTAGAAAGAGCGTGATGCAGTCATGCGCCCTAGGCAGCACGATCTGGATATCCCGCGCAACCAATCCAGCGGTGGCATTGCTGCAAAGCCCATAACCGATCAGGATGGCATCATAGCGGCCTGCGGGCATGGCATCGATCCGTCCCTGCAGGTGCGCGCGGAGCTTTTCCGGCTCATCGTGCAGTCCCTTGTCGATCAGCTCTATATCGACCACGTGCGGTGTCAGCGCGGCCACGTAATAGGCCTGGCGCGCCAATACCTCGCAGGCGATCAGCTTGAGCTGCATCCTTGACGCAGAGCCAGATGTCATCGGTGCCTACGCCCGGGAGTACATGGCAGCGGCCGCCGCCAGTCCTTCATCGACGCGCTCGTTCTTGAGCAGGTCGGCGAGGGCCGATAGCAGCAGCATGACGTTGGCGCGCTGCGACGCGTACCCCATGAGCCCGACCCGCCAGGCTTTGCCCGCGAACTTGCCCAGTCCGCCGCCGACCTCGATCCCGTACAGGTCCAGTAGTCCGTTTCGAACCGCCTGATCGGAGATGCCATCCGGAATCATCACTGTCGTCAGCGAGGGCAGCCGGATAGCCGGGTCCTTGACAGCCAACTCGAGCCCCATCGCCTCGGCGCCCGCGATCAGGGCCAGCTGGTTCTGCCGGTGACGGGCAAAGCGTGCCTCGAGGCCTTCCTCCTGAATCATCACCAGAGCCTCGCGCAGGGCATAGGTCATGTTGATCATGCCGGTCTGGTGGTAAGCGCGATCCGGACCCCAGTAGCGCCAGATCTGTCCCGCATCCAGATAAAAGCTCTGTACCGCGGTCTTGCGGGCGCGATAGGCCTCCACGGCCGCCGGGCTGAAGGTGATCGGCGACAGGCTCGGTGGGGCGCCCAGACATTTTTGCGTCCCGCTATAGGCCACGTCGGCGCCGATCGCGTCCACGCTCACGGGCATACCGCCCAGCGAGGTGACGCAGTCGACCACAAAGAGCGCACCGGCTGCGTGGGCCAGTTCTCCGATCTCACTCAGCGGCTGCAGCACGCCGGTAGATGTCTCTGCGTGGACGATGCAGACTGCCTTGGGGCTGACAGTCTCCAGCGCGCTCTTGACCTGGTCGGGCTGGATGGCAGTCCCCCACTCGGCATCGACGCGCGTGACGACTGCGCCCATCCGCTCGGCAACATTGACCATGCGCTCGCCAAAGACGCCCGCGACACACACCAGGACGCTGTCTCCCGGCTCGAGGATATTGATGAACGCTGCTTCCATGCCTGCCATGCCCGTTCCCGGCACGCACATGGTCCACTCGTTCTCTGTCTCCATCACCATGCGCAGCAGCTCCTGGACGTCGTCCATCATGCGCACGTATTCCGGATCGAGATAACCCAGGAGGGGTGTGGCACAGGCGCGCAGCACGCGCGGTGAGATCTGACTTGGGCCCGGTCCGAGCAAGAGTCGGGGGGAAGGGCTCAACGGAGCAAAGGCCTGGGGCATTGGGATACTCCTTTTTGCGCTCTCGCGCTCATGGTTTGGACAAAAGGTGTCACTCCTCGGGGGAGGATACCTGCGCAAGCATAGGCCATAAGCCGGGTGCCGGCAAGTGACGAGCGTTTTCGCTATGCGGTTATGCCTTGCCTGGACTGGTGCCGGCTCGGCGGTCAGCCTGCCAGGTCTGTGCAGGAGCCATCGGCGATCAGCGCCAGCACGTCATCGGGCACGAGATAGCGGATAGACAGGCCGCTCTGTATACGCCGGCGGATGTCGGTGGAGGAAATGTCGAGCATCAGACCGTCAAGGAGGTCCGTGGCGGCCATGATCCCCGGGATAACCCGTTCCAGAGCCTGGACGTCGGGCTCGAAGCCGGGCCGGCTGATCACGGCCAGGCGGGCCAAGCCGATGATGCGCTCGGGATGGCGCCACTTGCCAAGCATCACCAGGGAATCCGCCCCGATCACAAAGTGATACTGGTGTTGCTCCCCAAATTCCTTGCGGAGGAGGCGCAACGTGTCCATGGTGTAAGAGGGCGCAGGGCGATCCAGATCCACACGTGAGACAATAAACGCGGGATTGCTGCGGACAGCGGCACAGACCATGGCGTAGCGTTGCTCATTCTCGAACAGGGTGCCTTCATCCTGTTTGAGGGGCGATAGGTGCGCGGGAACGAACACGACGCGATCCAGGTGGAGCCTGCACCGGGCCTCCTCAGCAATGATCAGGTGGCCAATGTGGACGGGATCAAAGGTTCCGCCCATGACGCCGATTCGCAGAACACCTGTTTGAGAAGCGTCGCAGCCCATATAGCCTATTGCCACTCCAGTTCTACTTCGCCGATCATCACAGTGCAGCCCGCTTCAACCCCCAGATCATCCATGTACCGGGTGATCCCCCGGGCGGCCAGGATGCGATCAAAGCGATCCACCGCCTCGTAATTGTTCCAATCTGTCATCGCTGCCAGCCGCTCAATCTCCTGTCCGGCGAGGCGATAGGTGTCGGGACCGATCTGCGTGACGGTGTAGCTCCGATCCTCACGCGCGTCGAGTGGCCGGAAGACGAACAGTTCCTCATCGATCTCTTCAGGCGGCAGTGCATCGAGTGTGGCGATGACTTTGCGCAAGAGCTCCGGGACGCCCTCACCTGTGACTGCCGATATCATCATGATTTCATCGGTGCCAAGCGCCTCGCGCAGCAGGGCGAGCATCATGTGCGTGTCAGGGATATCGGCTTTGTTCAGGACCACGATCTGGGGCTTGTTCGCGAGTTTTTCGCTGTAGAGTGCAAGCTCACGGTTGATGGCCACATAGTCTGCAGCGGGGTCCAGACTGGCGCCGTCCAGCAGATGGATGAGGAGCCGTGTGCGTTCCACATGGCGCAGGAACTGCAGCCCCAGGCCGGCGCCCGCGTGTGCACCCTCGATGAGTCCGGGGATATCGGCCATCACAAAGGTGCGCTGGTCGACCTCGACCACGCCGAGATAGGGGTCCAGCGTGGTAAAGGGATAATCTGCGATCTTGGGTCGCGCTGCGCTCACCCGGGCCAGCAGCGTGGACTTGCCCGCATTCGGCTTGCCCAAGAGGCCCACATCGGCGATCAGCTTGAGCTCAAAGTGCAGGCGGCGCGCCTGTCCAGGACCCCCCTTTTCCGCGAACCGCGGCGTGTGGCGCGTCGATGTCTTGAAAGCGGCATTACCCCGGCCGCCGCGGCCCCCGCGGGCGATCAGCACCTGTTGCCCACTCTCCGACAGATCGGCGAGTACCTCTCCGGTGTCGGCATCCGTCACGACCGTACCTCGCGGCAGATCTATGAATAGATCAGTGCCATTGGCGCCCTTCATGTGGTTGCCCTGGCCGTGCTCGCCGTCTGAGGCCGCAAAGTGACGCTTGCGGTTGAACGCCATCAGGGTGTTCAGGTGGTCGCTAACACGCAGGTAGATATTGCCGCCGCGCCCGCCGTGGCCGCCGTCAGGGCCGCCAAAGGGCACGTATTTCTCCCGGCGAAAGGTCAGGGCGCCGTTGCCGCCGTCCCCCGCCTTGACTTGAATGGTGGCCTGATCAAAGAGCATGCGTAACCTCGGTATCTGCAGCGCTCACAGGGAGCGCCTGGTGTATCGAACAAGTGGGTCTGCTCACAGAACTCCTGCGAGCAGCTGCAGTGTGGCAAACATCCCGGGGATCATGCTGGTGCCGCCATCGCTGCTGTAGAACAGCGAGCTCACAAGGCCGCAGAGCATGCTCACCACCACTAGCAAGCTGATGACCCAAATCGCGATCTGCGTTTTGCTGTATTTCGGACGCTTCACTTTACACTCCTGTCGATTTGCGGGGCGGGCTAGTCAGTGCAGAACGCCAGCCCCTGGCGGGCCAGCTCAGAACTGGGATTCACCTCCAAAGCCGCCTCAAACCATCCAATGGCGACCTCGCAGTTGTCCGTAAACGCGTGACAGAACCCCAGGCCATAGGCGTACTCTTCCCGGATACCTTCCATCTCGATAGCCTGCTCGTAGACGGGTATGGCGGCTTCGTAATTGCGCATGACATAGAGCGTAATCGCCAGTTGGCCATAGGCTGGTGCGTAGGCCGGGTCGATCTCGATAGCCGCTTCGTATTCGGCAACGGCTGAGCGGTATGCGCCCTGGCTAAAGTAGCTCCAGCCGAGTTGGGCGCGCAGATACGGATCGTAGGGATCGAGTTTCGTTGCCCGCTCAAAGCTGCGGGTGGCGTTCTCGATCTCGTTCAGCACGGTATAGTTGCGGCCCAGGTCCAGATGGATAAAGGCGTGCTGCGGGTTGGATGCGATCGCGGCCTGATACTCTTGCACCGCGTCGCGATATCTTCCCAGAAGCTCGTACACGTATCCCAGGCTGCGACGCACCAGGGCATCATCGGGCGCGAGCTCTACGCCATATTGCGCCGTTTGCAGGGCTTCTGTGGTGCGCCCCTGATCCCCATAGGCCTCAGCAAGACAGGCGTACCCGAGCGCATAGTCGGGCGCCAGCTCCGTCGCGGCGATGCACACCCCGATCGATTCGGTGACTTTGTTGTTCCAGTCGAGGACGATGCCCAGGATCGCCTGGTTCTCGCCCGACTCGGCATCAAGTTCGACCGCTCGCCGCGCGAGAGGTTCTGCATCGGCGGGCCGGTGACGACGCACCAGCGTATGCGCCCAGTGGGCATAAGCCGTCGACATACCCGGGTCCAGCTCTGTGGCGCGACGGTAGGCTGCGATGGCCTGCTCATAGTGGCCCCGCTCAAAAAGGCGGTCTCCTTGAGCGAGGTGCTCGGCGGCACTGATCTCCGTCGGCGTGGGCGTGGGCAGTGGCCCACGGACCGCCTCCACTATCGCCGTTTGGCGAGAGTAGAGCGTCCAGGCGAGACCAAAAGCCACGATAACGGACAGCACCCAGGGCCAAAGGACCGGTTTTTTTCGTCGTCGCGTCGAGTTCAGATACATGGATCGAGGCCCTTCTGGTGCCTCAGCCGGACTCTTGATTACAGATCATTATAGCATGGGGCTCCAAGGCCGACCAAACATCCCGATGGGCGTCGGTCTTGCTTCTGCGGGGGGGCTGTGTTACGCTCACCGCATCAGCGGATGGAGGTCGTACTGCCATGCTGCCCGTCACCGGCGAATATCGTGAGCGCCTTGTTGCGACCCTGCGCGATCTCGTCCGTATCGATACCACCAATCCTCCCGGTAATGAGATGGCCTGTGTTGCGTACCTCCAGCCGCTCTTGACGCAGGCAGGCGTCGAGACACGGGTGGTCGAAACGGCGCCCGGACGGGGAAACCTCATCGCGCGCGTGCGCGGCAGTGGTGCCGAGCGGCCTCTGATGCTCATGGGGCATCTGGATGTCGTCGCCGCCGGGGAGCAGGGCTGGAAATATCCGCCTTTTGAGGGTGTGGTCGACGGAGAGTATCTCTGGGGGCGGGGTTCTACGGACAACAAGCAGATGATCGCCATCTCTGCAATGATCCTCATGGCGCTCTCACAGGCGAGGGTCCCGCTATCCCGTGACGTTGTGTTCGCCGCGACCGCTGATGAAGAGCATAGTGGCCGGTGGGGCATGGGGTGGCTCGCCAGGCATGACCCCGAGATCCAGAATGTCGCCTGCGCCATCAATGAGGGCGGGGGCGATGCGCTGCAGGTGGGGGACCGGCTCTTTTACACCTGCCAGACGGCCGAAAAAGGCATCTGCCGCACGGTGTGGACGGCGCGATCGGCGAGCGGTCATGCCTCCCGGCCGCGGGCGGACATGTCGACAATTCAGCTCGCCGGCGCGTTGAGTCGCCTGGGTGACGGATACTTGGGCGGCCGGGTTATCGACACGATGCGCAGTGCGCTGATTGGCATCGCCGAGGCGTTCTCCCGAAACCGAGCGGCCCGTGTGAGCCAGATGCTGGAGCAAGGCGCGATCGAGCGAGCACTCAGTGAGGCGGGGTTTTCCGCGGCGGAAGCCTCGCGCCATCGTGCGCTCTTTTACGACACCGTTTCACCGACGGTGCTGCGCGCCGGCGGCACCGACAGGCTCAATGTCATCCCCGACAAGGCAGAGGCGTATCTTGATGGCCGGCTATTGCCCGGCGAGACCAGCCGTGGCTTTATCGCGCGACTCCAGTTGCTGGCCGGGGAGCACGTCACCGTCGAGCTCTATGATGATGACTATAGTCCCGGACAAGAGTCGCCGCCCGACAGCGCCATGATGCGCACCATCCGTGCGGTCATCGGCGACCAATGCTCAGGTGCGGAGGTCATTCCCTGGCAGTGCGCTGGCTCTACCGATGCCAAGCACCTGATCCCGCGGGGTGTGCCCGTGTACGGCTTTATCCCTTCGATGCCGGTGCCGGAAGGCGGCGAGGGAGGCGGGGCGCACGCTGTAAACGAACGCCTGTGGCTGGAGAACCTTTATTTCGGCTATCGCGTGCTGTATGATGTCGTGACACGTTTCTGCGCGGCAGCCTGATAGCGTGATCGCGTCAGGAGTCGCCGTTCATAGCACCAGATTATAGTTCTCAGTTGGAGGAGCGGTATGAAGGTTACGGTTCGGGAGGGCTTGATCCAGAGGGAAGCAACGGAACTGGTTGTCGTGAACCTGTTTCAGGGGGTGACGCAGCCAGGAGGCGCCACGGGGGCCGTCGATCGCGCGCTGGGCGGCGCGATCTCAGAACGGCTTCAGGCGGGCGACCCGCTGGGTGAGTTCGGACAGATGACGGTCTTTTATCCCCGGGGAGCCATGCCCGCCGTGCGTGTGTTGCTTGCCGGATTGGGCAAGTCTGAGGATTTTACGCTGGAGCGGGTGCGCCAGTTGGCGGCGCTGGTGGCCAGGCATGTGCGCTCACTGGGCGTCACGAGTTATGTCTCTATTGTCCATGGGGCTGGGATAGCCGGGCTGGATCCTGAGCAGTCTGCGCAAGCCATCGTTGAGGGGACTCTGCTTGGCGTCTACCGGTTTGCGGGCTATGGCAAGCGTCCGGAGGACGAGCGACCTCAGCTGGATGAACTGGCGTTAGTTACTAGCGATGCAGAGGCGTTGGAGGCGATCGCGCGCGGTGCAGAGACCGGGCGCATTGTGGCCGAGGCGGCGAACTTTGTCCGGGATCTCGTCAACGAGCCAGGCAATCATATGACACCGGACATGCTGGCACAGGCTGCGGAGGAGATGGCGGAGCAGTCGGGGCTGACCTGCCAGGTGCTGGGGCCCGATGAGATGCGCGAGCTGGGTATGGGGGCGCTCCTGGGCGTTGCCCGCGGCTCAGATGAGGAGCCGCGTTTTGTCATCCTCGAACACAATGGTGACAAAGATGCCAAGCCCTATGTCGTCGTTGGCAAGGGGATCACCTTTGACTCGGGCGGTATCAGCCTCAAGCCCAGCGAGGGCATGGAGCGCATGAAGGATGACATGGCAGGGGCCGCGGCTACCCTTGGGGCGATGCGCGCTGTAGCCGAGCTGGATCTCCCGATCCGTGTCATCGGTCTGGTTGCCGCCACAGAGAACCTGCCGGGCGGCGATGCGCTGAAACCTGGCGATGTGGTGCGCGCCATGGGAGGGCTGTCCATCGAGATCATCAGTACCGATGCCGAGGGACGCCTCGTCCTGGCGGATGCGCTCGGGTATGCTGCCCGGTGTGAGCCACGCGCTGTCGTGGACCTGGCGACGCTCACCGGTGGTTGCGTCGTGGCGCTGGGCAACGTGGCTGCGGGGCTGATGGGCAGCGACCAGGCGCTTGTGGATGCTTTGCTGGAGGCCGGCGACCAGGCCGGAGAGCTGGCCTGGCAATTGCCGCTCTTTGACCGGTATGCCGACCAGATCAAGAGCGACGTCGCCGATGTCAAGAACAGTGGCGGCCGGGCCGCCAGTGCCATCACCGCGGCCAAGTTTCTGCAGCGCTTTGCAGAGGGCTATCCATGGGCGCACCTGGACATCGCCGGGATGGCCTGGGGAGAGGAGACCAAGGGGTACGTGCCGCGAGGTGCGACGGGATACGGCGTGCGCCTGCTGGTGGCGTGGCTGCGGAGCCAGGCCGCCCGGGGATAGCCCGCACGCAAAGGGAGAGGGGTGGGATCCTTTCTGCAGCAGAATCGGGGTGCGATCTATATCCTGTTGCTGGCTCTCACGATTGTCGGGGTCTATGCGCTGATCGTCAGGATCCCGAAACCAGAGCCGATCGAGATCGTCGAGGCGACGTCACCGCCAGCGGTGGAGACGGTTCTCCCGACGCCCACAGCGCTGCCGCTCGTCGTTCATGTGGTCGGCGAGGTGGCCCGGCCGGGGGTCTACCAGCTCTCGGGCGATGTCCGTGTGGTTGATGCGGTGACCGCTGCGGGCGGGCTCACGGCTCTGGCCGATCCGGAGATGATCAACCTGGCGGACCGCGTGAGCGACGGGCAGCAGGTGAGAGTGCCGGCCATCGGTGCAGCCCCGCAGCCGACGCTTACGCCGTACCCGCTGGCCGTCTCGCAGCGTTCTGCTTCGGGCCTGGCGGTACCGGTCAGTGGCGGCCTGATCAACATCAATGCCGCATCAGCGTCCGAGTTGGAGAGCCTGCCCGGCATCGGCCCGGTACTGGCCGGTCGCATTGTGACCTATCGGACTGAGAATGGCTCCTTTGGTGCGATCGAAGACATCATGGATGTCAGCGGTATCGGTGAGGGCTACTTTGCGCAGATACGTGAGTTGATAACGGTGGAATAGAGGGAGCACTATGAAGGCTGAACTTGTCTTGACGGTATCCGAATCCAAGCGTCTGATCGCCAAAGGGGTTGCCTCGTTGCGCTTTATCCGGGCCAAGCTGGAAAAGGGCATCATCGTCGTGCCCAGCGGCAGTACCAATGCCTGCATCTACGAGGAGCTCACGGGTCAGGCGATCGATAAGCGCGCGTACCTCGCAGGGCGGACGTGGCCAGCGGCAAACAGGCCCGACTGGGATGTCAAGCAGCTGCCGGATCTGGTGCTGGTCGATGGCGAGCCCTCCGCAGAGCTCAACCGGTTCACGGCGCTCGAGCGGATGCAGCCCGGCGATGTGTTCATCAAGGGGGCCAACGCGCTGAACTATAACAATGGCGTGGCCGGTGTGAGCATCGGCAATCCCACAGGCGGCACGGTGGGTGGGTCCATCGGACATATCATCGGACGCAAGCTCCGGCTCCTCATCCCCGTGGGACTGGAGAAAGAAGTCCCTTACGATATTGTGGAGGCCAGCGAACTGCTCGCTGCAGATGAGGAGCAGTACGGTTCGGTGTTGAGTCTTTTCCCCATCCATGGGGAGATCTTTACCGAGATTGAGGCGCTGGGGATCATGTTTGGCGTCGACGCCATCCCGGTGGCGGCGGGAGGAATCGCTGGCGCAGAGGGTGGACTCAGACTGCTGTTGCTGGGGGAGCGCGAAGACATCAAAGATGCGGTAGCCTTTGTCGAGAGTATCCAGGGCGAGCCGCCCCTGCTCTAGGCCGCAAATGCCGGACTCTCGCAAGGGCCAGAATCAGGAGAGCTACAGACTCGGCTTTTCAATACGGGTCTATGGCTCTCCTGATCTGCCTTCCCACGATGCGCGGCGGTCGGGTGAGGGCAGTCATCTGAGCATCAATCTCGCCTTTCTGCGGGATATCTGCCTGTTTCTCCAAACGAACCGTATCCACCTCTACCGGATGCACTCGAATGTCATCCCCGCCGAGTTGTATGCCGATCCCGTCGCCCTGGACAGGCAGTTGGACGAGTGCCAGGCACAGATAGAGCAGTTGCAGCAGCTCATCCGGCAGGCCGAGATCAGGCTTTCCTTTCACCCCTACAGCCAGGTGACTTTGAACGCCTTGAACGAGGATCAGGCGGAGAGCGCGCGACGAGATCTGACGGCGCAGACCGTGCTCATGGACGCCCTTGGGCTGGGCCCAGAGGCCGTGGTGGTCCTGCACGTCGGGGGCGTGTACGACAATCCGCGCCTGTCGGCCGAGCGCTTTGTGCGACGCTACGAGGCCTTGCCTGCCCCCGTGCGGCGCCGGGTCGTGCTGGAGCAAGACGACGCGCGCTATGACCACACCGCTGTGCGCGCCATACATGAGGCCTGCGGTGTGCCCCTGGTCCTGGACAGCCTTCATCATCGCGTGAATAACACTGAACGGGCGCCTGTGCGCGAGGCGCTGGCCTACTCACTCGGCACATGGCCAGAGGACGTCAAGCCCAAGGTGCATTTCACTTCGGCACGCAGCGAGATGCGCCTCCTGGAGGGCTCACGTCGCGTCAAGCTGCCGAGTTGGACGGAGCACGCCGACTTTGTCGTTCCCTTTGAGTTCATTGACTGGATGGAGAACGCCCACGGGTTACGTACCTTTGACATCATGCTCGAGGCCAAGGCCCGCGATCTGGCGCTGGTGCAACTGCGCCGCGATCTGAAGCGCTATGCCCCGGAGCTGGCCGCCCGGGTGCAATGAGCGCACTGGCTGACATCTGAGGAGAATACCGATGGAACTCTGTCACAGGCCGCAGTATCACTTTTTGCCGGTGGCGAACTGGATGAACGATCCAAACGGATTGATCCAGTGGGAGGGTGTCTATCACCTTTTCTACCAGTACAACCCCACTGGCGCAGGTTTTGGGAGTATGCACTGGGGGCATGCCTCCAGTCGTGATCTCGTACACTGGCGGCATCTGCCGATCGCTCTGGCGCCAACGCCTGAAGGCCCGGACAAGGATGGCGCCTGGAGCGGCTGCGCGATCAACAATGAGGGCGTTCCCACCATCGTGTATACCGGTGTACGGCCCCAGGTGCAGTGCCTGGCGACCAGCGACGATGAGCTGATCGTTTGGACCAAGGATCCCGGCAACCCTGTGATCGCGGGGCCGCCCGCCGGGCTCGATGCCACCGGCTTCCGGGATCCCTGCGTATGGAAAGAGGGCGGGCTCTGGTACATGGTTCTTGGGTCCGGCGCGCGCGATGTGGGAGGGATGATTCTGCTCTACCGCTCCGATGATCTGCACCAGTGGGATCATCTGGGGCCATTGCTGGAGGGCAGGATCGACGAGACAGGGCACAACTGGGAATGTCCTAACTATCTGACGCTGGATGGCCGCCGCCTGTTGATCTTTTCTCCCGAGCCTTTCCGGCAGGCGCACTATTATGTCGGTGATCAGAGAGACTTGCGGTTCCTTCCCAAGATCCACGGGCTCCTGGATCACGGCGGGCTCTACTATGCACCGCAGGCATTCGTCGACGAGGCCGGCCGGCGCATCTGCTTTGGCTGGCTGCTGGAGGGGCGTACGCCTGAGGCAATGGCTGCGGCAGGCTGGGCCGGGGTGCAGTCGCTGCCACGGGAGTTGTCGCTTGGGCCAGATGGTGGCCTGTTACAGCGGCCGGTGCCAGAGGTGGAGACGCTGCGCGGCACGCATCACCCTGTGGCGGGCGGAGTCTGGACAGGCAAGCGGAAGCTTGATATTGTCGGCAATGCGCTTGAGATCGACCTGGGGATTGCGCCCCAGGGGGCGGCGGAGGTCGGCCTGGAGTTGCTGGCCACGCCTGATGGTGAGGAGCGGACGACCATCCTCTACGATGTCGAGCGTGGCGTGCTGGTGATGGACACCAGGGGGGCAAGTCTTGCCGATGGGTTTCTAGGCAGGTTGTCCGAGGCGCCATTGGCGCTGGAAACGGGCCTGCTTCGCCTGAGGGTATTCATTGACCGGTCGGTGATCGAAGTCTTTGCCAATGACCAGATCTGTATTACCGGGCGGGTCTATCCAACCCGAGTGGACGCCACTAACCTGGTGCTCGTCAGCAACGGGGGCGCCGTTGTGCTCCACAGCGGGGATATCTGGACGATGGCCAGCATCTGGAGCAGCAGAGACTAGCCGAGCATCTTGTGCTGCATACAGCTGTGGCTTCTGGCGATTGGTTCTGCTCCAAAGGGGCCTTGGCGCGTTGTTTGACCCGAGTTCGGCCAAAGTGACTCAGGACGAGCCCGGGCCTGCGTCAGGCAGGCACACGCCTTCGGGGGCCTCCAGCTGAGCTGCCTGCTCCTGGTCTCGGAACTGGCTCATGCGCAGCGCACAGTAGGCTTTGCGTCGATCCAAAAGTTCCTCGTGTGTACCTCGCTCAAGGATGCGGCCGTCCTCGATCAGCAGAATCTGATCGGCTTCGGATCGTGCTCAGGCGGTGTGCGACCACGATGACGGGGAGAATCGCAAAGGCAACAATGGCGAGGCGTCCGTTCAGGCTGAACAGCGGAGTAAATTAGCCCGTGATCATGAGCAGCGCGGACACGAGCATGATGGCGCCCTGCGCAATAAAGCCCTGAACGTGATCGACATCCGATGCGGCCTCAGTCATCAGCTGGCCTGTGTGCGTGCGATCGTGATAACTGAACGACAGCGACTGAATGCGGGTGCACAGGTCGTTGCGCAAGCCAAAGACGATGCTGTTCGAAACGCGGACGGCGAGTGCACCCTGACGAACTGGAACAGCCCTCTGATCACGGCCAGCCCCACAAGCAAGAGTGCCAACTGGATCACATCATCCAGATCGTTCTATATGATGCCCCGGTCGATGATCACCTGCTGCAGGCGCGGGATCGACATCATTCCGGCGGTTGCCAGCAACATGCACAAAGTTGAGCCAGGGTGAGTGGCCAATACGCGGCCATGTGGCGAAAAGAGCGCAAGGGTGACTTTATGATGTTGACCGCGGTGGGGCCTGTGGATCGGCCTCATCTGTTGGGGCGCAGAGGTCCTCTGCGTATGCCGTGGACCCCTCGTCGAATAGCGCGCCCAGGGTATCCAGCCCCGCCAGGACGCGGATGCAATCTTCGCTTGACAGCGGCGCAAGGGCGCGTGCGATGGTCTCCGTGGCGTCCGCTTTGATCGTTTTCAGGATTTCCTTCCCATCAGCGGATAGCGAGATGAGCAGACAGCGGCGATCCGCAGGGTCACGTCGCGAAGCCACCCAACCGCGCTCTGAGAGCGTGGCGATCGTCCGGGAGATAGTCGGCAGGCTGACCGCCATATCGGCCGCCAGCGCTGTCAGATTGCGCTCGCCGCGTGCCAGTAAAGCCAGCACCTGAAAGTGTCCCGGTGCGAAATTGGGTAGCGTTCTGCGCAGGTCTGATGCCAGGGCCCCCATCAGTTTGGGGACCATGCGCAGAATCATGTCAGCGACTGTGACGCGTAGATCGTTCAAGAATGCCCCTCCATTAGTTAGCACACCTAATGATATCTTGAGTAGGGCGCAAGTCAACTTGTGCAACCTTGAGTGCGCTGAGGGGTCATACAGGCAGACGATCCTTAACGGTGTCCAATAGTCGGAGGAGGTACTGTGGTGCGCATACTGATGGTGTATCCCGAGTTTCCCGATACATTCTGGAGCTTTAAGCACGCGCTCAAGTTCATCCGCAAGAAGGCGTCCTTTCCTCCCCTGGGGCTGCTGACTGTGGCTGCTCTGCTGCCCACAGAATGGGAAAAGCGTCTGGTTGATATGAATGTACAGGCCCTCAGCCTCAGCGACATCCAGTGGGCTGACTATGTGTTTGTGAGCGCCATGGTGGCGCAGCGGGATTCGACGCGGGCGGTAATCGAACGCTGCCAGGCTGCCGGTGTGCCTGTCGTCGCAGGAGGACCGCTCTTCTTGGGAGAGTGGCAGGACTTTGATCAGGTGAGCCACTTTGTGCTCGGCGAGGCCGAATTGACTCTGCCCTCCTTCCTTGCCGACCTCGCCGCCGGCGAGGCCAGGCGTGTGTATGAGAGTGCCGAACATCCCGACATCCGCCAGACGCCCGCGCCGCTCTGGGAGCTCGTAGATCTGCGTCACTATTCGTCCATGTGCATTCAGTACTCTCGCGGATGCCCCTTTGATTGCGAGTTCTGCAACATCACCGCCATGCTGGGACGCAAGCCGCGCTGCAAGACTGCGGATCAGGTGATCGCCGAACTCGATGGTCTCTATGCGGTGGGGTGGCGCGGTGGCGTGTTCTTTGTGGATGATAACCTCATCGGCAACAAGCGCGATCTCAAAGAGAACATTCTTCCTGCTTTGATCGCGTGGCGGCAGGGTAAGCAGGGCTTTGGGTTCCAGACGGAGGTTTCGATCAACCTGGTCGATGACCCGGAACTGATGGACCTCATGGTTCGGGCGGGATTCGATCGGGTCTTTGTCGGCATAGAGACGCCCGATGAGGAGGGATTGGCGGAGTGTAACAAGATTCAGAACAGGGGCCGCGATCTGGTATCCGCCGTCCATACCCTGCAGGCTGCTGGTCTGGAGGTCCAGGGCGGGTTCATTGTAGGGTTCGACAGCGATACGCCTTCGATCTTTCAGCGGCAGATCGATTTTATCCAGCGCAGTGGCATCGTGACTGCCATGGTAGGTCTGCTACAGGCGCCCTACGGTACGCGTCTCTATGAGAGGATGCGCAAAGAGGGACGCCTGATCGGCTCATTCTCTGGGAACAACACGGACGATTCGATGAATTTCCTGCCAAAGATGGACCCCGAGCTCTTGCACGAGGGCTATCGTGAGATCCTGGAGACGATCTATGCTCCTGCCAGGTATTATGAGCGTGTCCGCACCTTTCTCTCCACCTATCAGAAATCCGCGATCGTCCGCAACCGGCTTCAATGGGAGTATATCGCGGCCTTTTTCCGGTCGCTCATCAGGCTGGGCATCGTGCATCGCGGGCGCTGGCAATACTGGAAGTTTCTGGCCTGGGCGCTAGCACGCAAGCCCAGGCTGTTTCCGGAGGCTGTCACGCTGGCGATCTATGGTTTCCATTTCCGCCACGTCTGCCGGACATATCTCGGTGATACGGCTTGAGGTGTTACCGTAGCAAAAGAGGGCGAGCCAAAGGCTCGCCCTCTTTGATAGTGCCTGATTCTAGCTCACCCGCGTAAAGCGAAAGACGACACAGGGCACACTTGGGGGAGCGATGTCGATGATGGGGCGGAACACGGCGTTCTGAATCTCATAGTAGTAGCCGTTGCCGGTGGTAGCCATCATGCCGCCCGCGAGGAAATCCTTGAGCAGCGCCTCCCACACATGCGGTCGCAGATAGATCTGGGATGTAACTGCCGCCTGCCCAAAGTTCTCCTCCTTCTGGTAGCAGACGTTAGCCTGTGCGCTGCATGTCAGCCAATTGACATCCTCGTACAGGCGCACGAAACCCTTCCAGTTGGCGTCGCCGCGCTGGGCATAGCTCCAATACTCCTGGATCTTGGTTAGTGCAGCGCTGCTGGACAAAAAGCCCATCTCCGCCCGGTAGGTGCCTCCATCGGCCCCCTTGACCAGGATGTCGCTCTCAATCTCGTCCACTGACCCGTCATAGCGAATGTAGATCTCATTGGTGCCCCAGGAGCCATTGTCGACCGGCGCCGATGTTAGAAAGGTCACAGGTGCCGGTGTCGCTGTGGGCGGCACACGGGTGGGCGGGATCGCCGTGGGCGGCGCTGCCGTGGCCACTCGCGTGTTGGTCGGGGTCAGCGTCACCGTTGCCGTTGGCGTTGCTGTGGCCGGTTCCGGCGTAGCTGTCGGCGTCTTTGTTGGCGGTGCGGGTGTCGCCGTGGGCGGCACCCGGGTTGCCGTTGCCGTTGCTGTCGCGGTAGGCGGTACCGACGTCAAGGTCGGCGTCGCCGTTCAGGTGGGACGCGGCGGGAGTGTCGCCTCGTCCAGCCGCGACGCATACCTGGGTTCTACCGGAAACGCGGCACTCAGCACCTGGCTTAACAGCACCAGGGCGGCCAGCGCGACTATCACGATAATCAAGGTCTTTCTGTTCACTCTTTACTCCTATCTTCTGTGGCCTGTGGTTCGGCGCCAGAATCGATTGCGGGTGGGGTCTGAACGACTCTAGAGTTCCTGGTGGAGCCCCGGAAATGAGCGTCGCGGATACTGCCGGTAGGCGTACTCGCCGAGGGCCCGCTCGTCCAGGTCGACTCCGAGCCCGGGCCGATCTGGAAGATCGATATAACCGTTCTCCGGGGTCAGTGTATTGCCCGAGATCAGCGCGCTTGTGGTCGCAAAGTTCACAAAATACTCGGTGATGATAAAGTTCGGCATGGTTGCGGCTGCCTGCACGGTTGCCGCCAGCCCGATGCTCGTGCTGTTGTAGTTGTGCGGCGATACGGCCACATAGTACGGCTCCGCCATTGCGGCGATCTCCTTGAGCTCGAGAATGCCGCCGCAACTGCACACGTCGGGATTGATAATGTCCGCCGCCCGCTGCTCAAAAACGGGCAAGAAATCCGCTTTGCTGTATAACGTCTCCCCGGTCACGATTGGCATGGGCGCTTCTCGACGCACCTCGGCGAGGGCCGCGACGTTGTTCGCGGGCACCGGCTCTTCGTACCAGTAGATGCCAAGCGGGGCGATCTCCCGCGCGAGCCGGATCGCGTGCATGGGTGCGAGCCGTCGATGCCCCTCTATCAGCAGATCGATGTCAGGCCCCACGGCCTCACGCACCGCACGCACATTGGCAACAAAGGCCTGCTCACCGTCGTGTCCCACATACTGCCGCCATGCTCCAGGAAAAGGATCGAACTTGAGTGCCGTGAACCCCCTGGCTACCGTCGCGGCGGCCATCTCGCCATAAGCCTCGGGCGTCCGAGCGCCTCCGTACCAGCCATTGGCGTACACGCGGATGCGGCTGCGACAGGGACCGCCAAGTAGATTGTAGACGGGCGTCCCCAATGCCTTGCCTGCCAGGTCCCACATCGCCTGCTCGATACCCGCCTGAGCGCAGGACAGGTCCATGGAACCACGCAGCCCGGCGAAGTCGCGGTATACCGTGGATGTAAAGTGCTTGACGCCAAAGGGGCTGAGCCCCTCGACGTACCGGGCGAGCTCCAGCACATGTCGCTCAATGGCCACGTCTCGGTCCAGCTGCGTGTAACACTCACCCCAGCCCACCAGTCCGTCGTCCGTTGTGAGCTTGACAAATAGCCAGTTCTTGCCGCCAATCATGCCGGCGGTGTGACTCTGTGGTGACACCAGGAAGGTTTGAACGCGATCTATTCGCATGTGACACTCCTCATATCCAGTTCGCTTGCTGCAGACAGTGTCCGTTATGCCCGAAAGGTCCCTGTTTGTCAACAGGGACGGGCCCCTGTGGATAACTTTCCACAGCCTGTGGAAAACCTGTACGGGCTGTGGATAGTGCTCCTTGACAGCCTGGCAGCACCCGTCTAGAGTCAGCGCGATATCCAGCGTCACGGCGTTCTCGAAAGGCATGCGAGATGAATAACGGGCCTTTGGACTATCTCGAGCGGGTGTACGCAGGCGTCCTCGGTAAGATCATCGGCGTCTATGTCGGGCGCCCGTTCGAAGGGTGGACTCATGAGAGAATCATTCATGATCTGGGCGAGATCACCTACTATGTGCACGAGCGCCTGGGCAAACCTCTGATCGTCATCGACGATGACATCTCGGGCACGTTTACGTTCCTGAGGGCGATGCCCGATCAGGGTGTGGGCATGGCGCTGACGCCGGCTCAGATCGGCGAGACCTGGCTGAACTATTTGATCGAAGGGCGCACGGTCCTCTGGTGGGGCGGGATGGGGATGAGCACCGAGCATACGGCCTATCTCCGTCTCAAAGCTGGAGTGTCTGCTCCGGCCAGCGGTTCGATGGTCCTGAACGGCCAGGTCGTTTCGGAGCAGATCGGGTCGCAGATCTTTATCGATGGCTGGGGGTTGATCTGCCCGGGCGACCCTGAGCGGGCCGCGGATCTCGCGCGCCGCGCGGCCAGCGTCAGCCACGATGGCGAGGCCATCTATGGCGCCCAGGTGATCGCCGCGATGGTCGCCCAGGCGTTTCGAGAGAGTCGCGTCGATGCTCTGCTGGACACGGCTATTGGGCTGATTCCGCACGATTCGCTGATCTACAAGATCATTGCTGATGTGCGGGAGTGGCATGCGGCCTATCCGAGCTGGTACGACACCTTCCATCGTGTGGCAGAGCGTTACGGTTATCACCGGTACGGAGGCAACTGCCACATTGTGCCCAATCACGCCGTGGTCATCATGGCGCTGCTGTACAGCGGCGGGGATTTCGGCCGGGCGATGACCGTGGCCAATACGGCGGGCTGGGATACGGACTGCAACTCGGGCAATGTGGGCTGCATTCTGGGGGTCGCTAACGGTCTGGCCGGTCTGGATGCGGGCGCCGATTGGCGCGGCCCTGTGGCTGACCGGATGGTGGTGCCCACGGCCGATACGGGAGGGGCAGTGACCGATGCCGCAACCGCGGCCCTGCGTGTGGCCACCATCGGGTGCGATCTCGCAGGTCTGGAGCGGCCTCTGATCAAGAACGGTGCGCGCTATCACTTTGAGCTCCCCGGATCGGTGCAGGGCTTTCTTGTCGATGACGATCCGGTCTGCCGAGGGGTGGCGACTCTGGAGAATGTGACTGGGCATAGTGTCCTGGGTACGCACAGTCTGGCCATCAAGCTGCAGGGCCTCGCCCAGGGCCGGTGTGCCCGGGTGCGCCGCGAGACCTATCCGGACATGGGCGACTCTGGGGGATATGGGATGGTGGCCTCGCCCACGCTCTATCCGGGGCAGACGGTGCGCGCCAGGCTGGAGGCGGATGAAAGCAATCAGGCCCCGGCCCTGGCCCGGCTGTATCTGGAGGTGGCCGGAGCAGACGATGTGCTGACAAAGATTCATGGTCCACAGGTGAAATTGAGGCCGGGAGAGGCCCTAGAGGCTTCTTGGACGCCAGTCGTTCCCGAGGGTGCGCCCATCTGTTGGGTGGGCCTCGAGTTCCTTTCCGAGCGGCGCCTGGACGGCTGCATCTATCTCGATTACCTGACCTGGGATGGGGAGCCCGATCTGTGCTTTGGGCAGCCCGCGTATGCGGGCACGCGCTGGCTCAAGGCGTGGACGGGCGCCTGCAGCGCGCTCACAACGCACCCGGAGGACACCTACAGGATGATACAGAACGAGGGGCGCGGATTGATGATCCAGGGCACCCGTGACTGGCGCAACTGTACTGTCGAGGCGACGCTGACGGCCAATCTGGCCCGCGCGATGGGTGTCGCCGCCAGGCTACAGGGGCTGAGGCGTTACTATGCCCTGGAGTTGGCGGCCGGCAATGTGCGCCTCGTGCGCGAGCGCTACGGCACGACAGTACTTGCCTCATCTCCCTTGCAGTGGTCACTCTATACACCATACCGGTTGGCGCTGACCGTTTCCGGCAGCCGTCTGGTGGGGCGCGTGAACGATGAGGTGCTCTTTGACCTCACCGACGAGAGCGACCTCGAGGATGGCGCCATCGGCATTGTGCTGGAGGAAGGGCGCATCGGATGCGAGGACATCTGCGTCAGGCCGGCGTGATCGGGGCTGAGTAACCGGGCTCGCTCTTGGGCGAGCCCGGACAGAGGTCCTCGTTGGTCCTAACTGACGCCTGAGGCGCTCGCCAGCCTGGAGAACAGATCGCCATAGACCGCATCGCGGTCGATGTGCCGGATGATGCGTATGGGGTGGCGCGAGTCGTCCACAGGGCCCCAGGTGACATCCGGCAGTAGCACGGGAGCAGGATGGAGCTCCGATTGCATACTGCCGGACGCAGCGAGATAGGCCACCGTACTGATGTCCCAGATGACCTTGGAGTGCGCAAGGGACTCGGGAACATAGTCGCGGTAGATTCCGTAGAGATAGTCACCGATCACACCGCGCCCGCGAACGTAGTGCTCCATCTCGGGAAGCGTCGTTCGCAATTGCTCTGCTACCAGTGCGCAGGGGATCTGTACCACAGCCGCACCGGAATCGAACAGCACCTGCGCGCCTGCAACGTCTTGCTTGAGGTTGAACTCGCGTGTTTTGGGCCAATACGGCGGATGCCCGCCCAGCCAGACCACGACGATCTTGTCGACGATGTCCGGCGCCAGCAGAATGGCTGAGGCCACGTTGGTAATTGCCCCCAGAGCCAGAACATACAGCGGTTTTGTGCCATGCTCGCGCGCCCGGGCGATCAGATCCTGGACAGCCGGGCTGTCTACAGGCTCGCCATATCCTGGCAGATAGGCCGTGGCGCCTCGATAGGCCAGGCCATCTGGCGACACATTCATGATGTCAAGGATGCGGAGGATCTCCTCATAGCTCTTTTCCATGCCGTCGGCCGGTCCGGACGACCGGTTATTGTGGAACGGCGCGGCATACACTGCCTCCAGATTCAGCTCCGGGCAGAGCAGCGCATAGACGAGCGCAAACTGGTCATCAATCTCGTTATAGGTGTCGGTGTCCATGACAAAGCTGACGCGTCCCTGCGGTGGGGTCAGCAACGAGAGCCGCTGTTCTGGCGAGAGTCTGTTCATCGCTGTGCCTGCCTTTATCATGTATGATCATGTGAAACGTCTACGGGTCTCGCTGGCTCATGCCAGCAGGTGCTCGTAAATCTCCTGCAACTGAGCGGCCCGCGTGCTCCACGAGTACTGCGTATGCATCGCCTGCGCCGCCTCTCGGGAGAGTCTTTGTGCCATGGACGTATCCTCGAGAAACCCCAGGGCCGCTTCGGCCATCGCTTGCGGTGTGCCGGTGGGCACCAGTAGACCGGTTTCACGATGGCGTATGTAGGCCACGACCTCACCGACGGCAACAACCACCACCGGCACGCCGGCATAGAGCAGATCGGTGAGCTTGGCGGGGCACTTGGTGCGGCTACAGCGCGCGCGCGCATCGTCATGCGCGGCTCCAGGCCAAAGGGGCCCATCATGACGATTTTCATGGCTGGTCTGCCCCGGCCGCACTCATCTTTCCACGAGCGACCGCTCTATCCGCGCCACGACGGTGTAGGCGGGGTCAAAGACGTTACCGATATCGTAGCCAATGCTCTGTCCCAGCAGGATACTCGCGGCTGTGGCGTCCAGACCATACGATTCATCCAGCCAGCGCATGAGCTCGGTTGTGGCGTGCTGCAGCGCCTGATCCAGCGGGCGTGCGTTTCCCATCGTGAACAGGGATGTGGCTGACATGCCTCTGGGCCAGCATGTCTTGAGGCCTTTGACGATGTGCACGCGCAGACAGACGTCCATTGAGATCTCTATGCCCATGCCGCTGATCTCGCCATCACCTTGAACGGCGTGTCCGTCGCCCACAAAGAGCAACCCGCCGGGCTCAAAAACGGGAAAGAACACAGTGGTGCCGGCCACCAGACCCCGGTAGTCCATATTGCCGCCATGCTCAGCGGATGTGGCAGAGCTGATGGCCTGCCCGCCCCGTGGCGCAACCCCCAGACAGCCGAGCATTGGGCTCAGCGGCAGCGCAAGGCCCTCCAGAGCGGCCGGACCGTTGTCGAGTGTTGCTGTCCACGCCTCGGCATCGACATGCCACTCCGCGAGCTCGCGCTGAGGCAGGGTCGCGACCGCATCGGCGTCCACGATGTGGGCCGCGATGGCGGTACTGCTATAGCCATACGTGCGGTTGGGCCGTATGGACAGGATCTCCACCGCCAGCGTGTCGCCCGGTTGCGCCCCCTGCACAAAGATCGGCCCGTTCAAAGGGTTGGGGCTGCTTGCCACGGTCGTCATGCTGGCATCGCGACCGCGCGAATCCAGCGTCGCGGTGCAAACACAGTCCCCATCTCCGATCGTGAGCGCGGCGGCGTAGGGCCCAAAGTTGTTATAGTAGACGTCAGGCGTTAGGTGTTGATTCATTCTTTTCTCACTCTCATCATCAGGCCAGGCTCACGGCGTGGGAACAGGCGTCGTCACCGTCTCCGTTTCGGACGGCGTCGCGGTCGGTGGTGCCGTCGTGGGCGATGGCTCCAGCGTGGCGGTGGCAGTTGCCGTTGGGGTAGCTGTCGCCGTGGGCGTCGCGGTGGGCTCCTCCACCCTTTCGTGTCCGAACTGGATCACGGCCTGCCCCTGACCCTCATAGTACTCGACGACGATACGATGCTCGCCGGCATCGAGATCGATCGTGCCGTCGTAACGTTCCGCAGAGGAATCGTGCCAGGCGTCGATGACCAGCCTGCCATTCACGTACACCCGGACACCATCATCGGCATAGGCCCAAAAGTTGTGCCGGCCTGCCTCAAGAGTCAGCCGTCGCGACCAGCGGATCGAAAAGTTGTCAGCAGGGAGCCCGTGCCCCGGTGAGCCATCTCCCCAGTTCGCGCTGATCTCCTGATCGTCTCTCACGAACAGGGGATCGTCGGCGAGATCGGGGTTCGCAAAGTACTCGCCCCGCCAGGCGGAGAACGATGTGATCTCCTCACGCCATACCTGTACAGAGGCGTTACCGCCCAGCTCCAGGTACTCGACGCGTACGGTATGGTTGCCCGCAAGCAGCCAGATGTACCCCTCAAAGGTCTGCTCGATGTTGGGGAGCCACCCATCGATGATCTGGCGGTCATCGACCCAGACGCGGACGCCATCGTCGGCCCTGGCTTTGAAGCGATAAGCGCCCTCGGAGAAGGCGATGGTCTGCGTCCATCGTACGGTAAAGTTGTCCGCCGGGATCTGGGGGTTGGGCGCGCCGGTGCCCCAGTTAAAGTTGATCTCCTCATCATTGCGCACGAGGGTCGGATCGCCTTGCAGAAGAGGGTTGTCAAAGTACTCCCCCTTCCAATTCGCAAACGAGCCCGCCTCTTCCCAGTACACCCGAATCTGAGCACCCTCGCGGTTGTCATAGTATTCCACTTCCACCAGGTGTATCCCGCTCTGAAGGTAGACCTCCCCTGAGGAGATGGCCGGTGCCTGATCGACCCAGTTATCGACAATGCGTTGACCGTTGACCCAGATGCGCACGCCATCATCGGAATAGGCGACAAAGGCGTAGCGCCCGGCCGCAAAGGGCCAGTAGCCGCGCCAGCGAGCGGAGAAACGATCCGCAGGAACTGCGGGATCCGGTGAGCCTGTGCCCCACTGGAAATCGATATCCTGATCCTCGCGTACAAGCACGGGCGATCCAGTCAGCGTCACGTTGGCGAAATAGTGACCGAGCCAGGCAGACTGCGGCACATCGGGCGTGGGCGATTGTTGCGGTGTTGGACTTGCCATGGGCGTCACCGTGGCAGCAGCCTCTGGGTCGATGATTGTAATGGCGCTGGCGACAAGCCGTCCCAGAGGATCCAGCACGCCCTCTGCATAGATGGTCTGCCCGGGCGAGATCTCACGAGGAGATGCGCGGCTGCCGTCTTTCCAGGTGACCTCCAGGTTCTCTGGCACGATAATCTGCTCTACCTTTCCCTCGATTGGTGCGATGACGATGATCAACGCTCCAGGGGTATAGTCCTCCACGACGCCGAGAGCGGCATCGGGGGGTATGGGCGTGCTCGTTTTCTCTGGTGTCCCGGTAAGGGTGACGGTTGCTGTCGGTGGCACGTTTGTCGGCGGGAGTGTCGCTGTTGGCGTAGGCGTTGGCGGTGAGATCCGATCACGTGCTACGGTTACCCAGACGATCAGAGTCACGACTCCGAGAACGACCGCGGCGATTGCGGCAGCGATGCCTACCGTTTTCCAGAGGGGTCCGCGATTGAACATGGTTTACCTTCCATAGGCCGGTGATGGCGCAGCAGTGCTCAGTTGACAAAACGCAGCGGCACCGGCGTGATTGTCACGACAAAGAGAAGTAGCAAAAAGATGGCGAGAACGACCTCGCGGTTGCCCAGGGGGGTAATGTTCTCCAATGGCTCCTGTTGGCCACGGCTTAGGAGCAGGATGAGCGCAGCCCACACGAACCACCCCTGCCACAAAAAGCCCATGAAGAAAAGGATGCCGATCACGCCCCAGGTGACATAACGGGCTTTGTGGCCCAGCCAGGCATAGACCACGTGCCCGCCGTCCAGCTGGCCTGCGGGGATTAGATTGAACCCGGTGACAAGCAGCCCCGCCCAGCCCGCAAATGCCAGCGGGTGCATAAAGAGATCATGCGTTGCGCTGGGAAGCCACTGTCCGTGTATCACGTACTTGAGAGCGGCATAGAGGAGTGAGTTGCCCTCGATGATATAGCTCCCGGTCTGCGGTAGTGGACGAATCTCCGATAGGGCAAGGCCTGCGATCAGGATCGGGATACAGACCGCCAGGCCCGCAAGCGGGCCAGCGGCCCCCGTCAACAGCATAGCGCGACGGTTGGGCGGGATCCCTTTCATCCGTATGACCGCCCCCATCGTGCCAAAGGGACTTAGAGGCATCGGGATAAGGTAGGGCGGGCTGACAGGGACGCCGAAGCGCCGGGCCACGAGATAGTGGCCCATCTCGTGTGCGATGAGGATCCCCAGCAACCCCAGGGCGAATTGCAGTCCTTCGCCAAGCCCACTCAGAAAACTGGTCCAGGTCCACTCTTGCATCACATAGTTGAGCATGTAGGTGGCCACGACCGAGACGACCGTGAGGATGCCCAGTACGATGGCCGGCCAGTGCTTGTCTGGCTTGACCTGATTGACCCAGGCCAGGCTCACGATGACATCCTGATCGCCCTGCCTGCGCATCAGGAGCGTACGCTGATGCTGTGCAAAAGCTGGCGCCAGGCGCTCGTAGACCTCCGAGGCGGGGCGCAGCAGGTGCCCCCTGATGCGCAGGGCCTTGCCTTCTGCCAGGCCGCTCGTGACGTCATCGATCTGAAAGACACCGCTGAGCAGTGGCCTCAGCCAGTGCATGTCATCGTGTTGGTCGGGCTCGGGCACAAGATCCATCATGATTATGTTGGCAACCTCGGCAGCATGATAGCACAGGAGACAGGCTCAGACAACGGGGCAGCAAGTGAAGAAACGGGTTGCAGCTCTCTTGCTACGGAGCAGCGTGCGGGAGACTTGTGTTATACTGTCGGCCATGTTCAACCATCGCGAATGTGAGGGATCATGACCAATCCGAGACGATTGTGGCCCGTCTTTACAGGCTGTCTGTTGATCCTACTGTTGGTAACAGGGTGTGGCCTTGGCGCGCCTCGTCTCGCGGGGACGCTGCGAGATGCCGAGACAGGCAACCCGATCATCGCCGCACAGATCACCGTCGGTGAACAGGTGGCGACTACCGACGATCAGGGCGCCTTTGCGCTCGAGCTTGAGCTGGGCGACTATGAGGCGATTGTGCAGGCCCCCGGTTATGTCAGTCGTACGGAGGCGTTCAGCCTGACCAGCGCGGAAAAGAACCACACTGTGACGCTGGACCTGGAGCCCCGCACGCTCACGGGCACAGTTCGGGCCGGCGATACCGGCGAGCCGCTGGCAGATCTCTCTGTAGCCTACGGCGAGGCAGTCTATAGCACCGGGGCAGAGGGCACCTTTTCAGTCGCCGCACGGGAGACACACGATCTGACGATCAGCGGATATGGAGTAGTCGAGCAGGTGCTGCCGGCTGCTGAGGTCGGGGCGCTCTTTTCGTCTGATGGTTCCCTGCTTGCTCCGCTCGAGGTCGCTGTGCAGCCGCGCGCCGTTCAGGGCGCCGTGCTTGAACCGGATGGTACGCCCGTAGAGGGCGCGGAGGTAAGTATCGGGCTGGCCTACACCAGGACCAACGCGCAGGGCAGATACGCCCTGCGTTTTGTGGAGACGGGCGAGCCAGTGACGGTGAACAGTGCCGCACATCGTCCCCCGCCTGACACACTCTATCAGGGTGAGGATGAGTTCACTATCACGGTGGAGCCGTTCGTTGCCAGGCTTGCGGTGGCCGAGGAAGAGACCGGGCGCGCGCTGGCAGGCGCGACGGTTCTGGTTGCTGGGGAGCCAGTCGGCCTGACCGATGCCAACGGAGAGGCAAGCGCGCGGGTTTCGCCCGAAACGTCGCTGGCCGTTGCTACGTACGGGTACCTCACGGCTACGGTGACCTATCAGGGTGAGTCGGATCCCATTGCCGTGGCGCTTACGCCCACCCTCCTGCAAGGCACGGTCGTCGAAAAGGACACGGGCGCTCCGGTGCAGAATGCGCTGGTGCAGATCTTTCGCGGCGAGAGCACTGACCCCGAATTGATGCGCACCGATACAGAGGGGCGCTATGCGATTCCTGACGCTACCGATGTCAACCGGCTCTTTATCAAAGCCGCGGGCTATGACCGGCTGGACGTCCCGGTGACCCGTTTGGGACAGCTTGATCTCGCGCTCAACCCATTTGCGGCTCAGGGCATCTACATCCCCTTTGGTCTGCTGTCGCTGCCGGATCGCATCTATGAGCTCCTGGATCTGGTGGTCAGCTCGCCCTCATTGAACGCGGTAGTGATTGACGTCAAGGGTGACTGGGCTCATATCGCCTGGCCTAGTGATATGCCTGTCGCCCAGGAGATCGGGGCGTATGTGCCCGGACCGATGGATATGGATGAGGTGATCGCCGCGGCCAAAGAGCGCGGAATCTACACCATCGCCCGCATCGTGACCTTCAAGGACCGGGTACTGGCCGAGGGCAAACCCGAATGGGCGATCCACACGCAGAGCGGCGCGCTGTACCTGGATGGTGAGAACCTGCCCTGGAGTGATCCCTTTCTGACGGAAGTATGGGACTATAACATCGGGATCGCTCTCGAGGCGGTAGAGAAGGGGTTTGACGAGGTCCAGTACGACTATCTGCGTTTCCCCTCCGAGGGCAGAGTCTCTGATCGGGTGTACAGCCAGGAGGCCACCTTTGAGTCGCGCACCGCGGCGATGGCCGGTTTCTGCGCGGCCGCCTATGCGGCCATCGAGCCAACTCCCGCCTTTCTCTCGGCCGACATCTTTGGCCTGACGGTATGGGTCGACCCCAGCCGCGACATGGGCATCGGGCAGCGTCTGGACGACATCGCGGCGCATATGGACTATATCTCGCCGATGCTGTACCCGCAGACCTTTAATCCGGCCAACCTGCAATTCCTGGGTATCAGCGATGTTGAGCTGTACCCGTATGAGACGCTCTACTATAGCGTGCAAAAGACGCTCTCACGCACCGCTACCCGGGTCAGGCCCTGGCTTCAGCACTATTCCGGGCGCTACACCTACGGTCTGGACGAGCTGCTGCGGCAACGGAAAGGCGCTGAGGATGGCGGCGCCACCGGCTGGCTGTACTGGAATGCCAAAGGCAGTTATATCGAGGAGTTGTTTGGGGAGGACCCCTACAGCCTGATGGCCGTCATTCCGCAGCCCCCCGAGGACGAGGAGGACGAGTAAATGAGGGATGGTGCATCTCCTGGGGACGATCCGAAGATGTCAGTCGAATCCTCGCTGTCTGCAGCGGAGGTCATAGGCAAGCTTAATACTGCTGCGGTAGGACGGTGTCTGGAGTGGTATAGCACGATAGACTCGACCAACCGCCGGGCGCTGGAGTGGGCCGCGGACGGTGCCCCCGATGGGGCTTTGGTGATCGCGGAGGAGCAAACGGCCGGTCGCGGACGGCTCGGCCGGCGCTGGCATGCCCCTGCTGGCAGCGCTCTGCTCCTGTCGCTGGTGCTGCGTCCCGAGCTGGGCCCGGCACAGGCGCAGCGCGCGACCATGCTCTGTTCCCTTGGCGCTCTGGAGGCGATCCACGACGTGGCCGGGGTCACGGCCCAGGTCAAGTGGCCGAACGATATCGTGATTGAGGGGCGCAAGGCCGGCGGGATCCTGACCGAACTGGTCGCCGAGGGCCGGTCGCTGCGGCACGTCGTCGTCGGTATGGGCATCAACGTGAATCTCGATACCAGCCTGTTGCCTGAGGTCATGGTCCCGGCCACCAGTTTGATGACCGAGGCACACCGGATGATATCGCGGACCGAACTGCTGTGTCGCCTGCTCGAGGGTATCGAGCGGCGATATCGGGCGCTGGCGTCCGGCTGGTCACCGCATGAGGAGTGGCGCGCACACCTGGCGACTCTGGGTACAGCGGTGCGGGTGGGAACGCCTGGCGAAATACTGGAGGGCGAGGCCGTGGATGTGGATCCGGACGGGGCACTCATCGTGAGGGATCTCGCCGGACAACACCATCATGTGCTGGCCGGCGACGTTACGCTCAGAGGGCACAGCCTCTAGAAGAGGTGCTCTCCGTAGACCTTCATGGTTGCGTCATGGATGGCCTGGAGGCCCTGCGCGGCGCCCTCGGGCGTTGGCAGAGAGGCTTCATCGGGCTTGTCTGAGAGCCCGAACACCAACGCACCCCGATCGCTGAGCGTCCGGCATACATCGAGGACCTCGGCAGTGATCACGATCTCGCTATTCAGCACGAGACTGGCGTCCGCGTCGTCAGGCAGCACGTCCATCAGCGCGATCGTCTCCAGAAACTCATCCTTGCGGAAAGACTTGAAGGGGGTCGGGTCCTGCTGAGCCAGACCCTCGCAGACCTCACGGTGAGCGGCCAGCAGACCGGCCGGCATACGCTGCGCGCGGGATTCGAACCAGCCACACAAGCCGAGGATATCCACAAAACGTCTCTCGGACACCATCTCCCAGAATGCTTCCTCGGGGCAGATTCCGCCCGCCACCAGCAGGCTGAGATACGCCACATAATCTTGATTGTCCTCGGTCAGCCAGTGGCATTCGGGGCGATTCAGCCGGGCATAGAGGTTTCTAAAGGCTTGAACGTCGAGGTCGGCACCTATTGCACCCGAGGCGGTTCGCTTTGCCGCGCGCACGCGCGCGAGATCGATGATGCGGTCGTTACGCCCCCGTGCCCCGATGATGGTCTTGTCGATATCAACCAGGATGACCGTCCGCTCATCGCAGGCGAAACCGGAGTTGTCCAGCCAGGCGACCATCTCGGCCAGAGCGTCCCAACGGTTGGCGGTCATCATCTCCCCGTCCACGTCGATGCGCCGGGGCTCAGAGAGCGTATCCAGTCCGATAAATGCCCGAGCGGGGTGCTCCTGTCCCATATTCCGCGCCACAGCGCCATCGTTGCGTGCGCTGTCCCCGATCAATAGCACGCGCTCGAGCGGATGAGCCTCCCCCCGCAGGCGCTGGGCATCTTGCAGAATGAGCCAGACGATCCGGGCATATTCCATGCTGGTCTTGCGCGGTATCACGTAGCGGTCCAGGCCGACCTGTTGCCACAGGTCGCGGAGGCCAGCGGGCCCTGGCATGACGGGCGCAAGGTTGCGATAGATGACGCGCTGCCCCATCACATCGGATAGTTTCGCACGCGGCCATGCCATTACAGGAGGCCCTCGGCGATCATCAACTCGGCGTTCAGGATGGATCCGCCAGCGGCGCCCCGGATGGTGTTGTGGGACAGCACGACCATCTTGTAATCGAGCACCTCACAGGGGCGCAGGCGGCCCACTGTGACTGCCATGCCGCCCCCGCTGTCTCGATCATAGTAGGGCTGGGGCCGGTCATTCTCCGTCCGGTAGATGATGGTTGGATCGGTTGCCGACGGGCAGCCGAGGGCGTAGGGGCGGCTCTTGAAGGAATGGAGCGCATCGATCACCGCAGAAGCTGACGCATCGCGCTCCAACTCCACGGAGACCGTCTCCAGGTGCCCATCGCGGACTGTGACGCGGTTGCACGTGGGACTGATCGCAATGGAGGCAGGAACAACCGTGCCCGTCGCCGCATCCACGCTGCCCAGCATCTTGAGCGGCTCGATGACGAGCTTTTCTTCTTCCTGGCCGATATAGGGCACCACGTTGTCCAGCGTGTCGAGCGAGGGCACTCCCGGATATCCGGCTCCGGACAGCGCTTGCATGGTGGTCACCACAACCCGTTTCAGGCCAAAGGCATCATAGAGTGGCTTGAGTGCGACCGTCAGTCCCACCGCCGAGCAGTTGGGGTTGGTGACGATGAATCCCTTATCCCACCCCCGCGACGCGCGCTGGTGGGCGAGCATCGCCAGGTGATCAGCGTTCACTTCTGGTATCAACAGGGGGACATCCTGGTCCATGCGGTGCGCGCCGGCATTGCTGAAGACTCCATAGCCCGCGCTGGCGAACTGCTCCTCGACCTGCATCGCTTCGCTGGCGGGCAACGCGGAAAAGACGAGGCGGCAATCCAGACCCGGCTCGCAGGGCTGCACCACCAGATCCCTCACCTCTTCAGGGCAGTCTGCAGAAAGCCTCCATGTAGAGGCGTCGGCGTAGCGTTTCCCGGCTGAGCGTTCTGAAGCACCCAGAGCAGTGATGCGGAACCAGGGGTTGCGTGCCAACAACTGAATGAACCTCTGTCCGACTGCGCCCGTGGCGCCCAGTACACCGACAGGTATGGGATCCATCTCAAGCCACCTCCCCTTGCGCTATATCGGCCTTACCGTTCCCCAGTCCGAACCTGTCATGGATCGACCGCACCCCGTCATTCACGTCATCGTGGGCCAGTACCAGCGAGAGGTTGTACTCTGACGAGCCCTGGGCGATAGAGATCACATTGATCTCTTGTTCTGCGAGGGCACCAAAGACCTGTGAGGCAATCCCAGGCTCGCCGCGCATGCCTGCGCCGACGACGGCCAGGATCGCGACCTGGTCCTGGCAGATGACACTGTCGATCTGACCGCGCGTGATCTCCAGCACCAGGTCCTCTTCCACCTGCCGCACCACCGAAGGCGCGTCCAGGGTGTGCACCACAAAGCAGATACTCTGCTCTGAAGAGGACTGGGTGATCATGAGCACACTGGTGCCGCTGTGGGCCACTGCAGAAAAGACGCGTGCTGCCACGCCGGGGACACCCTGCATGCCGCGGCCCTGGACTGTGATGATGCTCAGGTCGCGAATAGCGGTGATGCCTTTGATCACGGTACCGTTAGTAAGATTGTCCGTGATGAGCGTGCCGGGATGGTCCGGGTTCAGAGAGTTCAGCACGCGCAGGGGGATATTTGGCTCCACCAGTGGCTGTATGGAGAGCGGGTGGAGCACCTTGGCCCCAAAGAAGGACAACTCTGCCACCTCGCTGTAAGAGATGCTGGGCATGGTGCGCGCATCGGGAACGATGCGCGGATCCGCCGTCATCACGCCGTCGACGTCGGTCCAGATCCAGACCTCCTCCGCCGGCAGCGTGCGACCCAGGATCGCAGCCGTCAGATCGCTGCTGCCTCGACCCAGTGTCGTCGTGGCGCCATCGGGTGTTGAGCCGATAAAGCCGGTGATGACGGGAATCGTCCCTTGCTCCAGCAGAGGCGGGATGATTTCCCGCACGCGTCGCGTGGTCTCATCCAGCAGCGGTGCGGCGCTGCCAAAGTTGTTGTTGGTGATCAGCAGACGCGTGGCTTCTACCATCTGCGAGTTGTATCCCTGGCTGCGAAGTGCTGCTGCGACAAGCCTTGCCGAGAGGCGCTCGCCCAGGCCAGAGACGGCGTCCAGACCTCTGGGCGTCAGCTCGCCCAGAGTATAGATGCTGGAGCAAAGATGCTCGAAATCCTGCAGCAGCGCGCTCACCTCGGCGCGCAGGCCGCGGGCGTGCTCCACATCAAAGACGCAGTCAGCGATGGCCTGGTCATGCCGTTGCTGGAGTTCGTCCCGGATCAGCCCGTAGGTGCGCCTGTCGCCGCTGGCCGCAGTGCGGGCGGCATGCCGGAGGCTGTCCGTGACGCCGCTCATGGCAGATACGACGACGACAGGAGTGCTCCCCGTTTGCTGGGCAGTGCGCGCCACGATGCGGGCCACATTGGCCATTCGCTCACCGGTGCCGACCGACGTTCCGCCGAACTTGAGCACGATCATGGATTGTTCTCCCGTAAAGGGTGTATGGCCCGAGGGGCACGATAGCCGATCATGGCGCGGAGCCGACACTGGGCCGGGGCAGCGTTGCCGAGGAAGGAAGAAATGCCGTTCTGCTATGGGCACTCCGGATTGCGGGGGATTATACAGGACCTCCAAAGCGCGCACAAACAGCCGTTGGCTGGGCAGCGTAAGTCTAGCTAGACAAAGAGGGACATGCGTGCCGCGAGGCCGCCGTCCACCACAAAGGTGGCGCCGGTGATGTATGCGGCGCGGTCCGAGGCCAGAAAGGCGCACATGTGGCCGATATCCAGCGGATGCCCCACCTCCCCCCACGGAATCCTGGCGCCCATCTCTTTGGAGGAATAGTTCTCGCGGTCATAGTATCTGGGCACTTCGATGGCACCTGGCGCCACGGCGTTCACCCGTATGTGCATCGGCGCCAACTCAACGGCGAGCCCGCGCGTCCAGGTGGCGATGGCGCCCTTGGTGGCTTCGTAGACCGTGTGACTCGGCATGGATGCCAGTGCATGAACTGAGGTCATATTAATGATGGTGCCTGTGCCTGGCTCGAGATACGGCAAAGCGCGCTGGGCGATAAAGAACTGGGAGCGCATGTTGGTGGCAAAGAGCCGGTCGAACAGCTCTGGCGTGACATCCTGGAACGGCGTCGTGTCGGTGCGCCCCGCGTTGTTCACCACGATGTCGAGGCCCCCCAGGAACGCGACGGCATCCTCGACCAGGGCAAAGCAAGCCTCTACCTGGCTGAGGTCGGCCTGCAGAGCCTTGGCGCGCCGGCCGAGCCCCTGGATCTCGGCAACCGCACCATGGGCCCCGTCGCCGCTGGCGTGATAGCTCAAGACCACATCGGCGCCCTGCCGTGCGAGTTCAAGCGCGACTTCCCTGCCGATTCCAATGCCCGCGCCCGTCACCAGGGCCCGTCTGCCCGAGAGTTCCATCGATGCTGACCTCCTGTCCCGTGCGTCGTCCAGGTTACGCTGCGACCCTATAGACGCTGTCCCGGCCCGCTCAGCCGTCGTGGGGCGTCGTGCTGTTCAGGGCGCGGTACTCTTGCACCAGAATGCTCATGATGACATCATCGTGCCAGCGTCCGCCGATGAAAGCCGCCTCGCGTTCGATGGCCTCCTGGCGAAATCTGGCCGCCCTGTAACAGGCGATGGCGCGCTCGTTATAGGCCAGGACCCGCAGGTCCACGCGGTGCAGTGACATCTCCTCAAAGGCATAGCGCAGCACCAGTCTTGTGGCAAGGGTTCCGTACCCGTGCCCCCAGGCGGATGGATCAAAGATCCCGATGGCGTAGCGCGCCCGCCTGTGTGCCTCATCGACCGAGTGCAGGCGCGCGTGGCCGATACAGCGTTCGCCGACCTCGATACACCGCCCGTAAGGCTTAGACAGAGCGCGCTCGTACCACGCGATCGCGTCGGCATCTGAAAAAGCCGTGCTGTCATCCAGCTCGCCGCCGCACATCAGGATGTATTCCGGTACTCTGCCCACGCGCAAACGGTCCTGCATGTCCCGAGGAACCGGGCGCCGAAGGGTGACAGGTCCGCAGGAAAGCAGCGGCAGTCCGCTCATGTTATTCCCAGTTCCAGGCGCGCATCATTCGCGTCCACCAGTTGTGCCGGCCCTGCCACCTCCCCCTCAATGACCTCGAGGTGCATGTCGAGTTCGCGTATGGCTTGAGCGACCTCTGTCGCATGCTGGCGATCCGTCAGTATCACCATCGTGGGGCCCGTGTCGGTGGAGAAGTACGCGGGTATGCCAGCGCTTCTCAGATCGTTGCACAGTCGAAATAGCGGGATATTCTCCGGCTCCCAGGCGAACAGCTTGTTCTCCATGCTGCCGGTCATGGTCACCCCGTGCAGGCGGATGCTATCCAGTTCCGCCCAGCGGCCCAGCACGCGCCAGTCGCCGTGCTGAATCGCATCAACACACGCGATGACCTCGTCCGCACGGCTCATACACCAGGGGGCGAAAAACGGGCTCTGCGGCGCCTCGCGATGTGCCGTCTCTGTGGCCAATCCAATGCGCGAATCGATGGGGACGGTGACCAGCCGCATGTCTGCCAATTCATCGCGCTGGTCCAGCCGGATGGCATAGCTGTCCTCATGGGATACCTTCGGATGGGAGAGCCAGAGCGACACACCTCCGGTGGCGCTGCGACAGCCCGATCCGGCGAGCAGCCGCGACAGGCAGCTGAGAAAGCGCCGGTTCGCGGCCAGCTCCGGACCCAGGGTGGCGCCAATGGCTGCCATGGCAAGCGCGGCTGATGCGGAGGCGCTCGTCCCCAGGCCCTTGCCTACGCGTGCGGCGCGCGTGACGTTGTGGGAGACAACCAGCGCACGCGTCTCGATCCGCGCCAGAGACCGCACCGTGTCGAGCGTCTGAATGACGCGGCTGCGGGCATGCGCATCGGCCTTAAGGCCATTGATCGTCACAAGATCCGTGTCGAGGCCGGCGTCGAACTGGACGAGTGTCAGAGTGTAGGCGGCGTCGTTGTTGACCGAGATACTGGGGAGATAAGCCGTTCGCAGAGCCCAGTCAGCCATGCCGTGGTATTTGAGTATGCCCTGGATGGGGTAGGCACGCGCTGCCCCGGTGCCCTCGGCCTGCCCGCGGTCGCGGATGTCCGGATAGGCCTCCGCCTGCAGGCCGCGCGCCCGCAGGGCATCCTCAATTCGGGCGTGATCCTGTGCCAGCCGCTCGATCTCACTCGCCGTTAGTGCCACGATGACCACCTATTTCCTCTGCCAACGTCTTGCGCAGATATTAGTCGCACAGTAGCCCTTGTGCCAAGGCGGGCCGATTTCGCCCTCCAAGCCGGGCATGCTAAAATTAGCGCCAATGTCGTATCGGGAGTCAACTATGAGAAACCTCCTGGACAGGGCTATCGACAAATAGGTTTTGCGAGCGATTCAGAGCCATAATCAC
>ENA-OSEO01000763-OSEO01000763.1-sediment-metagenome-genome-assembly--contig:-NODE-763-length-74340-cov-13.050254_pt1 | contig 74340 bp, 52 predicted proteins | sample MGYA00237883_ERZ534232 | MGnify/ENA metagenome assembly ERZ534232
GGAGGCGACCTGCAGGTCGCCGCACAAGCAAACATGCAGATTGACGCCGAGATTGGCCAAAAAGACCATTTCCGGATTGGAAACTAGGTTGACAATGTATCGAGTGTTCGATATGATATCGATCACTCGATATAGCCCGTGGCTTTTTTTGAATCAGCCGGTGGCTTTTTCCTCTGTCTGATGGTTTTCCATGGTGCATTTCGTTTTTTGAAATCATTGCAAATGAGGGGACTGTGTCTGGAAATCAGGGCAGCAAAGAAAAACTCATCCAAGTGGCCGTGGAACTTTTTGCGAACAGGGGATTCGCGGGGACGTCCATCCGGGACATCGCGAGCGCGATGGGGATGAGCATCTCGAATATCTACCATTATTTCGGCAACAAGGAAGGCCTTCTCCTCGCGATACTGGAATACGCTTCCGAGGCTTTGCTGAGGAGGCTCAGAGAGGGTTCGGAAAAAGAGGAGGAACCTGTCCGAAAACTGAAGAGCCTCGTCCAGACGCACCTGAAGCTTTCAAGAGAATTTCTGAGGGAATCGAAGATATTCTTTCTGGACGAGGATCACCTTTCGCAGGAAGGGCATCGGATCAACTGCAGGATTCAGCGGGAAATCCTGGATATGTACGTCCAGGTCCTCAGTGATCTTGCAGAGGAAGGTCTGGTGCAAACCCGCAGCATCAAGATTCTGGCATTCAACATACTAGGGGTGATCAACTGGCATCTGAAGTGGTTCCGCACCGAAGGGGAACTCTCTCACGAGCAGGCCGTCGAAGAGATTTTGGATTTCATCCTTCATGGCGCATTGGGCTTGGGGCGAGGGGAGTGCTGATCAGCGAGGAACCATGCCTCGAGCATCCAGCGGGATGCGTCCTTGCTTCCGGCAGGTTCGATGGGTTGCCGGCGCGAGCGCACGGGTCTGTCTCATCCGGCCCTGCTTTGCGTTTGAGTGTGGATCTCGAGCGTGTTTCCGGATATCGCCGTGGAAGAAGTTGAGAGGGCAGACCGGTGCAGTCAGGTATGGGGCCGGGAAATGGTAAGGGCATGTTCTGAAACGCTGAGAGGCGGAACAGACCATCGACTTGAATCGAGTGGACACGGAGGGGAGTCATCATGAAGGCAGTGGTGTTGATGGAAGGTCAACGGGTGGGGATGGCGGAGGTGCCGGAGCCCAGGCTTCAGAAAAACGACGACGTTCTCGTAGAGGTGAAGGCCGCGGCCATCTGCGGATCGGACATTCATATCAAGCACGGGCAGTTGCCGGGAATTGCGCCTGGGACGGTCATGGGCCACGAATTCGTGGGGGTGGTGAGAGAAACCGGCGGGGATGTCAGCCGGTTCAAACCCGGAGACCGAGTCTCCGTTCCGGCGGCGGTATGGTGCGGCACCTGCCCTGCATGCCGGCGGGGTCAGATCCAGTACTGCCCGAACGGGGGTGTGTGGGGCGGCGGAGAGTTTTTCGGCAAGGGGCTGGCAGGCGCCCAGACATCTTATGTGCGCGTCCCTTATGCGGACATGTGTCTGACCCCGATTCCCGATCAGGTTTCGGATGAGCAGGCCGTTTTTGTGGGGGATGTCTTCAGCACGGGCTATCATGCAGCACTCGAGGGCGGGATCGCCACAGGGGATACGGTGGCGATTTTCGGCTGCGGTCCCATCGGTTTGGCGGCGTTGGTCTCGGCCTGGCAGATGGGACCCCGAGAGGTCTTTGCCGTGGACATGTTCGACAACCGGCTGGAGATAGCGCGGCACTACGGCGCCACCGTCGTCGACGCCCGCGAAGAAAATGCCGTCGAGCGGCTGCGGGAAGCCACGGGCGGAGAGGGAGTGGATGCGGTCATCGAGGCGATCGGAAACCCGGCGACCTTCCAGCAGGCCCTGCGGTCCGTGCGCCGTGGTGGGACGGTGTCGGTAGTCGGTCTTTTCCCGGCCCCGGTGGAGTTCCCCTTGAACGAACTCGCTTACTACGGCGTGCGCATCAACATGGGACTCGGGAGCCTTGCTCATATGCCGCAGTTGATGGGCCTGCTCGAAGCGGGTCGGGTCGACCTCACGCCGCTTGCAACGCACTCTTTCGCTCTCGAGGATGCAGTCGAGGCCTATGATCTTTTCGAAAACCACAAGGACGCCTGTATCAAAGTCATCCTGAAGCCTTGAGCTCAAGCGTTCAGCACTGCGCTCCGTGCCCGCTCTGTTTCTCCGTGCGGAGGTCATTTTGAAAGAGAAGATTGTTCAATGATTCGATCCGCCCTTTTGGGAGGTCGCATGTGCAGCGTGCCGGCGGCAGTCATCTGCCGTCGGCATATTCGTTTACGGATCCTCCTCAGGCCGGTACTGGAATACGGCTTGGCACCACCATCACCTGGGCGTTCGGCAAGGTCTGTTTGAGGCCGGCTTCCAGGCGGTCTATCAGGTTGTACACCTCTTGCATCTGTTTTTGCCGGTCAAATTCCAGAAACAGCTCGATGAAGATATGGCTGCCGGACCGGCGGGTGCGGAAGCCATGGATTTGTTCATACGCATCGAAATTGGCGGCCAGTTCACGCAGGATCAGGAGCAGGTCCCGCTCGTCGAGGCTCCGGTCGAGCAGGTCGCCGATGGAACCGGAAAAGACGTCGCGGGTGGATTTGAGGAAGCTCAGGAGGAGGATGGAGGTGGCACCGACGTCCAGAAAGCGCGTCCAGGGAGCGCCGTGGAAGATCAAGGCGAGCCCGACAGCCAGGATAATGAGGATGTCTTCGAGGGCGCCCATCCGGGCCATACGCCACATGGCGCCGAATATGGGGGAGTGCTCGGTTCGGCTCAGGCGCAGGTTGCGAATCCAGAGCCAGACGGAGACCACACAGGAGACGCTCGTCAGGACCATCGCCAGCAGGCCGCCATGTTGCTCCGCGGGGTGGCGAACCTTCATGAGGGTCTCATAGCCGATGAAAACGGCCGCGAGCAGCATGGCGATTCCGACCACCATGCTCGAGATGGTTTCCAGACGCCCGAATCCGTAAGTGTTGCGGAGGTCGGTGCGATGCGTCATGCGTTTGACCGTGTACAGGGACAGACCTGAGGCGAGGGCGGCGGTCAGGGCGATGACGAAATTCGCGACGAACACCAGGGAATTGGAGGTGAGCATTCCGACGGTGGAGGCGCCGACCGTGTAGAGTTCCATGGCGAGGGTGACCGCCAGCAGGCGGATCTTGGTGGCATTGGAAACAGCTGCAGAAAAACCGCTCATGGTATGACCCCGAATACTATCCGAATCTTTTTTGCTCCGACAGGCGGGATGCGGGGCTTGTCCGATCCCTGACCGAAAAGAAATAGACCCTGGCACGCTGTCGAAAGACGTCCGTCTACTCTATGATGCTCATCCCATGTCAACAGGGTCGCACTTTAAGGCGCGCCTCACTCCACAGCATTTCGCAAGTCCTGTATCCGGACGATTTTTAACAGCGCGCCATACGGGTTTTTAAAATGCTGATAAGGCACTTGGATCATCCTACCTTTTGCATCCGGAAATGGTTTTTTTGGCCAATCTCTGCGTCAATCTGCGCGTTTGCTTGTGCGGCGACCTTCAGGTCGCCGCACAAGCAAGGATTGGCTTTCCTCGATGTTGGCCAAACCGGGACCGCGCCCCGCAGGGGTGGGACTGGGCACGCGCAGCGTGTGAAGAAAAATCCTCATTTCCGGATTGGAAACCGGGTTCGAAGGGGAGGTCATTTCCAGATGAAAACCATCTTTTACCAGAAGAATTTGAATAATGGGGGAAAAAAAGAAAGGCACCGAGAAAAGGGAGGGAAAAAAGCGATTTTTGAGGATCCGGGAACCTTGCGGTGATTAGGGCTGCCTATGGGCAGGGCTCCGGTCAAATGTCCAGCATGGCAGGAGCACACGACATGCCTGAAGGGCGATCTCCTCCGATGTACAGGGGTGTCTGGGGCGGATGTATGTTTACTCCCAGGAAACCGCTGACAAAGATCCGGCGGACACCCATCAGAACTGAGCATAACTTTACCAGATATACGGGTCAGCAGAATGCATGAGCGCAGAATAAAAAATACCTGATGGAAAACCGGGATTTTCCTGATGGACGCAGGAAAAATCTTACATTATGCTTTGACACAATGCCTCAACGGGACATGTTTCAGGATTCGAAGAGTGTGTGGTTGGTGTGAGATTTTAGAGGGATTTTAAGCAATATTACATTTGATTTATGTTTTTTATGCTTTTTCACCGTATTACTTTGTAAGTATTTCAATCATGTGATTTATAATTCGATCAGGGTAAAATGGGAACTGATTGAGCTAGAGATCAGTCTGTTTTGAGTACAGCGGGTCACAAAGGGCTTCCGAACCTGATGAGTGTCCATGGGAAGACGGTTTTCCAGCGCAACCCGCGGGAATGAGGATTTTTCCTCCCAAGCGGCGCGTGCTCAGTCTCGTCCTCGTGGGGCGGGTGCCGGATGCTTCACCTTCTTTGTGAACTCAGTCCCATTCTTTCGCGGCGGCTCCCGGTTCCTCACACGCTGCGCGTGCTCAATCCCACCCCTGCGGGTCGGGTTCCCGGTTTGGCCAACATCGGTGAAATCCAGTGTCTGCACGGAGGCGACCTGCAGGCCGCCGCATAGGCAACTGTGAAGACGGAGGCCGAGATCGTCCCAAAAGACCATTTTCGAAGGAGGACCAAGAAAGGGAAAGATCGCTGCAAAGAGATGTGTGTTGATTACGAGCACGCTTTGCAGCGAGAAGTTTGCGGTGCAGCCCATGAAGGGATAACGCCATGAATACCATGGTGGTTCAGACAGGAGAATTGGAGGCATACCATGAGCGATGATGGCAAATGTGGTCGAATTCTCCTGGTTGATAACGAATCGAATTCAAGAGAAGTCTTGGCTGCGATTCTCTCTGAAGAAAATCACCTAGTGATTCAAGCTCGTGATGGTGAAGAGGCCATCAAAATTATTGAAAAAAACGATTTAGATGTGTTGATAACGGACGTGCGAATACAGGGCCTTGATGGCCAGCAACTCTTTTCCTACATGAAAAGCAAATACCCGGATGTTCCTGTGATATTTTTATCTTCTTACGGAACGGTGGATTCGGCTGTACATGCTATAACAGAAGGTGTGTTTTACTACTTTTTGAAACCGCCTGATTACCTGAAGCTGCGTAAGACGGTCGCCAAGGCGGTCGAGGTGCACCGCCTCCATCAAATGGTCAAGGAATCACAGGATGGAGGAGCACAAACCCCTAAGTTGAAATTGATAGGGAGAAGCCTGGAAATCCGCAAAGTGATGAGGATCATCGAAACGATAGCGGATTCCGAGTGCAATGTCCTGATCACGGGCGAGACCGGAACGGGAAAGGAACTGGTGGCAAGACTGCTCTACGCCAACAGCAGAAGGAGCAATAGCGATTTCATAGCCTTCAATTGCGCCGCGATCCCGAAGGATCTCCTCGAAGCCGAACTTTTCGGCTATGAAAAGGGCGCGTTTACAGGTGCAGTTGCAGCCAGGGTGGGGAAGTTCGAGAAGGCATCGGGCGGGGTGCTTTTCCTGGACGAAATCGGGGATTTTGATGTGAGCCTGCAGGCCAAACTCCTCCGAGTTTTGGAGGAGAAGGAAATCGAAAGACTCGGCAGCAACAGGAGACGGCGGACGGATTTCCGTCTGATTTGCGCGACGAACACAGATTTAAGGACGAAAGTGGCAAAGGGCGACTTCAGAACGGATTTGTTTTATCGTATCAATGTAGTGAACATCAATCTTCCGCCCCTTCGGAAACGGCTGGAGGATCTGGAGCAGTTGGCGAGGATGTTTCTGCAGGATTTTTGCAGGCGGGAAAAAAAGCAGATGCATTTTACGGATGCCGCTATGAAGAGACTCCTCGGGTATTCTTGGCCCGGTAATGTGCGGCAGCTGCGAAACGTAGTCGAGAGAGGGGTTGTTATGGCGGGGGGTGACACCTTCGATGTGGAACATCTTCCGCCAGAACTGAACGATGCCTTGCTCCAGCCTGGTGCTTCAACGGAGATTCTCCCGCTCTGGCGTTTGGAAATGGAAGCGATCCATAGGGCGCTGCATGCTTGCGGTGGCAATATTTCGCAGACAGCCCGCTCATTGGGCATTTCTAGAAAAGCACTCTACAAGCGGATTAAGGACGCACCGGTCCTGAACCTATCTTGAAAATCGCACATTTCTAAATTTTTATCAGATTTTCTTTTATGGCTATTTTTGTCAATTCAGCCACTGATTTGACATCAAATTTCTGCATAATGTTGTATTTATGCGTTTCAACGGTTTTTTGGCTGATACATAATTTTTTGGCAATTTCTTTAGGGCGCAGACCATCAGCTAAGAGTCTGAAAACTTCCTTTTCACGCTGGCTTAGTCTTTTGATAGCAATCAATCCGTTTATGTTGTTGCCATTAATTACTTCGAAATCTGATAAACGTTTTTGTAGAATTGATCTTACTTCAGAGCTATAAAATGTACCATTTGCTGCTGCCGTTTTAAGCGCCAAAAATATATCTGACAGGGGACCGCTTTTTAATAGATAGCCGGAAATACCGTATTTCAATAAAGATGTGACATAGATCCGCTCAACATGCATGGAAAAGATGATGATTTTGACTTGTTGATCGAACTCCTTGATCATGCGCGTGGCGTCAATACCGTTCAGATTACGCATGGAGATATCCATGATGACAAACTCAGGCTTGAGTGTCCTGATCATTGAAACCGCCTCAGAACCATCCTTCGCCACACCGATAACTTCAAAGTCCCCAGAGGATTCCAATGTCTGCTTCAAACCTTCCAAAACAACCTCATGATCATCCACTAGAAGAACCCTGCCGATTTTCATCATGCATTCCCTTCCGATGACCGTTTTTGCCTGGCTGAAACGGCTGGCCTTCTCATGAGTTTCCGTTCGGAGATGGTCTTTTTGTTCCATCTCTGCATCCATCTGTTTGCTTGTGCGACGGCCTACAGGTCGCCTCCTTACAACCAATGGATTTCCTTGATTTTGGACAAAAACCATTCCTTCCATCCTGAAAAGTATTTCGTTTTCAAAGCTTTATTTCCGGATGGACACTCGCGAATGCTTTTAAACTTGAATGGGATGAACAGGTATTTTCGCGATCACGAGCGTTCCCTGTCCGGGTTCGGATTCTATTTCCAGTTCTCCGCCCAATTGTTCCGCTCTTTCACGCATAATCAGGACACCCATGGGAGAGCCTGGTTCCAAATCTCTGCAAAAGATTTTTTCAGGGTCAAATCCGATCCCGTTGTCTTCTATACTCAGGCAGGCGAATGGACCTTCCATCAGGAGAGAGACCCAGACCTGGGTGGCCCTGGCATGTTTAAGGATGTTGGTGAGCGACTCCTGAAGGATTCTGAAAAGTGCAATGCCCGCCTCGCTGTTGATTTGATCGAAGACTTTCTTCGTGAAAAATTTGCAGCTGATATCGGTTTTTAACACGAATTCATCAAGCAATCCTTGAATAGCAGATTTCAATCCAATTTTATTAACGCAGTCAGCCCGTAGCCAGTGCGACATATTTCTTGTCACTGAAATCAATTCATTGATCTGCAAGATAATTTTATCAGCTTTTAAAGTCGTTGAAGCATCAATATTATCCATGTCGAGTAGAAAATTTTCAAAGTTCATCTTAAGCGCCGCCAGCAGTTGGCCGAATTGGTCGTGTAAAGCGGAACCCATTTCATGCCGCTCGCGCTCGATGAGTTTCAAAAGTTTATGTGCTGATTGAGAATGTACGGTCTGTGCAGAAGTTGGCGCTTTCAGATGAATTCGAGTATCGACCCAATATTTGAGGGCCTGATGCAATTCCTTCCTCTGGGTGATATAGAGCTCAGCCATCCGCGCGTGTCGCGTTTCGGTGTCGCTTTCAATGGGCGATGCGGCGGTTTGAGTGGACAGCAGGCATGCGGTTACATGGCGGCCTCTTGCTTCTTTGTACATGAATGCATATATATGGAGGGGTGCTGGCTTCGCTCCTGGACATTGGTAGGGAACCGTGACGGCGGAAAATTTACCATTCTTCCTTAGCCTCTCCAGACAGGTGTTCACTTGAACCTTTGCTTCTTGCCCGATGAGGGAATCAAAGGGCTTGCCGATGAGATCGGAGTCTCGCTTTCCAAAAAGCAGACATGCGGCTGGATTGCAGGCGGTGACACAGAGGTTTTCATCAAGCACTACGAAGCCAGTGAAGCAGTGAAAATAAAAGGCGTATAGGTCCAGGATCCTCGTTTGTTTGAACGGGATGTGAGGGATGGATGAAACGGCATGGAGCATATCTTCGATGTTGTTCCGGAGGTGTTTATCACCATTGGAGCAATGAGTTCTGGGACCGTTTTCCTCGTAGCGTAACATAGCTTCCCTCACTCGTGATTATGTCCAGGGAGCTCTATCTGGAGATTTCTGCTGCCTGAAGCCGGTGAATCAAACGGGAGCAGATAGGATAGCCTCGAAGCCGCATCGAATCCCCAATCGGGGCCAGCCGATCGGTGCGAATGCTGAGGGACTCTGGTCCTTCAGAACGGGATCGGCTGTTTTTCTAGAGCATGGAAAATGTCCTTCAGCCTGGTGCGTTTTTGAGCGAACGTTAGCGAACAGGAGGAGATAGGGCGAATTGCCGGGCCGGGATTCCACCGGTTTCTGCCGTGGCCCGTGTAATAGGCCGATGAAAATCGCCTATCTCAAGCGCTACGCTTATCCCGTGTAAGGCCAGCACCCGATAAAAGCTCATGATTTCACGGAATTTCGCAAGCTTTGCATCCGGCCGCTTTTCTACAGCCTGCTCACAAGAGATTTTTCAATACACAGCTAGAGAGAACGCGCGGAAGAAGTCTCCGGACGCAAAGACACCCGAGGGAGAGATACCCTATCGATACTCGTATCAGAATCCTCCGTGAGAGGTAGACTTCGCTTTTGAAAAAGCGGGGGATTACGTACTCCAGAACACGATGTGAAAACAGCGGTTCTCTATATCGGAGCTAAGGTGAGGTTCAAAAAGTTCGGAATGATGATCTTTCCTCAAGATAGCGGTAAGTTTGAGGGTTGGGTATGGGAGTGGACCGGGATATCGATTGTCAAGCCTGATCATATATCTGAATTTACATAATATGTCAAAGAAATTATGAAAACAGCTGCGCGCAACCAGAAGAGCTCTGCATCATCAAGAACCCATTCGGAAATGAGATTCCGGCGGATCCCCGTTTCTATTCGGGAGGTGAGGATTTTTTGTCACACGCTGCGCGTGCGTAATCCCACCAATGCGGAGTGGTTCCAGGTTTTTTGACACTTTTCGCGTGCGCTGTTCTACCCCTTTGGAGTAAGGCCCGGTTTAAGCAACATTAGGAAATCAAGCGTTTGTACTGAAGCGGCCTGCGGGTCATCGTAGAAAAGCAAACGTGCGTATGGGCGCCAAGATTGGTCTAAAAGGCCACATTCCGCTGGAAACGAACCTAGAAAGCAGGCAGGTCCTGATACCGGAAGTGGGATGAGAATTTCCCTTGGATTTCAGGGGGATCGACGGAGCTGTCGCCGTGGACCGCTGCTGCCGCTTCGGTGTATTTGCGGACACTCGCGCTGGTCGAAAGGCCCAGCCAGATAGCCATGGCGTTCGGCGATACGCCTGTCTTGAGAAGATGGACGGCTGTCGTCCGTCGAATCATCTCAGGGGAAATAGATCTGCGCGCGAGGGATGGCATCCGCGTGGTCGCCCCCGCCACAGCCTTGCGCAAACGGTCCTCGACACCGGAGCGAGTCAATATTTGGCCCTTCCGGTTCGGGAACAAAAGAGCGTCGGGCCCTATGCGCTCTGTTCCCAACCATTCGAGAATGTGATGTCGAGTCATCGACCAAAGGGGAATCCTTCTTTCCTTCAGCCCCCCTCCATGCAACCGAATGCTTCCAGAGCAGTTCAAGTAGACATCGGATCGCCGCAGCAAAACGATCTCCGATACTCGTGCACCGCAGTTGTAAACGGTTGCAAGCATTGCGCGATCTCTAGCTCCCGACCAGGTGGATGGATTCGGGGCCTGTATGATCGCCATAACTTCTTCGTGAGATAGGCAGCTCATTTCGGGTTTCTTGAGACGCTTTACTGGGATTGTCTGCAGGTCTTTCAGGACTAGACGGGCCTTTGGGTCATGAGCGGCGGCGAATGCCATGAAAGAGCGCAGAGCCGCCAGGCGGATGTTGATCGTTTTCGGGACATTGCCGCGAACCGTCTCGAGATACTTCAGGAATTCAATAACAACAGAGGCGCTCACATCAGCCGGGGTCAGATCGGATGCGTCCTTAGAATAGTGCGATTCCATGAATTCCAGAAATATCCTGAGGGTATCGCGGTATGCAACAAGGGTCTTGGGACGTAAGCCTGATTGATCGGTAAGGTCTGAATAGAGAAATTTATGCAATATCTTATTAAAACTTGATCCTCCATGCAAGTTTTTCATGATGTTTCTCCGCTAACCAATAGTTTGTAGAATTACTGAATGCCAATTTTGAATTAGTTTCCATCCGGAAATGATTTCGCGGTAGGACTCAGTTTCCGATCCGGAAATGAGGATTTTTGGCCAATATCAAGGAAATCCAGCGTTTGTGCGGAGGCGACCTGCAGGTCGCCGCACAAGCAAACGTACAGATTGACGCCGAGATTGGCCAAAAAGACCATTTCCGGATGGAAACGAATGGACTGTCAGCATTAGGCAGGTCCATCCGGGAATCGGAATTGATTGACTGGTTCAAATCAGCTGCGAATCCCTAAGTTTAGACGACCTGATGGAGTCGTAGACTGTTCGAGTGAGATTAATGGCTTCCGTGTTGGAATCATTTGAGAAGATCAGGATAATTATAATGGGATTTATGCCGGAAGCTCATAATGGAATTCTTCTTCAGATGATGAACTCAGCATAATTATTTTATTTTTAATTTACAGCGATGCGCATTTCATCACTCAGCATAATTACAAATAATAATTTTACCATAATTTATCAGACGAATAAAAAATATAATGATGCGATTTTATCGATTGACAAATGACTTATAATATGTAAAAAATCATATCCGATAGATGTGGCTTAATATGGAATGTACTTATGGCATTATGTCATGTTTTATTATCAAAGTTAATGAAATGTGATTTGTATGTAACTGTAGAGATATGAAAGTTTTGCTATGTTAATGTTTGTTTTTTTATATTGCGTTGCTTTTTTAATTCAGAAATCCCTTTGTTAGGATGATTATGTCTAGCAGGAAATGTTTTTTTGATTTCACTGCGTTCCCGATTCGGGCTTCTTTCCTGGTGGGCGTCCCTTTTGGAGGTGATTGATGATGTTACTTCAGAGAGAAACGAGGAAAAGCAATGATCTTCTGCACCGCTTGGCAATTTCTGCGTGTGTTCTCCTGTTACTGAGCGTCTGGCTGCCCGCGTCTTTGACCTCGGCACAGGAGAATGAAATCGTTGCCAGGTGCCGGGTGGCGGCATCTTTGGATGATGCCGTCGAATCACTCGAAAGCGGGTTTGTCGCCACAAACAAGAAATACACCTACGCGGGGAAGAACTATCTGCTTGCCTATCGATTTGACAGTGTTCAAATTCCCAGGAACGCGATCATCGAATCCGCCCAATTGTTCCAATATGCCTCCGGATATGAGACGCGTTCGATCACGCTCCGGTATACGGGCGATGCGTCTGATGACTCGATGCCGTTTGATACCACGCCTCATGGCCTCAGTGGTCGGAATCGCACGAGCGCAGCAGTGATCGATACGCCGGGGGCTTGGAACCATTACGATTTCAGCGCGAGTCCTGAGCTGTCTGATATCGTGCAGGAGATTATTTCCCGCCCGGGGTGGGCCCAGGGAGGCGCTCTTTCCCTTTTCGTCGAGGACCACGGTAGTGAAGGCATTCGCAAGGTGGACCATATCGATTACGTCACGGCCCATGCGGCTGAACTCGTCATACACTATCTTTATGATCCTTCCGACCCTTCAAACGACACCGTGCCCCCCGATGTGAGCATCCTCACGCCTCCTGCCGATACGAAGAGATCGGAACCCTGGATCGATCTGGAAGGTACGGCCTGGGACAATATCCTCGTGACGAAGGTCGAATGTGAGACCCGTTCCGGATACAAGGCGGCCGCAACCGGTACAGGTGAGTGGTCCATCCTGGATGTGCCCTTGGTCGAAGGAGCAAACTCGATTACGGTGCGGGCTTGGGACGGGTCAGGCAATTGCGGGACCGCTTCGCGCCACATCACGTATATCCCTCCGGACGGCCTTCTTCAGGAGACGTTTCTTTCAGTGACGGCCGGGGAGAACGATTCATTCGAAAAGACCTACAACGGGGCCGTTGTGTCAAATAACAGCGTGATTTTAACCGGAAAGGATCAAACGGCCGGCTTCCGGTTTCTGAATTGTCCGATTCCTCCCAACGCGGCGGTTGAAAAGGCCCACCTTCTGATGGCCTGCGTATCCGGTGTGGAAAACGCCGTCAATCTCAAGTACGTCGCCGAGCGTTCAGCCTATTCCGAGCCCTTCGGCTGGAGGTCGTTAGATATCAGTTCAAGGCTTTACACCAGCGAATCGGTGCTTGACCGCAACCCCGTCTGGCAATCGGGCGTGTACAACTCAAGCCCGAACCTGAGGCAGTTGCTGCAGAGCGTGATCGAATTGCCGGGATGGCAGGAGGGCAACCCCATCAGCATTCTTGTCTATGACAACGGTAGTTCCTCCTACCGCAGCCTGCGAGCCTTCGAAGGAGATCCATCGGAGGCGGCTGTACTGTACGTTCAATACCGTCTTCCTGGCGAGGATTCGGTGAGGGCTGTTGCGGAGCCGCAGGCCGTGGTGCCTGGGGAAAACGTCCATTTTCGAGCTGTTTCCTTTTATTCCGATCCCGTCGTTTCCTTTGCATGGGATTTCGGAGACGGAAGTACGTCAACAGAATCTGAACCCGTGCACCGGTACGGCATGGAAGGCGCGTATACCGTACACGTAGAGATTCTTTTCTCGGATGGCGCAGTTTCCTCGGATACCGTCGATGTCGTCGTGATGCAGGAGCCCGCCTATGAAGGATTTGCCGAAGGGTTCGGCGCTGCAACGACCGGTGGGTGGGGACATGAGGAATTCACGGCCAGCAGTCCATCAGAATTGGATGCCATCCTCAGTGCTACCTGCTCAGCGGGTGGAAATGCAACCATCCGGCTTTCGGGTGATTGGAGCTATCATTCAGATATCCACTTGGACCAGTTGCAGAATGTTACCCTTGATGGGTTGGGGTCTGGAGTCGTTTTCTCAGGCATGACGCTTTACGTCATTGGTTCGGAAAATATCATTCTTAGAGGATTGCGGGTCAGGAAATCCAGTTTCCCTTTCGATTGTGTCCAGATTAATTCATGCCGCAATATGATCATAGATCATTGTTCTATCGCTGATTCCGGCGATGGCAATTTGGATATTAGCGGTTATAGCTATGGTGCAAGCAAGGATATAACTGTTTCGTGGTGTATTCTCGCAAATACGTGGAAGCAAAGCCTTATCAAATATAACGGGACAACCAATATAACCATGCATCACAACTTGTTCTACAACAGCGGTGCAAGGCTTCCTTCATTGAATGAAGGCGTTTTCGACTTGCGGAATAATGTTATGTACCAATGGGGAAGCTACGGAACACTTTTGGCCATGGGTGCACGAGCCAATATCGTCAATAACGTTTATCGTCTCGCTCCAAACAGTACGAGGGGGCATGCGGCAATCTGGTATTTCGATTCCACATCGGCTGCCTGGATTGACGGAAATATCCTTCCTCCTCAGGAGTTGGATGCCTCCCGGTTGTCGGGGCCCCTGGATGTACCTCCAGTTACCACTCAAACAGCAGAGGGGGCGTTTTCATCTGTGCTGGATCAGGCTGGAGCCCTGCCGCTCGATCCGTATGATAAGGAGATCGTGATCAATATCCGGAGCGGCGTCTTCCCGCCGCTGCCCCACTTCCTCGATTGAGGTTGGATGAAGATTTACTGCAGTCGTAAAGTAGTATCCATCCGGAAATGATTTCGCGGTAGGAGTCAGTTTCCAATCCGGAAATGAGAATTTTTGTCCAATATCAAGAAAATCAAGTGGTTGCGCGGAGGCAACCTGCAGGTCGCCGCACAAGCAAACGTGCAGATTGACGCCGAGATTGGACAAAAAGACCCTTTCCGGATGGAAACAAAGTAGGCTCTGAAAGAGGGATCTTGAGCAGCGGGTGATTTTTCCCGCGGCCTATTAAGCCAATTCCGGACCGGAATTCTCCGGGGCAACTCTCAGGGCGCATGTTTCGATGAGGGTCTTGATGGCGGCCTGGCGGTCCGCTGAAAGACGACCAAACTGAATGCCCATGCGTCGCGTCTCCACCAGTCCGAATGAATGATTTTCTTGGGGGCAGTGCCGATCGTAGATTATTCTGCAAGGAGTGTCTCGAACGATGAAATGACCGCCTATCATAAAGATGTCGACAAGATCAAAGAGGATGTCTATCGGTTGGCGCTCATTTAGAACGACGTACTGAACAGTCATGCCACTTATACTGATATCCTTGATCAGGCCAAGTATTTTGCCAGCATGTGTGAAAGAATAGACATCTTTGTCGAGTAAAAAGCGCTGGAATGCTCTTTTCTCCATAAATTGAATTTTATCAATTTCTTTCATTGCCTCTACCGCTTCCTTTATCATAAAACAATTTATCTTCAAAACATGCAGTATATATTTATATTGCATAGAGTATAGTATTGTTTGAATAGGTTTATATGCTATTAAAACTCTTTTGTCTTATTTTAATACGTGTTAATATGAGTTGGCGCATATTTTTATTATTATGAAAAGATTGCCAATAGACTTCATATTTAACCGGATAATTTTACCTGGATCTGTATGAATAGGTAGTTAATGGTATTTTATGGCTTGACGAGCTTTTCTCTCTATTTTATATTCCCGGCTGTCGCCGGAAGATCTGTAAAGCATCACATTCGTTGGTTCCGCCCGGACAACGCTTCGGGAATGTTTGCAACGTCAAGACAGGAGGGGAACGCGATGTGAGAAAGCGATGACTCGGCCGTTCGAAAAAGGCAAACCATTCCGATAAGGATGGGACGCAAAGCCACCGGCCGTAGAACAGCGCTTCTGGGTGATCATGGGTCGGCGGTTGAGATGCGGGGCGCCTCTTTTGGGGATGCAGCCCGGGCAGTCAGCCGTTTGTGCCACTCCATCGTTCGCATCGGGAAGCGGTTCCGGCAGCGGGGTTGCTCGGACGAAATGCTTTGGTAGGACATCCTGTGGTCTATTCCATCATTTCGTCTGTATTCTGGGAATAAACCATCAGGAGGTGCAGAGGTATGTCTTACCGCAGCAAAGGCGAACATGTTTTTTGGCTGATCTTTTCTTTTGTCACCGTTCTTTTATGCTCCGGACCGCATCTGTTCAGCTCGTCCGCCGCTGCTCAAGGACCCGATGAGTTCATCGTGTCCCTTCAGCCCGACCACAACGCCAAGAATCTGGATCCCCGAGCGCTCGCCGAAGGGGCTGGCGGCCGGCTCAAAGCGGTTATGCCCAATAGACCACATTTATTCCTCATCCAAAAGCATCCCGGCATCCTTCAGGAACGGTTTCTCCAGGCCTTGAACCGGTTTTCCGGTTTCATTCGTGTCGAGCCGAACGCTCCGGTCTCTATCCCGGACCCGGTGCCGGATGCGATCCTGAATGGCGGTTCGATGGGCGGCGGAGCTTTTGCGGCCGCGGTTCCGAACGATCCCTATCTTACCTGGGGGTATGCCGATATCGAAGCGGATCAGGTGGCTTACTGGAGAGGCGAGGGGCCTGTGGTGGCGGTTATCGACACGGGCGTCGATTACAGACATCCGGAACTCGCAGGGAGGGTGATCCCGGGCTACGATTTCCATAACGGGGATGCCGATCCTATGGACGACCACGGCCATGGGACGCATGTCAGCGGTATTATCGCCGCTGCGGCCGACAACGGCGAAGGAAGCGCCGGAATCATCGACAGCGTGAGGATTCTCGCCTACAAGGCTCTCGGGAGTGATGGCTCAGGTTCCACCTGGAACGTAATTCAGGCCATCTATGATGCCGCCGACCGGCCCGAGGTGCGCGTTATCAACTTGAGTCTAGGCACGTACATGGGGACCGTGATTTTTCACGATGCGGTCGATTATGCCGTTGACAAGGGGAAGCTCCTGGTGGCGGCAGCAGGCAACAGCAACAGCACCGAAGCGAATTTTCCCGCTTTCTGGTCGCTCTATTCGGATGGGGTGATGGCTGTCGCAGCGAACGATCAGCGGGATTGCAGGGCTAGCTTTTCCAATTACGGCGAATATGTGACGATCTCCGCGCCGGGGGTGAGCATCTTTTCCACGTTGCCGGGGGGAGGCTATGGATCCTGGAGTGGGACCTCCATGGCGACGCCTTTTGTGGCGGCGGCTGCAGCCCGGCTCTTTGCCCAAAATCCGAACCTTACATATGGCGAGGCAGCGGAGATCCTCGAGGCGTTTTCGGATCGACTCCATTTCGATGGTTCCTGCTGGCCCACTTTTCACCGCAATTTTGGAAATTTGAATCTCTTCCAAGCGCTTGCGGTGTGTCCGGGTGATCCCTCGGACAAGACCCCGCCCGTGGTCGAGATCCTTTCTCCAACCTCCGAACCGAGTTGTCGCAGCGCAGAAAGCCCGGTGACGATCGCAGGCAAGGCGTCCGACGATTCAGGCATCGCCTATGTCACCTGGCAGAATGACCGGGGAGGCTCAGGGCCGGCAGAGGGTGGAGCGAACTGGTCCATCCCGACCATCCAGCTTCAGGAAGGCGAAAACCAGATAACGGTCACTGCGTGGGACGCCTCAAACAATCAGGGAGAAGCGATCATCCTGATCACCTATGAGCCCGATCCCTCCGCTTTGCAAACTATCGAAGTGCAGGTGGCGGACAGGTATATGGATTCACTCGAAAAGACCTATAACGGGATGACTTTGCCGACATTAGGAAGGCAGTATGTTGGTGCGGGTTACATCAACGCTTTCCATTTCGATCGGCTTCCGATCCCCTTAGGCGCGAGCATCGTTTCGGCCAAATTGAAGATGTATTGCTGGGGATACGGGGATCGCAGCGTGGATCTCCTCTACCAGGGGGAGGCTGCGGATGACGCCTCTGCCTTTTCGGCGGTTTCCAGGGATTTGAGCAGCCGGCCGAAGACCTTGGCCTCGATCGGCGACCGGCCGGGTGTGTGGGTCAACGGGGCATACAATGAGAGCCCCGATCTGCAGAGCGTTGTACAGGAGATCGTTCAGCGGCCGGGCTGGCGAGAGGGTTCGGGTATGAATCTTTTCATCTCCGATCGGGGCAGTAACGCCTACAGGCGGGTTGCCGCATTCGAGCAGGACCCCGCGCACGGAGCGCTTCTGACAGTGACGTACCGGATGACTGCTCTGCCTGAAGACGATGTGCCGCCGCAGATTCACATCACGGACCCGGTTATGCTCGGACCTCTGGTGACCCACCTGCTGCAGATCGATGTTTCCGGGACGGCCTGGGATAACGTGGGCGTCACTCGCGTGCACTGGTCGACGGACAAGGGGGTCTCGGGCATAGCCGATGGGACGACGCACTGGCGCATCGACGCCATTCCTCTTCAGGAGGGTTTGAACACGATTGTGGTGTGTGCCGATGATGCTGCAGGAAATGAAACCCCAAGGCTGTTCGAGGTGTTTTCGGAGCCGGTGCCCGAGGGAGAACCTCAGACGATCCAGGTAGAGATCGGGACGGGCTCGGACGATGCCGGGGAAAAAACCTATAACGGCGCTGTCTCGACCATCGGGAAAACGATGTATATGGGGCAGGGGTGGATCAACGGCTTCCGGTTTGCGTCGGTTCCCCTGCCGCCCGGGGCGGTGGTCCGGGAGGCGTTTTTGCGGATCCCCTGCCGTCTTTATGGGACCAACCTCATCAGGATCAGGTACACCGGCGAGATGAGCGCGCACTCCGACCCGTTCACGAGCGCTCCGCACGGCTTGAGTGCGAGGCCGAAGACGACGGCGGAGGTTCTGCATGAGCCGGGCGCTTGGGAGGAGAACGCATACAACGCGAGTGCAGATCTTTGCGCGGTTGTCCAGGAGATCGTGAACGCGCCCGACTGGCGGAGCGGCAATGCATTGGCGCTTTTTGCAGAGGATGCCGGGAGCGACCGCAGCCGAATGATTCCTTGCTTTGAATTGGACCCGTCTATGCCGATTATTCTCAGCATAACGTTTGTCCCATGAGTGAAGAGAGCCGTCCTCCTCTCCCGTACCGCCTTCAGGACTGCGCGGTGCGGGAGTGGGATAAGCGGCTCTCCGTTCCGCTACTCGTTACGCAACCGGCAGTCCGGTCTAGAGGCTGCCGGTTGTCCGTCCACGGCCTAGGGAAGGACCAGTGTCTTGTCGGTGAAGATGCAGTAACCGCCAATGTTGCCGGTCTTCAGGTCGATGGGATAAATGATCCCCAGCAGGAATTCATCTCCGGACACATATCCTGCGGCATTGAGGGCCGCCACGACGCTGTTCTGCGTGTCGAAGCGGTCGAGACTGACGAAAGTCAGGTTCGCCTGCAGTTGATCGGATGCCGTGTTCCCGCTGGTGACACCCCCTGCGACCAGGGGTGCGTTCGGGGTGAAGATCGCGAGTCTCTCCACGGTTTCTTCACTGAAATTGACACCCTTGACCTGCAAGGTACCATCCAGGTTCAGAACGAAATCCGTAATACAGGCGCACTCGATTCCGGGGCGAATATAACAGGTTTCGGTGGATTGGTTCAGGGAAATGCGGAGGGTGGAGACTTCCAGGAATGACAGTCCAAACCACTGGGTGACGTGCGGTGGCTGGCTTTTGCCGCGCAGGCCGATTGTCCCGTTCGGAACGTACACGAAACAGAGACAGAAGTGGCCGTCGCCGGCATAGTAGAAAGCCGCCGGTTCGCCATACACGCCGTCAGGATTCTTGTTGTCGCCACCGTATGATCCATCCGCACCCTCGACATACAGAATGACGTCGGTCGCCATGGTTGGATTGACATTGCCGTATTCCGAGAAGGTAACGAACTCCTTCACTCTCACTTCCGTATTGTTTTCGAAAAAGACGTTGTATTCCCCGGACGGGTAGAAAATGATGCGCCTGAAGGTGTAAACACCTGACTGCAGATAGACTTTGCCCTTGAAGCCGACGAGCAAGTCGCGATAGGCCCCCGGAGGGACCACCTGGCTGCCGCCGGATGGAATCACGACGTCCACGAGCCCTGGAACAATGGCGCCAGGAAAAGCGGGAAAGGCAGGCAAGTCTTTGAAGCCGGTGTCGTTCAACGAGTTGTTTCCCATGTCACTTTCGAGCAGGTCAGGGCCGATTCTGCCTGCCGTCGCAACATCCGAATAGGAACCTGTTGCGGCATCGTAAATGATGTGACTGACTGCCGCGAAGTTCCCGAGACGAACATTGGGAGCAATCACTGCCACATCGGCAACGGTTGGGGCCCCGACAGGAATGCGGCATCGGGCCTTGCCTCCGATCTCGGCGAAATAGCGGCTGCCAAGATCCGTCCTTCTGCCTGCGCCCGTATAGGCGTTTACGTCCGCTGCGCCCCTGATGATCAGTTGATCGTCCACCAGGATCATGAAATCTTCCAGCTTATACTCAGCCGCCTGAGAGATGGAGGGCATAAACCCTAAGAGGACGGCTATCGTCAAGAGGGCGAGCAGCCCCCGACAGACAGTCTGCAGGGTCCCCTTCAAGAAGTCCGTCGATCTTGATTGATTTACCTTCATGATTTTCCTCCCTGACAAAGAATAAATAGGGTTGAACAAAAATGCTCATGAATGAAAAAAACCGGAAAGTTAGATAAGTTCACCTCCTTTCAGGTAAGTGCGTTTTATGAGCGGCCCCGGTGAAAAGAAGCAGGGCCTTCCCTTTTACCAAGAATCCCTGTAAGGATGCCGTAAACGGTTCAAGAAAGTTTAAAGGTATTGGTTTGGACAGAATTGGAGGGTAATTGCAGATTAATAAGAATTGGATCGTATGCAAAAAAAATCTAATGGTAAATTTGTAAATCTAAATGAATAATTGTATTTTTAATATGTATATATTGACATATAAAAATAAATTACAAATATGGTTAATATAAAAGATGATAAAAAATACAACTAAAACAAAGATTTCGATTCAAAAAAAATACGGTGCCAGATTTCAAGAGTAACTAGAGAATTTATCAGCGTGCTTGAGCAAGAATAAAATGACGAGCGGCCAGAAAAATACATTTCCAGTATATTTCTAATATTTTTTTTATTAAAATAATTTCGGTTCATAGTTTTACTGTCATAAAGAATATCGCAGATAAAATCCTTCAGCTGAAATATGTACCACTGATCTTTGGGTATAGAGAAACCTTTCTTACGCCTGTTGAGTATTTCATCGGTGACTAATCCTGTAAATGCTTTCTTCATTAGATATTTTGTTTCTAGATTATTAATCCGATATTTAATAGGAATTGTTTGAAAAAAAATCAGAAGGTACTTATCGAGATATGGGAAAGAAGGGGTTATGGCGTTTGACGAACAAGCTCCTGTAGTCTTTGGTATGAGATCGTCATGTAAATAGAAATAGATGTCATAAAAAAGATATTGTTCTAATGCAGATCGATCCCTAACTTTTTCCATTTTCATAATAATATTGCGATATGGATTAAAGGCATTCTGTATTGCTAAAAATTCTTTTGTATATAAATGCCGTTTTAATAGCAAATTTATAATATTATTGCAGTAAAATTTCTCTTCAAAAGGAATCGAAAATGAATATAATTTTCTTTTTATTTTATCCAGGTAATTATCATTCGAGGTTGCAATCGGCATTTTTTCAAAAAGTTCTTTGAGGCCGATTTTTCTTGTGCATTGCTTTAATAGGTTATCCTTATTTATTGCAAGTTGGAAATTTTTATGTTGATCACTTCCAAGCATAAACTGATCAGGTCCATCTCCAGTCAATACAATATCGGAGTAATCGGCTGCTGTTTTTGCAGCAAAATACGATGGGAAGGCAGAGGAATCTTTAAATGGTGAGTCGAAATGATAGGTCATTTTTTCGAAAAGGGGTTGGATATCTTCAGGCTTGATGGTTTTCGAAATCCAGTCTATATCGTATTCTTTTGCAATTAGACCTGCATAAGGAATTTCATTAAAAGACGGCTCTGTAAATCCCATCGTAATCGCTTTGAATGCTATATTGAATCTCGTGCTCAGGAGCGAACATATGCCGCTGGAATCGACACCCCCACTTAAGTAAGCGCATATTCGGTTATTATCTTTAATTCTTTTTTCAAGTGAATTTGTTAATAGAGAACAAAATTTATCTATATAATAATTTTCATCATGAATGTCATCCGTGTTGTAGGTGAATAACCAGTAATTATGTTTTTGAACTTGATTTTTTTGCACTTCGATAGTTGTGCCAGGTTCAATTTGCATTATATTTCGAAACATTGTTTCAGGATGTGGTACATAACCAAATGTAAGAAAATCATTAACACCGGCATAACTGATTTCTGGCTCAAATAATCGAGATGCGATTATCGACTTTATTTCTGATGCAAAAATGAAATGATTTTTATCGTTGAAATAATATATTGATTTAAAGCCAAGCATATCTGTTGTCAATAAAAGTGATTTATTTTGTGAATTCCAAATGAGACTTCGGAATTCTCCGTCTAAATACTGCGCATATTGCGTGCCATATTTGATATATAATGCTTTAAGCACATTCAAGTAGACGTAATCCTTTTGGACAATATCCTTGATGCCAAATTGCTTTTTTAAATGATCGATGTTGAAAATCTGTCCATCCAGGTGTGGAAGGATTGGTTGGTTTTCAATCTCTCGTTTTGAAGTGGGCGTGTCAGGAACTTCCTCTCTATGTGGGAAAAAAGCTATGGCGATGTCCTTTGTGACATAGCTGAATGGGTTCTGGTCCGGATGATTCCGTAATGGTCTTGTCATCCGCTCTAGAATAATTTTTTTCTCGGGTATGGGGAAGTGTGATTGTATATCCGTAAATCCACATAAATAGCTCATATGCATGCCTTTTACTAGCTATTTGGTGTGTTTCTGGTGAGTGCATCTATTGAAATGTCTTTGGTTTTGCGAAGGATCTATCTACATCACCATATATGTGACATGTCGCTGATTTGAATTTTGGTTGGGAGATGATGAAAATTGCGTATTTGCAAGGTTTTCTGGAAAATGGTTGCATTCATTGAGTTGCGAAGACGCTTTGACTGTGCTCCGTAATGGGATAAGTTGGTTCCTGTGTTGTTTTAAATGGAAATGAAGGGCTTTCGGCGGAGGAGTGGAAGACCTTTGCGTCCTCTTCCAGGTGTTGCGCCATAGCGTCGATGATGCAGCACCTTAGTGCTAGGTCGAAATAATCCACCCTCTCTCGTAGATTGAGGGTTTTTTGTATGGCTTTTACCATGCGAGGATGCAAGAAGGGACGGATTTTACGAGTCAGAGGGAATTTCTGGGTGAATGGCTTGGAACCATTGTTATGCAAATTCCAAATTGCGGCTTCAATCAGAACAGGCGGGAAGATTCCGCGGCAATGCGTCGAATGGAGGAGATCGTGCATGAACTCCAACACGTCCTTACGTTTTAGATAGCTTCGTCCGAGATCTATTGCGGGGTATTTTGCGAACGGGACATTTGGAGAACATGACGTGACAGCGGCTCGAAAGAGTGTTTTTTCGGTGCGGAGGCTATCCGGCAGGCGTCTGACAAAATGTATGATTTCGCGTGATATGAAAGGAGTCATGATTTCGACGTAGGGCTGCTTCAATTCGTTCAGAGCGGAAAGCCAAACTGGAAAAAGATAGTCCGTATACAACCGGTCACGCCACATCTCCAAGGTTTCAGATGCCCTTCGATTCAAGTTGTTTGGCCAATTCTGAGGATACGTATCTGTTAGTTGCATATTTTTGAAATCATCATAGTCGCTCAGCATGGTTGCCAAGCAGAATTTTCTGAAGTCCAGTTCGGAATACAGGGTACGGCTTCCAAAACACTCATCACCTCTGATGATGCCTTTTACGTTTCTTGCGGATAGCTGTCTCCAGAGTTCGAAACCATCCAAATATGGCTCGAACTGGTCGATCCTGCCTTCTCCAGCTGTGAGGAATCGTTCGAATACGGTACTGAAGCCTTCTTCAGAGATTTCCGTGTCAAAATAGGTATGGTTTACATTTAATACCTTGCAAAGATCTGTTGCCACCGCAGCATCGGTCCACCGTTGTTGTTGGGCCTTTGATTTACCCCAGGTCACACAGCGAATATTTTTGTAGTTACGGTGGAACTGGAGCAGAAGCATGCGGCTGTCATAACCCCCTGACAGAGGGAGGACCCAGTCTTGCGGATCGATTTTGATCCGGTCAAGGGCGCTTTGGATAATATTTTGTAATTCCTGTAGAAGCGTCGATTGTGGACGATTTTCGGGCGAAAATATGGTTTCTCCCGAGATCAGGTCCGTGCGCCAGGATAACCTGTCTAGATACAGGCGGCTGTTGAGTGGGAGCGCTCTGATGCGGCGATCCCATGATATTCCTGGGCCGATAGTGCCGGAAGATAGCATCCAGGCATGTGCTTCTTCGTTGGGCTCGAAGGATCCGAGGAAATGTACAATGGCCCTCTGCGAGGTAGAGGCGATGAAAAGGGAGGGTGTCTTGGCATACCAGATTGCGCGTGAACCCATCAGATCCGTTGCCAGTTCGACGGCCTCCTGCGAGGAGCGAAACAAAGCCATCGACCCGTCAGGGATATCCTTTCCGGGTCTGCCCCACTCGTGGTCAGGTTCGAACAGGTAACCCATGGCAACACTGCCGCCCTGGATTTGTATTAGATCATTCGGGTTGAAAATTGCGATATGCACGCCGGCCTGATGGATGATTTTCGGGGAAGAGGGTGTAAAATTGCCTGGCATTAACCGTTTTGCCAGTATAGCCGCTTCTTCGGAGAACGACGTTCTTTCCAGACCGTGGCGTCGGCACAACAATATCAGTTTTGCCATTGTCGAATCCTCTCTAGAACCATCCTGAAATGATGTCCCTGTAGAGCCCAGTTTCCAATCCGGAAATGAGGATTTTTGTTCACACGCTGCGCCTGCTCACGTCCAACGCTTCGCGGTGGGTCCTGGCGTCTTCACACCCTGCGCGTGGTCGGACCCACCCTGCGGGGCGGGTCCGCGGTATCTTCACACCCTGAGGGTGCTCAGTCTGACCGTTTCGCGGCCGGTCCCGGTTTTGCCAATATCAAGGGAATCAAGCGTTTGCGCGGAGGAGACCAGCAGGTCGCCGCACAAGCAAACGTGCAGATTGACGCCGAGATTGGCCAAAAAGACCATTTCCGGATGGAAACTAGTTGTGGAGATAGATAATCCAGGGTTGATTTTATCTGTTAAATGCCAATTCAAGCTTCGATGTGGTGTAATTGACCTGAGAAAGAGGCGACGTCCCTCTGTATACTTTATCAGAACCTATTTGAACAGTTATTGTGAAATTTGTAATGCTTTTACAAAGAGCGATATATTGCTCATTAGACATTGAAGCTTTCAAATCTGGGAAAAAGTTCCATTTATCAAGGAAGACATAAAAATAGACAGAAGTCGAAGTTGCATCCATGAATATAAGTTCACGAATGCCGGGACCACCAGATACGTAGCGATACTTGGTGGTACCCTCAACAGTTCCAGCGGGAATTGTTTGGGAAAATTTCGGGAGATCGGGGCCTCCGAATTCGATCGAAACCGTGACGTCTTCGTTGAAAGGCATGCTGAATATTCCATCAGGACCTTTTTCCAGGTACGACACGTCGCTCCCTCGGTCATAATTATCATACCCTTGGAAATAGAACGTGAATTTGGCTTTTCTGTTTTCCATGTCGGAGTATTCACCCGGAGGTGGCTCCGGTGGAGGGGAGGGAGGAGTGTAAGTTACCAGCAGGGTCGTGCTGCTTTCATTTCCGCGGGCGTCCACCCCATAGATCACGACAAGATTTTCCCCTTCCTCCAAGGGGATGCCGTTGGCGTGCCATGCCCAGTTCATCCAGTCCGATGTCGACCCAGCCGCGATATCGCCCTCGGATGAATTGGTTGACCAGCTGATCAAGACGATGCCACATGGTTCGAAGGCATAACCGGAGAGATCTATGCTCGGGGAAGATGTTGTAAAATGGCTTTCGGAGGTTGGAGCCGTTATGGCCAGGTTCGGTCCTTCAACGTCGTCGACGCAGGCGACTGAAGCGTTTGCTCCTTGAAGTCCAAAGGGAAGCATGCCGAAAACACAAGATATCGCTAACACACCGATAACCAAGTACCTGATAAAATTTCTTTTCATTACGCCCTCCGAATGAGTAGTGTTTCGTTCAATCTGTTTTTTTGATGAGTTAGATCGACATGTTTTTGCCAAACAATGGACAATTCAACTTGTAACAATCAAGAAAAATTTATTTTAGCAGTTGTTTTTATATATAAATCTAAATTCCTTGAACAGAGTGTATATTTGCCATTTGATATGTTCTATTTCTTCCTTTTCGAAAAATTTCATCAAAAATAAAGACAAGGGATAAAGCGTCATAAGTGCAAAATTAATAATAATGCGAATAAATAGGCTTGTCTCAGGGAGGCGCGACCATATAAAAATGACAATCCCAAACGCTATGACATTTTTCATCATTCTCGTATATTGATAATTTATGGGATATAAGGCCTGACTTATGAACCATGCCAGGATAGTGCGCAATCCATAGGCTATCATAGTCGCCCATGCAGCTCCTATTATTCCATGATGTGGAATGAGAAATAGACATAATACGATATTCACGACTGCTGTTGCTAAAAGCAATGGAATTAGATAAATGGTTTTTTTCATCAAATAAAAACTTCTGCTTGGAATAAAAAAAAGAAATTGAAGCACTGAGGATAACGCAATGATATGAACGATTGGTAAGGCGGTTATGTATCTACTTGATGCAAATATCAAGAGCAATTCTTTACCCATCATAATGGTTGCTAAAGCGATCAAGAGAATAAGTGCAAAATTGTATGTGGTTACATAAGCGAATATTTTCTTTGCCTCTTCCTCATTTTCATCTGTCGCTGTTTGATAATAGAAAGGGAGCACTGCCCAATGAATCCCGTTGATGACGAGTTCGAAAAGGATGCTGCCGATCGCGTAGCCTACAGCGTAGACCCCCACCATGGCCAGCGCGACGAAACGTTGAAGGATCAACTGATTGGCCATCTTCAGCGCCCAGTTTCCGAGCCTTACGGGGCTGTCCGGCAAACCGAAGAGCAGGGCCTTCTTCATCAGGGTCCATGAAAACCGGAAGCGGAGATAGGGGTAGAGATAGTAGAGGTAAACGACATAGAGGATGGCGGATGCAATGCATGCCCCGAGGATGGGGCCCAGCGCCTCCATGCGGTATACGATGACAAAGAGGAGGGAAAGACTCACGATCAGAGTCATTTGTGCCAGATTGAGCATTACGAAGCGCTTGGCCTTCCCCTCCGCTCTGAACAGGGTCCTTGGCAGGATGCCGATGGCTGCCAGGAGGACTGTCAATAGTGTCAGGATACCATAGGGACGAAAGGGGATGTCCTCGATGAAATATTCCCACAGCGGGGCTCCTAGAAAAAGAAGCGGAAGAGACACGCAGATGCCGAAGCTTGTGGTCAGGAAAAACAGCGTCGAAAAGAGCAGCTCGCGCTCTTCATGCGTCTTGCAGTCATAGTAGAACCGCATGGAGGACGCGGGGGTACCGACTTCGTAAATGACGGCGAGAAGGTCGCGGACAGTTCTGACTATCGAAAGCACTCCATATTCTTGAGTCGACATGCACCGTGTAAAGACGGGCATCGTAATGATCGAGAAGGAGCGCATGAGGATGTTGCCGAGGGTGTAGACTGAGGATTCGCTAAAAAGCCTTTTTAGTTTGTTGTACATATTGCCTCAGGGCGGATCGGCGGGAAAGGTTGCCAGCGCACGGGTAGTGCGGGGTATAAACAAGCGCTTAGGTTTAGGCAGAGTTTGGACAAAAGGACCATTGCCGGACGGAATCCAGGTTATATAGCAGCCATTCTAATCAATGGTTTCAGGGTTGCCCGATTGGCTTCGCCGGCCGGCTGGAGGCTCTGTTTTGAGCCGTAATAATCCAGATACCAACGAATAAACCTGGGGACGCCTTCTTCGACGGTCGTAGGGGGCAGATAATCGAAATCGCGTTGGAGGTCGCTGATGTCAGCATAGGTGGCGGGTACGTCTCCCGCCTGCAGTGGCAGATACTCTTTAACGGCCTCCAGAGCGAGCGTTTTTTCGATCACCGCGATGAAGGCTAGGAGTGGGACCGGCTGCCCGTTGCCGATGTTGTAGACCCTGAAGGGGGCGTAACTCGTACCCGGATCCGGTCTATCGCCTGACCAGACCGGATCGCCCTTCGGCGGGCGTTCCATGACCCTGACAACGCCTTCGATGATGTCATCGATGTAGGTGAAATCCCTTTGCATCCTCCCATAGTTGAAGACGCGGATGGGCTCTCCGGCCAAAATCGCCTTGGTGAAAAGGAAAAGGGCCATGTCGGGCCGGCCCCAAGGGCCATATACCGTGAAAAACCGCAATCCGGTGCAGGGAAGTCCAAACAGATGGGCATAGCTGTGGGCCATCAGTTCATTGGACTTCTTGCTGGCTGCGTAAAGGGAGACGGGGTGGTCCACATTCTGGTGGACGGAAAACGGCATCCCAGTGTTGGCCCCGTATACCGAGCTCGATGAGGCGAAGACCAGATGGGGCACGCCTTGATGACGACAGGCTTCGAGGATGTTCAGGAAGCCGGCGATGTTGCTTTCGATATAGGCGCCGGGATTTGAGAGGGAGTATCGCACCCCTGCCTGAGCTGCGAGGTGAACGACGACATCGAAGCGCTGGCGGGCGAACACGGTCCGCAAGAGAATTGGATCTTTCAAATCGACCCGGTGGAATACAAACCGGGAGGATTGCTTGGTCAGCTGTTTGAGGCGATCGTATTTTATTTGAACGTCATAGTATTCGTTCAAATTGTCGACCCCGATGACCTCGTCACCGCCCTCCAGCAGCCTAAGCGCGAGATGAAAGCCGATAAACCCCGCAACTCCGGTTACGAGCACACATCTTGAATCTTTGGATGTCATCCCGAATCCTTTCATAGGTTTTGGTTTATGTTTTAAAAATGCAGCTGATGGGATACAGGAAATATGTCGGATAAAAAAATCAGGATGGAAAATGCAAAGAATGATGTCGAAGTGTAAAAGAATGGAGCTTTTAGACGAATGATGGTTCCAAGTTGCCGTAATAGTGGGGGTTAATCGAATTGGCGTCTATCTTAATATATTTGTCATTTCTAGTGCCATTGAATTTCCTGATGATCAAATCTGCAATTATCTCATATGATTCGACGAATAGCTTATCGACATCAATGCTGTCGATCATGTTGTCGTTCCACGCAACCGTGCTTTCCTGTACGGTGTTTTTTATCTGATGGAATTTATCGCCCAATGCGCTGATCTTTTTCTCAAGGGGAACATCCTTTTTGAATGCAACATTCATCAGAAACAGGTATTGAATAACGCGGGGAACATGCCGGTTGTGGGACATGATCGGAACTACAACAAATTTACGTTTGTCCCGACGGCCCTTACCAACGAGAACGTGTCCGTCTTGTACGACGATCTTTTTGGTCCCTACAAGACGATTGTCCTGTTCGACACGGGAAGGAATATCCTTCAGCGCGCCGTCTTTGCTGAGCACGCTGATCGTTGTTTCGTCGACGGGTTCACCCAGAAGGTTCAGATGATCGATGCGATAGAGGATCGAGCCTTTGATCGTCGAAATCACCGACTGCAGATTTCTCAAAAGGATCACGTTGCGGTTTGAAAGTTGGGTGACGTCGAATCCCTGGGCCCCCAAGCGGTCGAAGAAAAGGCCTTTCGCCCTGTCGTGTTCGCTGATTCGGCTGGTGCCGACCGTGACGGTCTTGGCCTGATGCTTGATGGCGTCGACCGGCCGTGCCAGACCGTTGATGCAGCTGTCCAGGCAGGAAAAGAGTTTGTTCAGGATATGGGTTGCCGTCCCCTTTACGCCGAAATCCAGTTCGAAGTCAGAAGCGGGCAGCCTTCCGGCCAGGTATTTGAGGAGGAGAATCAGGTCGGAGGCCGATCGGAGGCCGATGACCGTGGGGATCCGTTTACCTGCCTTGAGTGCTCGGAACTGATGGTAGAACTTCATGATCTCCTCTCTGAAGGTGTCTTCGAGCAGGATCTCATACACGTCCATCCCCTTGCCGGAATAGGCTTCGATTCGATTGCGCAGACTCTCCCTGAAGTCGAAGAGCAGGTTGCTGATATCGTTGATCGTGAGGGCTGCGTAATACCCCCACAGGTGGCCGACGAGGGTGTTGACGATGGGGGACAGGTGCTGTTTGATCGCCGGCACATGAAAGATATCCTCGGCATACGGGTCGAAGCGATCCTCCCCTTCGTTGGCGATGACAATCGGAAGGGCGTTGTGGGCCTTGAAAATGGCCGTGTCCTTGATGATGTCGCCGATGACCTTGCCGTTGGTGCCGGCGGTGCAGACAAAGATCAGGGGCTCGGAAGAGAGGTCGATGTGTTTTTTGTCTTCGACATAATCCGACGAGATGGTTTTGTAACAGAGTTCGCTCAGCTTGATCCGGATCTCATCCGCTGACGCCTTGTTGGGCCCGCTTCCGACGGCGGCCCAATACGTCCTGCTCGCGGCAAGACGGCGTGCCGAGGCCTCGATCTTGGGCGCCATCTTCAGGATGGTCTGCATGTGGTCGGGGATCTCGATCAAGCGCTTGATCTCCTCCGAGATGAAGGTGCGATCCCGGCAATCGCCGATTTCCGCGAGGGCGAGCCCAAGCAGCGCGCCGGCGATGATCTGACTGTAGAAGGCTTTGGTGGAAGCAACGGACATCTCGATATCACGTCCGCTGCTCGTGTAAAGGACGCCGTCGACCTTGAAACAGATCTCCGAGTCCCTGCGGTTGACGATGGCGAGCGTGCAGGCGCCCCTGCTCCTTGCCATATCGACGGCGAGGATGGTGTCCGTCGTCGTTCCCGATTGGGTGACGGCCACTACGCAGGTGTCGGACATCCCGCATTCCCCTGCCGTTTCTTCCATTCTGAAGCCGCTGAGTTCGCTGGACTTGAAAGAGCAGACCTGCAGGCCGAGAGGGAGGAGATAGTGCTCCGTGATTTCGGCGCAGGCCTGGGCGGCGACGCCTGCAGTGCCCTGTCCGATGAAGAAAATGCGGCGGATCTGCTTTTGTCGGAACCCCTCCTTCAAAGACAGTGGGATCATTTCCTTGACCGGTTCAATTCCATATAATTCCTTCGGCTCTTCGAGAATCCGCCAGCGATTGGCGAGGGTTCTCTCGACCGAGGAGGGGGATTCGAAAATCTCCTTCAGGAAGTAGTGCGGAAAATGCTGGCGATCGATGTCCCTGGATCGGATCTGAGTGGTTCGGAGTAGACTTTCCGTAACGGTCACGGGGGTTCCTTCGTAATGAAAGAAATCGACGACCGAGGGCCACTCTTTGTTCACTTCTTGATGAATGACACAGATTTGCCCTTCTTTCTGCCCCTGCATGCGATAGTATTGCGCGGTTTCTTCGACGAATCCGTATACCTCGGATGCGGGCATGATGCATTCTTCTCCAATGCCGACAAAGAGGGATTGTCCTCCTCCCTTCTGGGCCAAAAAGAGGGTCCCCGGAGCCAGGTCCGTGTGCATCGCTATGGCGTGGGACCCTTCAAAATCGTTCACGGTCCTGCGAAACGCTTCAACCACGTCATGTCCGGCCTGGATGTATTGGTGGACCTGGAGGGGGATGATCTTGGTGTCCGTTGTCAACTCCGGGTGTATTTGATCTTGATAAGGTTTCAAGAGTTCCTGGTAATTATCGATATCACCGTTCAAACAGGCATGGATGATCCCATGCTGGCAGCTGTTCGGGACGGTGGTGCGGCTGTCGACGGGATGGCAGTTGGGTTCCGTGATCGATCCAACGGACGCCCATCTGGTATGCGATGAGATGGAGCAGTGCCAATGTTCGAAAGGAGCGATCTGCTGCAGGATCCGATCGTTTCGGATGGATTCCCTCAGGGATCTGACGTTGTCTCCCAGTCTGCCCACCTCTGCAGCGACTTTGTAGGTGAAAGCCACTCCGATCAGATCCGCTGAAGGGCTGCCGATGCTGATGTCTCGATTCATGAGAACATCGCCGGAAGTCCGTTTTTCGAATTCCCCGCTGCTATTCATCTCACCGATCCGCCGTTTCAATTCACAAAGATCATGGCTTTGAAGATAGATCATAAAGGAGATTCCAGCAGAGTCCCGTCCTCGCACCTCTAGCCGATCGATGCTGTTCAAAACCGTATTGAGATTTTTGTAGAATCGAATCGTTTGAAATGACGGATTCTCAATGGTGTTAAAAAGGTATTTTACATTGGCTACGTTTCGAAGGAGTTCCTTTTCGAGACACCAAGAAATGTCTCTGAGCCATTCGACACGGCGCACCATCATTTCCATATCTTCGGTATCGAGTCGGCCCATCAGGTCGGAACACCTTTGGCCTTCCGTGCAGATGACCCTCGAAAGACGACAGACCCATCGAGCGAGGACCCCCTGCTTCTCCGTTTCGAGAAAGATTCGACTGAAGGGGATGCTGAGGCTCAAGTCCTTCACCTGCCGATAGAGATCGGAAAGAAAGGGGTCTCCGCCCAGATAGTCCGCAGGGATTTTCCCCCCGTTCCTGCCTGAGTGGGAGAGGCTCCTCTGTTCGATATTTTCAAAACCCTTCAAGATCGGATCGAGATCCAGTCGGGGGAATTCCCTCGGCTTCAGGGCGATCAGGCCAGCCAAACCGCAGCAAAGGACGCCGTCCTGCAAGGGGAAAAGAACGATGGATCCGTTCGGCACGCTCCTCGGGTATTTTGCGATAAAGATACGCAGCGAAAGGAGTTCCGCACACTTCCTTGCAATCTTTTTCAGCAGGAGGCCCAGTGAGAATAGTCTTTTCGATCGAGGATTCATGATTTTCCCTCCGGGGAAGGTGGCCTTACCAGCATTGCCTCAGGCCTATGATGCGGATTTCTCCATCATCCCAGATATTCCCGTTGACTCCGCACATATCGATCACATCGGCGCTGATCTCTATATTGCGGTTCATATGCACGTCGCCTTCTCTGACAGTGAATTTGACCCAACAGTCACCATCCAGAGATGAAGTCGATATGGCGACGTCGCGGTTCAGACGGATGTCGCCGCTCTCGAGGGCCTTTAAATTGATGTGCGAATTCCCGATGAGGTTGCAGTTCTTCCGGATGTTGATTTCGCCCTGAAAGGTGATCAGGTCGATGTGGCGGCCACATATCGAAGCGCCTTCTTTCAGGATGATTTCGGAACCGGGTCGCGTGGTTTCGAGGTAGACATCCCCGTCCCAGTTTTCTGTGCCGTCACCCCCGAGCAGGATCTTTCCATTGTAGCTGATGAATATGTAGTTGCGGGCGACAACCTGGAGATCGTTTCCTTTCAGTTCGGGAGATGCCGAGCTGATAATGGGGGAACACAGGTCGCTGATGATCCTGCCGCCGTTCGTCAGGATGAAAGCCCCCCCTTTGAAGAGGGTTTCGGAACGCGTCGCCGGGTATCCCATGATCTCCAGGGGATGCTCGACCACCAGGGTCCCGGTGTATTCCGTCTTCCCCACCGGGCATTCGAAATACCCATCCCCGTCCCGGTCGTAAAGGATGAGATCCGGCACGTGATCGCCGTCCGTGTCGTACTCGACCTGCTCCAGTAGATAGGAGACATGGAGGCGGGCCGCGTACTCCGGCGCCCTTTCGCTCATATAGATCCCCCGGCAGGCGGGGCTCACGGAGCCGTCCGCAAATACTGCCAGGGCATGCCCGCAGCGCCATCCCGGCCGGTCGACGATTTCCTGAATAACCGCTTGAAGCGAAGGGCTCGAGTTCCATCCCCAGAGGCTCCAGGATTCGGGTGAATCCAAGACGGAGGAGGCCGTCTTTCTGCGGTTGGCGATGTCACCCACACTTGTCGTGAAAGGAGCCGAATCGTCGGCCGCTTCCCCGAGGTAGCGAAGCGTCAACGGAGCGCTTTCCTTCTGATTGCAGAAAAGCTCCAGGACAGCATCGACGATCTTGGCTCCTCGGGGCAGGGGCATGTTCTCGAAACGCCACCCGACCAGGTATCCTTTACCCAGATAGGCGTAGCTGCTCGAGACATTGGCGGTCAGATTATACAGCTTTGCATAACCGTCACTATCTTTGGACTGGACGACAATTGTATCGTTTACGATGCCGCCCAGCGCGGGCTGCGCGACCAAAGCCAGTATCAAAGAGGCTCCACACAGGATCGCTTTGCAAAACCAAGGCATTTCTTCCCCTCCTTTCATCTGAAACAGGAGATGATGGGCTCCGGCATGGGGATGGTGGAAAAGGCCGAATGCCGCCGTCAGCCCTTCAGCATTCGGCGCCAGGGGACTGAGAGCATCTGCGCCAAGAGGTGGAGCGCGGGCGCCGGATCATCCCGTGCTGATATGGCGAAGGTCTTCTTGCCGCGGTAGGATGAAAACCATTCGCGGACGGTCATTCTCCCGGCGCGGAGATAGTCGATCGATGAGCGGAGGTCCCTTTCCTCGTGGATCCATTTGACCGAACTTCGCGGCTCGCCGAGTTCGGGCAGCGGGAGCCCGACCAGGTGGCAGTAGGCCAGATAGGTCAGATTTTGCCCGCATGCGGTGCTGATCCCGTGGGGGAACCAGGTTCTCGCGGTCACTTCGATGATCTTGTAGGCGTTGTCCCTTGTGTCCAGACGGAACTCCACCGATCCATAACCGGTGAATTCCATGGCCTGCAGAATCTCGATGGACTTTGAGGCAATCCATGGATCCCATAAACTTTCCGCCATGCTGGATGTCCCGAAATCCGGCGGATACTGGCGCAGTTTGCGGCCCGTAAAGATCCCCATCGGCTGGGAAGCTTCGTCCAGATAGGTCAGGGAGAAGGAAAGCCGGTCGTCCCCGCCCGGGATGCGCTCCTGCACGACAAGATCCTTGTGCAGAGGCATCAGCCGGTCTTGCATCCTCAAGAGGTCTTCCCTGCTTTGCGCGGTAAAGAGCTTCTGATCCGGGAAAAGCTTCCGCCACCCGAGATTGGGTTGAAACGGTTTGACGATGCACGGGTAACGGACCTGGTGCGCGATCCCCCGCCATTCGTCCATCGATTGCGGGAAGAAGGTCTGCGGTATCGGAAAGCCTTTGAGCGCCGCAAAGGTGTAAAATTGCCGCTTGTTCAGTGTGAGCCTGACGATCTCTTTCTGCGGGAATGAAAAATGGTAATACGGAGCCAGCCTTTCCCGCTTCTCGCTGACCAGTTCGAGGCTGAAATCCCCGGAGGGAAACAAGACCCCGCGCCGCGGCAGGCGTTTGCCGAGGTCCACGAGCAGGTCCACCAGACCCTCGCCGGACTTGAAATCCGTGCACAGGAGCCTCCGGCAATAACGTGTTCTTGCGGTATACTGTCTGAGATTGCGATCGATTCCGATCACCGGGATGCCTTGCCTTCCCAGGGATCTGACGGTGGCAAGGCCGTTTTGACCCAGGCCAAGCACGACGGCTGCAGGAAGGGGGTCGGAGTGCATTGCAATGTCCTCTTAGAGGGTTTGGGATTTGAGGGTTATGAACGTTTAGGCTCCGGCGTGATCCAGCCGTGCCGGCGCATCAAGCCTCGTTTCCCGGCCGACCCAGAAGTTGAAGTTCGCCAGGTTGCTGTAGGTTCTGTAGATCCCCTTGCGTTTCAGGGACCACGGGTCGTCTCCCGTCCGGATGTGTCCGGGCAGGGATGTCGCCGCGGAGAGGTATCCCGCTTCCTGAAGCAGCTCTTTGAGCGTTTTGTTGAAATTCGGGTAATCCCCGGGATTGGGATAGCTGAAGTGATCGATGGGCGTATCCAGCGCCCTTTCCAGCATGTGCTTGGAGCTTCTGACTTCTCTATCTGCCTCTTCGAGGGAGATAAACGGAAGGGAAGGGTGGCTCAACGTGTGGGAGCCGAATTCCATGCCTGCAGCCCGCATCTCCCAAATATCTTTCCAGGTCAGCATCAAGCTGTCGAGCTCTTTCATCTCGGAAACACTGAGCGCAGTTTTCCTAGAGATTTCAGATAAAACAGATTCCCTATCAGAGCGATTCATGCGTACCATCATTTTCTTAAGACTGTTGTATGTTGCATTTTTGTTAACGATGTCATCGACAAGGAAAGATACCGAAACAGATGATAGATTGAGCAATGTTTTTTTTGTTTTAAAAATGAAAAATCTCAGTTCAGAAGGCCATGGCGGTCGTCTATCGATACAGTCGACTGTTAAGTAGAAAATTGCTGGAATACTGTGTTTTTTTAATATTGGTAATGCATAAATGTAATTATCACGATAACCGTCGTCAAAACTTACGACGAACATACACTTGTTGTTTTTCAAGTTGTCTTTATGTTTTGCTAAAAATCTGGTTAAACTTTGTGGCTGATAATATTTCTTCATAAATGACATTTGTTTATCGAAATCACGCACCGTCACGGACAGGCTGGGTGAAACATAAGCCAGGGATGATCTCCTTTCGGCAATGACTGAATGATATTGGAGGATAACCCCGCTGATATTTCTGTCATTACCATTGAGCGAGGGGCTTAGACAGGATCTCAAGAGGAAAGCCTGTTTCACCAGCGATTTTGGAAAGGCCAGCAAGATTTCCACGGTCAGGTCCTCGTTACGGAATGGTCTCGATGGGTAGTTCCGACTCTAAATCCAGGGGGAAGCGGTTGGTTTGTCAAAATGGTTTGTTTCAGGGCGTTTCCATGCTGCTTCACCAGGTGGCCAATGCCCCTGAAAGGGTGGCGTTTCCGCAGGGGAGGAACGACGGCGAACATGAAAACATCGAGGAAACGGGCGGGATGGGGGTCCTTCAGGCAGGCTTGAGCTTGACGGACCTGAAGCGGAAAAGATGTCGGAGGCCTGAAAGAAACCCCATCCCCCACGCCAGATGGATAGAGAAGAAGACAACCGGCAGGATGAATCCTGACCGGGACCCGCGTTTTGCCGCTGTATGCACGGACACGAAGAGATTGGCCAACGCATATGTGCCACCGACCAGCAGCAGGGGAAGCAGGTGCAACGGGGCCATGGCGATGGCGGTGAAAAGGCTGAGAACGAATAGCGGCGGGATGACTTGGCGGTAGACCAGCGATCCAGGATGCTCCGCCAGCATCTTCACCTTCCATTTGCCGTAGCGGAAGTATTGCTGCAGAAGGCCTTTCAAACACGAACGCGGGAAGTAATAACATTTGAGATCGGGAGACAAGAGGATGCCTTCCCCTCTCTGGCGCAGCCGGTAGTTCAGTTCATAGTCCTCGTTAACAAGATACGTCTCGTTATAGCCGCCGATCGCAAGGAGGGTCTGCTTTTTCCAACAGCCGAACGCCACCGTATCCACCCAGCGTTGTGATTCGGCATAACGATAGTAGGCGTTGCCCACACCGAAGGGCGAACTGACGCCCATGGCAATGGCTTTGCCGACCAGCCCCTTACCGACGGGATGGATGACCCCCCCGACGTTCCCGGCCCGTGTTTTTAACAGCAGCGTGACTGAATTCATCACGTAGTTGATGTCATAGAGGGTGTGGGCATCGGCCCGTATGACGACATCGCCTTTCGCCTCGCGGATCCCGATATTCAGGGCGCACGGGATGATGCGGTTTGGATTTTCATGAAGGCGTATATTTTTGTGGCGGGCCGACGATTCCTTGACGATATCGCGCGTCCGATCCCGGCTTAACCCATCGATCACCAGGATTTCCATCCGGTCATGGGGATAGGTTTGCTCAAAGAGCGAAGCAAGGCAGTCAGCAATGGATTCTTCCTCGTTGAAGGCCGGAATAAGGATGCTGACCATCGGCAGGGAGGGATCGCTGGATCTTTTGTCCCCCGTTCGACGAGGGTGCGAGGTAGATCGTAATGGCGTACGAAGGGATTCCATGAGTAGACCTCGGGCTATTCAGTGTACTCCTTCCCACTCTTTCGGGGCGGGTCTCGGTGTGTCCAATCGTGGCAACCCTATGCGCAGAGGCGACCTGCAGGTCGCTGCACAAGCAAACAGGCAGATGGACGCCGAGATCGGCCAAAAAGACCATTTCCGGATGCAATCCAGGTGGCATGTTGTGACTATGCAATACTTCATGTTTTCAATTGATCTGCATTTTCCCCGATAATCTTACAATCGTCTGTGAGGCGAATAGTCTTTCCAAGACGAGCATTGAAAACAGCCTTCCCAAAAGGGTGAATCTTGTCGAGGTTGCATGTATCGATACGGATTTTTTTCATTTCGCCAGATAGGTCTTCAATGATGTTGGCCAGTCGGGCGGCGGAATCACCGTCAAAATCGCCTTTCAAGCGAATATGGACTGTTTCGCAATTTTTCCTGAGATTAATCCTAAAATTGCTTGCCATGGCATCCTCCTGCTGGATCGTTGATAGGGGATTTCACAGGATGCGCCTTCAGGACTGCGATGGAGCGGTCCTGCCCAATGGACTCAGGAGTTTCACACCCCCTTTGGCGTCGGGCGAGGCAGCCGGCGCTCCATCCTCGCGGAAAATCTCGACCAGGGCCTGAATATTTTTGCTGCGATCGAAGGTTTCGTGTGCACGGACATAGCCATTTTCGCCTAATTTGGTCCGTAGAGGCGGCTCCTCGATCAGCGATTTCAATGCTGCACTGAGGGCTTCGGGGTCGCGCGGAGGGACGAGCAGGCCGTTTTCCCCATCCCGAATCAACTCTGGAATACCGGCTACCCGCGTGGAGACGACGGGTATCTTCATGCCCATCGCTTCTACCAGAACGTTCGGTATCCCGTCTTTCTGGATCCCTTCGCCTCCGCTCATCTTGATTTCCAGGATTTTCAGGCGCCCCAGATCCACGTTTTTGCGGAAGAATCGGACGTGCTGCACGACGCAAGGCAGAACGAAGATATCGGCCAGGGCGTAATAGTCCTCGATCAGCTTTTCCTGAGTCATCGACCCGGGGAGAAACACCGCTTCTTGAAGGCCCAGTTCCTGAATCCTCTTTTCGAGAAAGGGCCGCTGCGGCCCTTCGCCGACGATGTGACAGGCGAAGGAAACTTCTTTTTTCCTGAGCAGGGCCAATGCCTCGAGCAGAAAAGGAAAACCTTTTCTTTCGTGAAGATCTGCTACAGCAAGCAGGAAGGGTTTTTCCTCGGAGTGTTTCCGGCGAAGCTCGGGCCTGAACTTTTGGAGATTGGAGCCATGGTAGTTCACGATAATTTTCTTCATTTCGGATGCATTCAGAAAAGTAGACAGGAATCTGAGTGCATCGCGGGTGCAGGTCAGGACGAAATCGGCCTCCTGCACCTTTTCCTTCACCATGGTCTTGATCATACTGGTGTCGCAGGCGTGGGAAGTAAAACTGAATCGCAAACCCGTCAATCTGGAAACCGCAAGCGCCACCGTTGTCGGATAGCCTGACCAGTGGGCATGAAGGTGGTTTAGAGGAGTCTCTTTCAACATCGAAGCGAGGTGCACTGCCTGTGGATACAATGCCATCGTTTTGAGGAGATGCACCGGGTTCGAGAGGGTGTGGCGCATGAGGAAGCCGAGGGTGCCAAAGTATTTCCTTGGCCTTCTGACCATCCAATGGAAATTGGAGGCTGCACAGGCCCCAGAATGGATCGGATCGACGTAAACCGTCCTTTTCATCAGTTCTTCGGATTCTTTGTGGAGTTTGACATCGAATGGCCGCCGCAGGGAGTAAATTCTACTGTTTGGGAATTCATCCATTAAAATCTTGATTTCACCAGCGACAAACGTTTCGGTGAGCGTTGGGAATGTTGACATGATAAATGCGATTCTTTTCATAGTATCCCCCGATATAATATGAAGAAGTAGATGAAATGGATACCTTTTGATTGAATTTGAACTTGGTATTAGACAAAGCGTTTTTGCCAGTTTACCAAACATTTGCGAAAGTCTTTTGAAAGGCGAATTGCGCCCACCCCATCCAATCACAGCCACCGGTCAATTTCGCTTTGAAAAGCGGGATATCGTCATGTCTGCTGATGCCGATCCGCTTCAGACTCAGGATGTCGTCGGATATTCGATTTCTTCCAGTCCGTGATGTGCATGCGAGTTTATAGCCGCATTCCACGAGATGCCTTCTGGTGTTTTTGTTTACATCGCCATAAGCATAACTACCGCCTGGATATGAAAAGAACAGGATCGGCTGTTCGAGCCGTTCTTCGAGGATTCTTTTTGATTCGCGGAGTTCGTAAACGATCTTGTCATCCGGCAGACGGCCAAGGTGAGGATGTGACATGGAATGAGATCCAAAGGTGATAAGTCCGGATTCTTTCATTTCATTTATTTGATTCCAGGAAAGCGGCCTGAATTCCTTTTCGAATTCCTTCTTTTCGGCAATCAAAGGGCGATCCCATTCGTAAAATGAATTCGTTCCCGTGTACTGCACGGTCAGGAAAACGGTTGCCGGGAGCCTGTATTTGCATAAGACCGGATATGCATTGGCGTGGAAATTGGCATAACCGTCATCGAACGTCAGGATAACCGTACTTCTGGGCAAGTTGTCATTGAATTGGCTGGTGTCATAAAAAGACTGAAGCGAAATTACCTGAAATCCGTTTTCGAGCAAAAATTCGATCTGTTCTGAAAAAAGCTTAGGTGATACATTCCAAAATGCATCGATTCCTTCGCAGACATCTGTGATTTTATGATAAAGAAGAATGGGGATTTTTTTATGGGTTTGGAAACGTGATTGAAGTGTCGCTGTCCAATAGAGCGGTGTTGCAGAAATTTGTATCAATTTCATGAAAAGCGATTTTATGAATATTCTTGACCCCATGGTTTATACCATACAGTGCTTTCATGAAAGAATATTTGTGTAGTACGTAACACCTTCAATAAATATTCAAACTGCTCAATTGTTTTATTTTTTGTGATATATTCCCGATTACATTCAGTTTGATTTTGCGAAGCACTTCTATTTTTTTGGCTTCACGTCTGATGTTTGCGGCCATTCTGATTCCGGAGAACGGAATTTGAGAAAGAGTCTTTCTGTTTCTTACCAGAACTCTGACGTTCCACCGGTGGCTGCTGGTCCACTTGTATTTGTAAGGCTCTTCCCCGCGCGTAAAATCGAATTCATGGAAGCGCTTCATGTCAAAAACGGATTCCAACAATCGCGCCAGAATTTGTTCGCCGGGGAAATACCGCTCATACTCCGGGTTATAAGCCGTAATCAACCAGGTGAACTGGTTTCCGTGCATGGCGGAAAGCGTAAAGGCGACGATTTGGCCCTGGGCCTCCAAGGTCAACAAATGCAGCCGTCCATCACGGCAGAGGTCCGCACTGACGTCCTGATAGAACTGCCTTTCTTTGGTTCCTGCAAAACTGAGGCTGAGGTTTTTGCCTGTCCAGCGCTTTTCATAGACCTCGACCAGGCAGGGAAAGACCTGCCTTACAGTTTCCGGATCGTCATATTGCCGAAAAACGGCCTCGCCTCCTTCAGCAAGGCGGCGGAGGCGCCTCGCGAGATCCTTGCGGGTGGATTTGGATCTTGTGTTTGCGTAATAGACCGACCAGTCGTCTCCATTGACCGGGAGGAAGGGGCAGAGAATGGACTGCTCGACCTGGAAAGGGTAATCCTGTTCGGTCAGCACTGTGCGCAGGATCGGGAGATTTCTGGAATCTTCAGGAACGTCCATTAAATCCATGACATCCCACTGGAGATGCTCGCCGGCAAAGCGGAAAAGACGTTGCGTACATTCGTAGCGCAATTCAGGGTCGAAACAGAAGTCGAGATGATCCGCGTGCCGGGATCCTAGAAAACGCAAAATCTTGAAAGGAAAGCCTAGGACATGGGTGGTCGTGGTAAAAAGAGGCACGATCCCTGCCAGGCGGTTGCCGTTCAGGAAGAGGATGGTTTGCATTTGCCTGCCGTCGCTGAAATGTTTCCACCAGTTTTCGACCCATTCCGGGGAGAGAAAGAGGGGGCTGCTCCCGGTGGACTGCTCCAGGAGGGTCTTCCACTGAGGACGGTAGGGTTTCAGGTCATCTGGGTCGCTGATCAGTTCGATTTGCATGCGGTCTCCTTCCGACAGGTCTGTCGAATCCCGGAGAGCATCGCCGGGTTCTTCTCGATTCCGTTCAGGAAGAGCCTTTTTGAGCCTTTCGGGCTCAACGGTCATGGCGTCCACGGACACTTCCCCGGATGGGTGCCCCGGATGGGTGTCAAGCCGCCCGCGTTCCGTGAACGACGATGGCGTAGTTGTCGAAGCGGCGGACCGAAGGGGCCTTGAGCTTTGCCTGCCTGATCCATTCGTGGATCTCTTCGGTCGAATAGTAATGGACATGGGGATAGAAAAGGCGGTCCATCCAGTCGGTGCAGCAGGTGCTGAAGCTGCATGAAGCATACAAACGGACATGGGTGGGGACGAGTCTACTCCATCCCTCCGGTATGGGCAGGGCCTCGGATAGTTTCCGATAGGGCAGGATCAGCAGGCCGTAGTCGACGGTACCCAGAATGAAGGCGATGGCGCGTACAACCGGGTTCGGGAGTTCGGTCGTGACCTTCCGGATATGTCGGAGGGCACCATGGGCTTTTTTTCGTTCGCTGCTGTACAGATAGGCGAGGATCATTCCATCTTCGGCCAGAAAGGGAACCATGGATTGGAAGGCTTGAGGTGGATCATTTGTGTGCGGCAAGGCCCAAAGGCTGTAAATCAGGTCCAGGGAATTCCGTATGAATGGGAGATGGAACATGTCCCCTTGAATGACATGGATGGCCGGATCTGAAAAGGTGTTTTCAAAGGCGGCATCGACCGCGTTGCTGAGGTCCATGGCAAAAACGGCCCCGGCCCCGCGCCTGGATGCTTCCATGGCATGCCGCCCGGCGCCGCACCCTGCGTCGAGCACGGTCTTTCCCGCAAAGCGTGCTTTGGGAAGATACCCGACTCCTTTTTCAAAATTATCTTCCCGGTAATCCTTGAATTCGTTCCACTCGTAGCTGAAGCGGTCAATGGTTTTGCTTTTGTTCTGAATTTCGAGCGCTTTTTTCAGAGAGCCTTTTTCGCCTTCTTTCAGGGTAGGCAAACGTTCCTCATGGCGCTGGAAAAAATCAGGGTAATACTCGAGAAAGATATGCCTGAGCTCCAAACCCAACATTCGAGGGACTCCCCTGATGATGGGATACCATGCCCCGCATGGACAGGAAAGCACTCCCTCCATGATTTCCATTTGTTGGCATGGACCGCACGGGAGCCGGTCCAGTGTCTCCGGAAAATCGCTATGGAGTCCGCACCAATGTCGGCACAGCGGTCCAGGATGTTCGCCGGGCGCTTTAGGATCAGGGGTTTCCACCGAGAAAGGCGTGAGGTCCAAGTTCGATCCGCAGTTCGGGCAGGCCAGTTTGTCAAGGATGTATACCTTCATGATCCTCTCCGTTCGTGTTCTTTGGTTGCGATTGCAGCATCGACCGGTAGAGCCCTTCGAACTGAGCGACCATCCGCTCCACCGTGAATTTTTCCAGAATCCCCTTTCTTCCGTCGCGTCCCATCCAAGAGCGCAACTCCGGATCATCGAGAAGCGTGACCGTCTTTTGTGCGAACACCCTTGCCTGTAGTGGGTCTACGAGGAAACCGTTTCGGCCGTCCGTGATCAGTTCAGAAAGCCCCCCCCTTCTGGCTGCCACGCAGGGGATTCCGTTCAGCATCGCTTCCATGATGACATTCGGAAATCCTTCGCCCGTGCCGTTCCCGTTTGACGTGGTCAGGATGAATACGTCAAACAGCTGCAGCAGGTCCGGAACGTCCGGCCGCTGGCCGGTAAAGACGACGTGCCGGCTTATTCCAAGGTCCGATGCCAACTGCTTCAGCGCCTTTTCGAGGGGTCCTCCCCCGACCAGGAGGAATCGCGTATCCGGGCGGTCTTTCAGGATCAGCTCGGCGATGTCGAGAAAAAGGGATTGATTCTTGATTGGAACGAGGCGCCCGACTGTACCTACTACGGGACAGGCTGGCGGGAGACCCAGGTCTTCCTTCAGTCGGGTGATCGAGGCGTCCGGTTTTTTGACAGGCCTCTCGATGCCGTTATGAATCACGACCGTTTTCGCGAGGCGCGGATAGCGGCTGTTCAAATCCGCGTTGAGTGTTTCTGAGTTGCATACGACTTTTTCGGCCAGGCCATATGCAAGCAGAGATTTCAACTCCTGAAGCGGGTGAAGACTGTCTCGGGCCGGATCGAAGCTGCGATAGCTGCTGAGGACACGGCCTTTACGGCTGATCATGGAACTTAGAACGGCGTAAACGTTGCCAGGCATCTGGAACCCGTGAACGACATGCGGATCCGTGTGGTTCAAGATTCGGGTCAGCCTCCACAGACGGCGGATCTCCCAACTTCTGCGTCTGGTCAATTCGATCACATCGATGCCGAGATGCCGGATCCTGCCGATCCAGTATCCTCCTGCCGAGAGGGTCACCACGCGCGGCGAAAAGCGCTGCCTGTCAAGGTACTTCAGGAGCAGATACAGTTGTTTTTCCGTGCCGCCGATGTCGAGGCTTCCGATGATGAAGAGGATCCTGACCGGTCGATTGATGCACCCCTCGGAGGCGCCGTTCTTCTGCATGTTCGGTGAGAAGGGATTCATAGAGCCGTTCCATCCTGTCTACCATGCGCCGGGTGCTGAATTCGTCTTCGATCCGTTGTCTTCCCGCCCGTCCCATTTCCCGGGCGACATGAGGGTTGCCCAGGATCTGGAGAACGGCATCTGCAAAGGGCTCCGGTTCCTCTGGAGGAACCAGGAAACCGGTCCGGCCGTGTGCCACGGTTTCAACGTTCCCTCCTACGGCCGTTGCGACGGCGGGAAGACCCATGGCCATTGCTTCCAGCAGGGCATTCGACATGCCTTCGATCACCGAGGCGCATACGTAGACATCGAACCCTGTGGCCAGCCTTGCGGCATCCTCATGCCAGCCGAGGAAACGCACTTGCGCGCGGATCCCCAAGTCGCCGGCCATCTCCTCCATTTGGGCTCTCAGAGGACCGTCTCCTATGGCGACGAAATAGGCATTGGGTGATCTTCTTGCCACGGAGGCGGCCATCCTTATGAAACAGGGATAATCCTTTTTCCAGAAAAACCTTGCCACCGTTCCGACGATCAGACCATCGTCCGGGATGCCCCAGGATCGCCGGAGGGTCATTCTTTCGATGGATGCCTCGATGGGTGGGCTGGCGCTCGTGCCGTTGGGGATCACCACCATTTTATTTTCGGGGCAGCCTTCCGTTTTTTGGGCAAATCTCAAAACGGCCATGGAGTTGGCGGTGACCTTGGAGGCGAGCCGATTGGTGATTCGGCAGGCGATCATCTGCAGGCCGTGGTAGGTATCCAGACTTCGTTTGCTGGCGATGAGGACAGGGACACCGGCGAGGCGGCCGGCCAGGACCCCGAGCAGGTTCCCTTCGAAGAGGTACCCGTGGACGAGACGGATGTCAGCGGACCGCATCAATCGTGCCATTCGGATGAGCCTGGCCAGGTTCTTCGGACTCGCGAGGCCTCCCTCCATGCCCATGCTGAGCATTGCCACGTCGCTTCTCCGGTACTCTTCATAAAGGGATTTGCCGTATCCGTTTCCGAGGCAGAAGAGCCAGGGTCTGAAACGCCTCCGGTCAATGTGGCGAAGGACCTCGATCAGGTGCCTTTCAGCGCCTCCCATGCTCAAGTCATGAAGGACATACGCAATTTGGATCATCGGAAGGGTGTCCTATCGAGAGGGGATCAGTGGGAAGTCAGGCGGAGGGGGCCGCTTGCAGATGGATCTTTTTCATAGTGGCTGTCAACCCGACCAGGAGAAACAGGATCAGTTCGAGCCATGCTTCAGTGAAGAGGGAGAAGACCATGAAGAGGATAAAGGTTGTCCGGACGGTCTGGATCATCCAGGGTGGCGGAAGTCCCGTGGCGTGGCCGCGGTGCTCCATCCACCGGAGATCTTTCCACGTCACCCAGAAAAGAAGCAGGTAAAGAAGCAGCGCGACGACCCCTCCGCTGGTCAAAGCCCAGAGGAAAGCGTTGTGAGTCGGAACGGTTTTGTGATCATAGTCGATTCTTCGAATCCATCGGAAGTTTCCGGGGCCGACTCCGATCAGGGGATTTTCATACAGAAAGATCTTCCATCCGATCAGGAGGGTCCGGTACCTCTCGAGCAGGGATTGTGAGGCCTCCTTTTGAGTCGGATCGATATTGAAGACCGCGATTCGCTCGAGGTTTTTCTCCGGGACGAAATGGAGCGCTGCCGAACCGATCAGGACGAAAACGGCCGCGGTGGCGAGCACCTTCCTCTTGCTTAGGCCGGATTCGAAAGTGATGACTGTAAACAGAACGAGGACATTGATCATTGCGTTGCGGGATGCGGTCAGGAAGATTACCCCCAAGAACAGCAGACCCATAACCATGAAGCAGAGCCGGGCGGAAATGGATCGGGCTGTTTGAAGGAGGTACCAGCTCATGACCGTGCCCATGAGACAGTAGAAGGCCAGATGATTGGAGTTTTTGGCCATGTTGACGCCGAAGGTGGCTACGGCCCGGTAATCGGCGGCTGGCTGCATGAGGTTCGTAATGGATGAAACGGCGGAGAACAGGATGACGATGTAGAGGATCCAGAAGACATGGCTCGCCTGCTTTGCGTTGACGATAAAAAAAATCATGAATGTCACGAAGGCCGCCTGTGAGAAGAAATCCCAGAGCTCTTTGTTGGTCCTGTCGATCGATGCCAGCGATTCGGGATGGGCGGGGGCCATGTATGTGGCGATGAGGAAAATCAGACCAATTGCAGCGAGAATGGGGATCTGCCGAATGCGCAGCAACCAGGGGAATTCGCCCTTGAGCAGCTTGACGGCGAGCAGAATGCACAAAACAGCACCCAGGACATTGTTTGGTGTCAGCCTGCCGGTATCGGGCAGATAGGAAGAATAGGAAAAGAGGAAGGTGATTAACAATGCCAGGATGGCCAGGTTTGGCCGAAGTGTGACGACCACAAGCAGAGCGATTGATAAGGCTATGGCAAATGCAATCTTTTCAGCACCCGAAAGGGCCACGAATAAAGTGACGCCCATAAGGATCAGGAGCGTACCGATCTTTGGAATGGAAAGAGAAGTCCAATTCACGATCCACCTCAAATCGATTCTGCTTTTTTGAAAAACGATTCTCGATCTGGCCACGTGGTCATCAATGTCAAGAAAGAATGGCGCCTAAGACGCGCGTCTGTATCTGGTCCAATGTGCTGCGTGCCTTTTTCACCAAATCGGCTAAAATTCCCATTCGTAGAACCAGAATGACTCCATCCACACTCTTGGCCAGCGGCAGGCAGTTCTCTGAAATCACCGGCGGGCCATCGAGAATAATCATGTCGTAGTAGGATTGAAGCGTTTTGATAGCCGACTCCACACGCAAGGGGTTCAGACGTTCACGGTCTCCGTTTTCCATCAGACCCAGTTTCATGCCAAACAGGCGTGGGTTGCTCGACGGTATGACATATTGGTCTACGGGCTGATATTCTCGGAGAAAATCAGAAAAGCCGGGCCGTCGTCTGCCCACTTCATATTTATAGAGGCCCGGCGAATCCACGTTTGAATCGACAACAAGAATTTTCAAAGGTTCGCTTCGTGTGATCGTTGATGCGAGACTCATCGATAGCAAAAGATTATTGTCACAGGATAAACCGCATATAAGAATCGATCGAATTTCCTTCATTCCCAGAAGAGTAAGGTTCTTGTAAAGGCATTCAAACTCCTGGCGTGTTTTTTCATGTGAGTCAATTTCGAGCGCAGGAATTTGCAAATAGCTTTCACGCTGCTTTTCATTGGTTTCAGAATTTTTAAACTCATTTGATTGTTGAGTCATATCCCCTTTGTTTTTATTCAAGAGTTCATATATTTGGCTCATTATATTCCTCCTTTAACTTTGAAAACAAGGGGATTTGTGAAAGGATATGAATAAATGATCGTGCCTCACTAACAGATTGATATCTCATTGATTCGATCTGGTAAATCTTCCGTTCGGATGTAATGTCAATTTCTTTAATATATAGATCCGTTTTTATCTTAGCTTTGATGTGTTTTTCCCATGCATCTATTCTGGTGCGCGACCCGGATGAAAATACAATGACGAAATATTGTTCGCTGCTGTCCTTAATCAATGCGGGGCCGGATATCATGTTCGGAAGGTTGAGGTAGGTATCTTTTACGATCACATCGAGGTCTTCGAGAGCTGGATTGGCCGCCTTGATGACGGCCAGCACATGGCTGTTTACATGTCCATAGGTGTCTCTGGCCAAGGATGTAATCGTGTCGCCCGGATAAATGCGCCTTCTGTAAAAACCTTCGGCAGGAAAGTCATCGAGCGGATTCCCCCGGCCGATTTCTTGATACGGACTATCCTGGGAAGTCTTCAACGCGTTCAGATAAGCTGCGATCATTTGCGGGTTCTGCGCCGGTCTCAGCGGCGGCACTTCGACCGGCCGCGCTTTCTCAAAGGGCGGGGTCGAATCTTCTGCCGGCTCTTCCTGCACTGCGTTTGTCGGTGTCCCGTCCGTGAACTCGCCTGCAAACGTCTTCAATCGGGATGCTTCTTCTTGTCGGGGCATCTCATCAGGAGGAACATCATAAGGCGAGAAAAGGGCTTCACCGCGGGAGGCCTTTTGCACGGGTGCAAGGGTGGGTCGCCCGCCAAATTCATGGTCGCTTTCGAAATGGGACTGGTTTGTTGTAACGGACTGGGGTCGGAACTGATTTTCGGTGTAAAGGCTTCTGAGAGCGGTTGTCGGATCCTTGGGATGCACCAGGGCCTGATTGACTTCCGCATTCATGCGCTGATATCGCTCGATCAATGTGCCGGCAGGGGCGAACACCAAGATCGAGAAAATGACCGCCAGCCCCATCGCCCATCTCCATGCAGAAGCCGGCAAAGGCCTCGGCGGCGTCACAGCCGCCGGTTCTTCGGAGGTCTCTTCCGGGATGCCGGGCTGCAAGATCTCGTTCTTCTTTTTGTCTTTTTCTTGCGGGTGGCTTCCTTCATCCTCCCTGTGTGAAAGCATAAGGTCGTCGGCAGCTTCCTGGAGGATCGCCGCATCGATTTGAGGGCGGTTCAAGGCGCAACCTGTCAGAAGGGCATTCTCACAGAGAGAGTTAATGATACGGGGAATGCCCCGGCTGTAATCGGCGATCAGCTTCACCGCCTCGTCGGTGAAGATCGTCAGCCCCAGGTGGCCGCCGGCTATGCGTATCCGGTGGGCGATATAAAGGGGGATCTCTTCGAGGGAAAGCGGTTTCAGATAGAACGCCAAGGCGATACGTTGTTTGAATTGCCTCAGTTGAGGGAGGTTGAGCTTTTCTTTCAGTTCGGGCTGGCCCGACAGGACAACCTGGAGGAGCTTCTCTTTCGGCGTTTCCAGGTTCGACAACATCCTGATAAATTCCAGTGACTTCACGCCCAGGGCCTGGGCCTCGTCAACGAGCAGTGCGACGATATGACCCTTGTCGTTGGCCGAGACCAGAAAGTCTGTGAGCGAAGCGAGCCGTTCCGAAATGGTCTTGGCTCCCCCCGCAATCCCGAACTCGGCCGTCATGGCGTCGAGGATTCCGTGGAAACCAAGGCCTGGGAAGGAGATTTTCGCCAACAGGACCCGCTTCTCGAGGATGCCGGTCAAATGATTGATCACCATGGTCTTCCCGGTTCCTACCTCGCCGATCAGGCAGATAATCCCCTTTTTCTCCAGAATCCCGTATCTCAGCACAGCCACCAGTTCTCTGTAGGTGGAATTGCTGTAAAGGAAATCCGGATCAGGGCTGATGCTGAAGGGCTTTCTGCTGAACCCGTAAAATGCGTTGTACATGGCGATCAAGACCGTTGATTTTCGTGGTGTCCGTTTGTGATGGAACCCAGTACGGGTATGCCCAGAATCTCCTGGATCTGATCCGGACGGCTCAGGCGGGGTCTGAAGAGCTCCAGGATGAGGGCAAACACGACCGCAATGACAGCGCCGAGTCCCGTTCCGGCCGCCACCGACGAAAGAGTCGCCAGGCGCTTTTTCTGCTTCAATTGCGCTGATTGGATCACATTCAGCGAAGTGATTTCCCGGGTGTTCATGGCCTCGACGAAACGGGCGTCATCCAGCTTTCCGAGATAGAAGTTGTGCATCTTTTTCCCGGAGGCCACTTTCTGTTCAGCTTCGATGAATTCGTATTCGACTGCGTCGAGATGCACCAGCCGACCCTCGTCAGCCAGAATCATACGGATCAACTCATTTCTGGATTTCTGCACCCCATCCAACTCGGTGGAAAGATTCATCTCTGCAGTTCGAAGATTCTCGCGTAACGGATTTATCGCAAATGTGCGTTTTCCTTCGACCATAGGTTCGTGTTTATGTATCTGCGTGTAAAGAAATGCGATTTGTGCTTCGACATCCTTGATTTCACGTGAATCATCGACATATTTCGTCAAAAGATTTGCTTTTTCAAGTTCAAGCAGAGCAATTTGATTTTTGATCGATATAACTTCAGGGTTTGCGATCATTTCGATGTTGTTGTTTATTTGTAATGGCTGACTATGAAGTTTATCTTGTATGTATTTTATTTGAGCATCTAGCTCAGCAATTTTTAGATTGGCCGCGTTCAGTCGAATTTTCGTATTCTGGATGTTTTGGACTAAATCGTTCTTAACCGTTTCGATATCGGCATACATTCCTTCCCTGGATTTCAAGAGATTTAGTTGCCCAATGCTTTTATTAAGCTCACTTTCGATTTGCACTACTCTATCGTTATAAAAATCAAATACATTCTCTCCTTCTATATTTTTGCTGTAATATTCCTTGTATAATTGAACAAGCGTATTCAGCACCATTTTCGCGGCTTCTGGATCTGAATCAGTATAAGAGATTTCTATGATAGTGGATTCCGGCATAAGGTAAGCTTCGATTCCCTGCTGGACTCTTTTGATGGCTTCATCTTCTTCTTCCGGATATTTTGCAATGGCAAGGGTTTTGACAACTTTCTCGATCAGCGTATTGCCTTTCAAAATTTCAATTTGAGAATTCATCCGTTCGATGGCGATTGTGCTGCGTGAAGCACGTTCGGAGAGTTGGCTTGACAGCTCGAGACTCAATCTATGGTTGTTTTCAAACATTATTTTTGCTACTGCTGTTTGCGGTTCCGGTTTGGTCAGCGATATAAGCGTTAAAGGTATTGCAATCATCAAAAAAACAATCATTATAAGTGATCCGCGAGATTTAATAGCATATAATATTTTATCAAATTGATAATTCCAGTCATTCATGTTCGTGTTAACGTTGCTCATGATCGTTACCTCCATTTAATGTGGAGATTTGTACAGTTTATAAATTATTGTAAATTGTACACATAATAATTATAACGCGTATTATCTCATATTGTAAACATCGTAATTCATGCTGAAAGGAAGCATTCGCCGGATATATTGATCGACAGCCTGATTGGCCTTTGCTACGCCGGTTTTTGGTACAAATATAACGTGATTTGGTTTAAGCGTTACGGATGCAATCTGCTGAAGATCCAGATCTCTCAAATAGGCCGCATTTTCACCGAGCTCGATCAGGTAGATCTTTTCCCATTGCGCGGCATCGGTGAACCCGCCTCGTTCGAACACTGCCTGCAGGGGGGTGAGGTTCTCTCGAAAAGGAACAAATCCGGCGGTTTTTACCTCTCCGCCGACGTAGACCTTCTGTGCGGAAGACTTGACGGTGACGAAGACCTGGGGATCTCTGAGCCGTTTGGAGGATGCCGAGCGGATCGCTTCCTCCAGTTCGACGGTCGTCAACCCGGCAGCTTTGATTTCGCCGGTGACGCCCAGCACAATCAACCCATCGGGCTGGACGACCACCTCCTCGTCGTGTCTGTCGGTGTAAGGAAATTTGACCAGAAGGGTGTCTCCGTTCTCGATGCGATAAGGCGCGGCCACGGTAGGATCCCGGGCGATTTCAGAGGGAATCTGGCTGAAGTCCGGTCTAGACGCGCAGCCGACGATCACCAGCGCTGGGATGGTCGACAGGAGAAACAGAAGGCGGATGGTCGACCCCTTGGATACGGTTTTTGCAGCAATCTTCTTCATGCGATGTTTCATTTCCTACACCCCCTGCTCTGTATAACGTCCTCAAAGGCGTGGCTTTACAGCGGAACCACAAAATCTGAATGCCGAAAGGAAACGGTCGTTTCTCTGCCCGGATATCGGAAAATACCGACTCAGCGGGCGCCTTTTCCAAAGAAAACCACTTTGACGGTCTTTAACAGGATGAATATATCAAGCCAGATCGAGAAATTCTTCATGTAGTAGAGATCATAGCGAAGTTTCTCAATGGCATCCTCAACCGAGGCTCCGTAAGGATAATTCACCTGTGCCCAGCCCGTTAAGCCTGGTTTCACGAAATGTCTTTCGGAATAATAGGGGATTAATTCCTTTAGTTCCTTTACAAATCCTGGTTGTTCTGGACGTGGTCCGACGAGACTCAGATTTCCTTGTAGAATATTGTATAATTGCGGTATTTCGTCCAAACGCGATTTTCTGAGGAATTTTCCGACGCGTGTGATTCTGGGATCGTTTTCCCTAGCCCATAGGTGCGTAGTGTTTTTTCCTTCATCGTTTACCATCGTCCTGAACTTATACAGGATAAATGGTTTTTCATTCTTTCCGATGCGAACTTGTTTAAAAAGAATAGGACCGGGTGAATCACATTTTATTAAAACCGATACCATTAAAAAAATTGGTAAGGTGATTATGATCCCAAATGCGGCTAAAATATTATCCATAATATTTTTAATCAAATGGGTGATCCAGCCGCTATGGAAGCCATCGCTGTAGATCATCCAACTCGGGTTGATGTGTTCGACCAGAAGCTTCCCACTGGCCTCTTCATAGAATGATGGGCCATCCATTATTTTTGTGCCGTTCAACTTAGCGGAAAGAAGCTCTTTTGATGGAATGAACCCTCTACGCTCGGATGGCGAAATGACGATGATGTCAGGCTTTACGTTCGCTACGATCTGATCCAGTGATTGAAAATCGCCCAGATCCTTGAGCCCTTTGATCCGGCTGTTCTCATTGGGTGCCGCTACATAGCCGAGCAGGCTGTACCGGCCCCTCTCTTTTGCGGCGCTGGCGCCTATCATTGCGGCTTGTTCACCGGATCCCACTATGAGGACTCTTTTTGTAGAATGAAAAATGCTTTCTGCAACGTTGCTATGAAAAGAATGCCACAGATATTGAAAAATCATAAATGTAATAATGGATATCCATAGTAGATGCTCATCGAAATTAAGTGATGAAATGTGTATTACGGAGATAAGAAAGACAAAAGCGAGTATATTGCTTGTGACGATGCGCAAAAGCGAATTCAATTTCTCAAATTGTTTTCCGCGAACATATAATGCAGACATGCTGGAAAAGCAAATAATTGTCATTATAAACACTATAGAAGTGTTGAAACTAAATAAATCATATCCATCGACTAAATCGATAATATTGTATGCTGAAGATGACACTAGATATATAGAGAAAAAACACAAAATGACATCTCCTGTCAGCAACAGGAAAGATCCTCTGGTCGAAATATACTGTCTTAAAAAGAGCATGGCAGCCTCTGATCGATAGTTATTATGCGAATGGCACCACTATAAATAACAAATCAAGTAGAGTTGCTCGCCGCAGAAGATATACTTCCGGCCTCTCAGCTACAGACGCAGCCTCCATTTGAATGTGATCAGATTTAGTAAGAGAATTGGTTGGATTGCAGAATCTGTAATGCAATCCGGTTGGATTGCAGAATCTACAGGACATATAAAGGAAATCCTTGGCCAAAAATCTCTTATTGGAAGATTTCGAGTGAATCAGAACGGATTTCGACTCCGACCGATCTGCCAAGGATTTCTATGTTCACATAAAAGGTGCATCGATTGGCTGACGGAGGCCTTTCGATGATTCCTTCGGTCCCTTCAAGGGGGCCCTTTTTAATTCGTACGCGCATGCCGGCCTTCAAATTCTGATCGACTTTGATCTCGGGAGAGTCCACCGCGATTTTCATTAGATTGACCATCTGTTCCTGGGGGATCGCCTCCGGTCCATCGGAACTGGATCCCAGGATCCTGACCACGTTCTTAGCCAGGATGACTTTCGAAAATTCTCTTTGGAGCGGATGGGTGTGGATAAAGATATAGGAAGGGAATAAGGGAAATGCGACCAATTTCTTTCGGTCTTTCCACTGTCTCAATCTCTTGATAGTCGGCAGATACACATGTACTCCGGATCCAGTCAGTTCCTTTTCAAGGCTGAACTCCGCTCTTGACCTGGTATAAACGGCGTACCAGCAGAGATCAAAGTTATGAATCTTGGACATCATATGCATTCCTCATATATGTGGTGCGGTGAACCATAATCGAGATGAGAAATGTTGTCTGCCGGATCTCTGGTACATGCTGCTAATAATTACTCTCCTCTTTAAGCAAATTTCATGCCTTTACTCAGCACAACTGATCCCAAGGTGTAAGGGATCCTTGGCTTTCCGTCTAGCTTGGAAGATTGTCGCTGAATATTCAGTAGATTAGGCAGCTGTCGTTTTGAGTGGAGATGTTCGGAATCGCATATCCAGTTGCTTCGTGGGATTCTTGGACGGCCGGATCTTTTCAGGAGTTCTCTTCAATCTGTTTCCATCCGCCCCATTCTTGCCCCTAAACGGTCCTTGTGCTGTTTCCAATCGAAACAACGATTCTACAAGTTCTCAGGATTTCATGGACATTTTTCAGTGTTTCATTTCGAACCACTTTGCCTTCAGAGGTTCGAGCGGCAAAAGGGCCATCCCGCTGTGAGGGGGCTAAAAGAAATTCCTGGTTCGACTTCCTACCCGAAGTTCTATGTCAACTCAGCATTATCTCAAGGGTTTAAAAAGGGTTTCTCGGGGGCTGGGTCGGCTGCTGAGGCGTGCCCTTCCAGGCGGGAAGCCCGATGTGGCTGCGAACGCTGGCCCCAATCTGCTGGGAAGCCCTGGGCGGGAGTTCGCTGCGTCGGCAGCGTGGCAGATCAGCGCCTCTTACGGCCAGCCCTCCTCTTGGATGGTGGGAGCCAGGCCCTTCGCTGAATCTGCATGTCTTGAACTGTTCATGGGAGCTTTTCGTCGGCGATTCGCCGCTTGTGAGCGTTTTTTCAGTGGTTTCTTCAAAAATGTCCCGATCATCGTCAGATTAGGGCTGTTTTTTTATGGTGAACATATAAAGATGACAATTGCGAAAATAATCAAGCAAATATCCTCCATGCAATTGATGACGTCCATCTTAAAATAGAGCATTGTTTTCATAATGATCAGGAAAACACTCATGAATTATCATTATTTTCCTGATTGTATTCTGAATGCATATTAAATTAAATATTATTCAAGCTGAAAATCAAAGAATTGAATTTATGGTCAGTATGATATGAGGTGTGTCTTGAAGTTTTGGAAATGATTCACATTTGTCTGTGCAGCCAACGGGGCTGTGCGATTATGAGTCATACTATTAGTTGAGAGGAGGGTGATAATTATGAGAAGCATAAATTCAATCGTTAAATCATTTCTATTCGGTGTGCTCTTTTCCATGTTGATGATAACAATAGCCGGTGCCGCCGAGCCAAGCTATGGAACGGCCAACGTCGATGGAAGTTATGCGGAGTGGAATCTGGCAGACGATTTTTTTGCGGATATGTATCTCGCTTTTAAGCCTACAAATCCTGTTTTATCGAAATTATATTTAAGATACGATTGCCAATCCGGCACGATGTATGCGCTCGTCCTCACCACGCCGGATACCCTCCCGGCAGCGGTTTCGGCCGGGGATGCGTGGATCGCCATCGATACTATCGCCAGCAAAGTCGTAACCGGAAGCTCCGGGGATGACGGAACGCCGCCTGATTTTGCTTGGGTCGGCCAGGGCTTCGACGGCGACCCTGCCCATGCACGGGGATACGAGGCCTCGTTCAGCATCGCGGAGGGCTCTTATGCGATCATCGCCCATGTGGACGTCATCAGCGGCGGAACGCAGACGTCCGGGACCGTCAAAACGGGTGTGGCTCTGACCATCGACTGCCCGGTTTTAGGCGCATGCTGCTTTCCGGACGGGACCTGCAGCGAAGTGACCGCGGCCGATTGCGCAGCGCAGGGCGGGGCCTATCAAGGTGACGGGACGGACTGCGACCCGAACCCCTGTCCGCAGCCTACCGGCGCATGCTGCCTCCCGGACGGGACCTGCAGTGAAGTGACTTCGGCCGAATGTGCGGCGCAGGGCGGGGCCTACCAGGGAGACGGGACGGACTGCGATCCGAACCCCTGTCCGCAGCCTAGCGGTGCATGCTGCTTCCCGGACGGGACCTGCAGCGAAGTGACCGCGGCCGAATGTGCAGCGCAGGGCGGGGCCTATCAGGGCGACGGAACGGACTGCGATCCGAACCCCTGTCCGCAGCCTACCGGTGCATGCTGCTTTCCGGACGGGACGTGCAGCGAAGGGACCGAGGCCGAATGTACCGCGCAGGGTGGGACCTACCAGGGCGACGGAACGGACTGCGACCCGAATCCCTGTGAGGCCGTTGTTGCTTTCTGCGAATATTGTGTCATCGGTATTGAAGGTGTTTACGCCGACCCGAAGCTCTGGATAGATGGATCAATCGTCAGCAACGGTGAAATCGTGATCCTTGGCGGAGGGAATCTCGTTGATGTCTCGGGAGGCGGTGAGGCCTCTTACGGAGTGAATCAGGTTGTTTCCGGGGATCTGATCCACAACGGAGCGATATCCATCGGCGGCGGGAGCGACATCAACGGTAATGTCGATTCGGGTGCGTCTATTGTAATAGGAACGACCGTGCAGATTCAAGGTAACGTGACTGCGGCAGGTTCGATTACATTGGGTGGAGATTCCGTTATCTATGGAACGATGACGGAGTTCGGGACACCCCTCGCCTACACTCCCATTCCATGTCCTCCTGAGACGAATTTTGCGGCAGGGGGACTTCCGGTCATCAAACCGAACGGCAAGACAACGACGCTTCCTCCCGGAAGTTACGGTGCGCTTGAGCTTGGTACCCTGAACAAGCTCTACCTTTCGTCGGGCGACTACTACTTTACGCGAATCAAAATTCTAAATTCTCTGAAGCTTTATCTAGATTTGACCGGAGGCCCGATCAACATCTATGTAGAAGGCGACGTATACTTCGGGACGAATATGGATGTCTATCCGACCGGCGGGGCTGGCGCAGATGTGTATCTCGAGACGCACGGGGCTTTCCAGATGCTGGGAGGTTCGGACTGGTACGGGACTGTCTTCGCGCCCTTCGGAAACATCGTTATCAGTGGCGGGAACAACAACATTTTTGGAAGATTGTGGTCCTGCAAGAATGTCATTTTGGACGACTGCATCACCATTCACTGTGTGCCCTGTCCATAATGATGAACAACGGCCAAGAGGGAATAGACGGAGCATCCCGGCGACCGGGATGCTCCAAGACAACCCTTTTTTCTCTCTGTTTGCTTTTCCGCCCATGCAGCATCCCCAAAAGAAGGGCAGACTCGCGATTGCCCCTCTTTAGGGTGCTGCATGGGCGGGTTGTTATTTGAAAGGATCCCAGCGGACCGTCTGCTTTTCGTAGGAGGGCGGAAAGAGCTTCAGAAATTCGTCGTAATAGTACAGCTCCTTGAAGGACGCGAAGGGGAGTCCGTAAGCGGCTTTGGGCCGCCTTTTCAGTTCATCGGGATCGATCTTTCGTGAGACGATCTCATCCATGACGTCGTCCATGCCTGTGCCCATCGCGAATCGCAGTTTTTCTCGGTTGGCGATCCGCTCCGGGAGCATATCCCGGAAGGCCTCGCGGAGGACGTATTTCTCCACCTGTTTTTCGCCGTAGATTTTCCATGACATGGGTATGGTTTTGGCGAAGGCGACGACGCGGGTGTCCAGGAACGGCGTCTTGTAAATGACGGAATTGCCCATCCAGCTCCGGTCGAGGCGTCTTAGCGCCGTATTATAAGCGATATCGAGCAGTTTTTGAGCGAGGCGTTCACGCTGTTCGGGGCTTTTGACACGGGGGTTCTTGAGGACCATTCGGTAGCCGCCGAAAAGTTCATCTGCGCCTTCTCCGACAAGGACTGCATTGCTGTATTCCTTCACCATTTTGGAGACGAAATAGTTCGAAAGAATCCCCGAGATGCAGTCTTCGTCGAAGCTCTCCAGGTACCAGACGGCCTGGGGGATGAATCCTTCGATATCTTCGTTCGTGATTTCACAGATATGATGCGACATGCCGAGAAAGTCGGCCATGAGTTTGGCGTTTTCGAGGTCGGGCCCCGGCGCGCTTTTGACGGTTCCTGTCACCAGGGTGATCGAAGGATCCAGCTCTTTTGCGATTGCCGCTATGATGGAGCTGTCGAGCCCCCCGCTGAGGGATATGGCCTTGACGTCGTCCATGCGCCTCTTGACGGCGTCGATCAGGAGCTGTCTGAGGAGTTCGGCTGCCTTTCCCATGTCTCCGCCGTGGTCCGGGATTTCCGGAGCAAATGGCTGAAAGGGCTTGAGGCCATTCTTCGAGCTGTAGGTGCAGCCGGGCTCGAGTTCGTGGATATTGAATTGCACGTGGTCTTTGAGGCCTTTCATCTCGCTGCTGAAATAAAAGACATCGTTGTCCCAGCCGTAGAAAAGGGGCCTGGCGCCCACAGCGTCCCGTGCCAGAATAACCTCGTCGTCCTTTTCGATGATGGCGCAGACGAAGCTCCCATCCATGCGGCTGAAGCAGTCCATCCCGTGCTTTTCATAGAGTTCCAGAAACAGTTGAATGTCCGTCTTTCCGTTGTCCCGCTCGTTGAAGAGCTTCCCATCAAAGAGGATATACGGGGTTTCCTCCAGGGATGTGCAATAGGTTCTTTCGGGCGATAGATTGATTTCATTCGCTCCCAGGGCGCCCCTTGCATCTGTCAGCGACCGGACGATCATGTTGTCGGGCCCCCGATGATGCATGTTCTCGATCATGTGAGCCATGTCCCTGGCGGAATCGGCCTCAATCCGGCCGTGTTGTGAAACGATACCTCCGATACTGGCCAAAACGAACCTCCTTGCGTGTTGACCCGCAGCGTGGATTTTCCTCACCGGCGCGGCGGGGATCCGCGGGTCGATCGAAACACTATAACGGATGGGCCAGAATATTTCAAGTCAAAATATTTTGCCTCACATTGTTCTTGTTGGCGTTTATGCGGAGAAGGCTGTCTGGTATGCGAAGTTTTCAGGCGAGGGATGAGGATGGTCCTTCAGAGCTTGCAGGTGCTCGGGCCCACCCTGGCGGGATTGATCCCTCCAGTCTGGTTGGTAGCAGGGGAAGGAAGCGGTTGCGATGGTAGGACCCTTATGTCTCTGGACAGACATCCGTGCGGATAGTTGCTGAGATGGGCAGAAATCAGCGTTTCGGGATGGAAACCGGCAGCAAAAAGGGCCCCGAGGAGGCCGGCCGTCAGGTGTGCCTGCATTTGAGCAGGCGGATCCCGGTGGTTTGTTGAATGATGGTGGCGCCTTGGAACAGGTGGTCGTTTCTTTCGGGGTAGTCGGACCGGAAATGGCCGCCCCGGCTTTCCTTCCTGTGCACGGCCGATTCGACGATCAGCCGGGCGACCAGGGAGAGGTTCCTGAGCTCGATGATTTCGAGCGTCGGGTAGAAATGCCAATAGATGTCGTTGGTGATTTGGACGAGCCCGTTCAGGATGTCCATGGCAACACGCAGACGGTTTTCATTGCGGTCGATGGCGCAGTAATCGAGCATCGTTGCCCGGGTCGTATCCCAGAAGCGGTTCAGCATCGCCGGGTTGATTTCAGGGTGGACCGTGCTGCCCTGCCATGGCGGCGGCTTCAGATCCGGATCCCGCAGCGATGGATCCCGCTCGAGGGCTGCATCGACCGCGATTTTTCCGTAGAGTGCGCATTCGGTCAGGGAGTTGCTGGCCAGTCGATTGGCCCCCATCAAACCGGTGCAGGCGACTTCTCCGATGGCGTAGAGGCCGTCGATATCCGTTTGGCCGTCCGCGCCCACGATTACGCCGCCGCAGGTGTAATGGGCCGCGGGCACCACCGGGATGGGCTCGGCGGTCATGTCGATCCCCTTTTTCAGGCAGTGGGCGTAAATCTTCGGGAAGGACTGCCGGATGTATTCCTCCGGCTTGCCGGTCAACGGGGTGGTGACGTTGAGCCAGACATGCGCCAGATGCCTTTTCTTCATCTCGGTATCGATCGCCTTGGCGACGATGTCCCTCGTGGCGTGGGATCCGCGTGGATCATAGGCCAGCACGAAATCCTGGGTCGAATCCTTGTCGAGGGTGAGTATGCCGCCCATGGCCTCGCCCCGCAGGGCCTCGGTCAGTAGAAATCGCCTCTCGGCGGGGTGTTCCGGACTGACTTCATAGAGCACCGTGGGGTGGAATTGGAAGAATTCCATATTGGCCACACGGGCCCCTGCCCGATAGGCCATGGCGATGCCGTCGCCGGTGGCGTTTTCAGGGTTGCTGGTGTAAAGGAACGCCCTGCCTGCGCCGCCCGTGGCCAGAAAGGTCACGTCCGCTTCGATGGTCTTGACCCGGCGCGTTTTTCTGTCGAGCACCCAGGCGCCCAGGCACCGGTCTTTGGCCACCTTGACCTCGGAGATGCGGTTCCGGGTGATAAGGCTCACCGCAGCATGGTATTCCAGGACGGTGATCAGGGGCTGCTTCCTGACGAGGTCGACGAGGTGCTCTTCGATGGCCTGCCCAGTGTAGTCGTCTTTGCAGTAGACCCTGGGGCGCCCATGGCCGCCCTCCTGGTGGAGGACGTACTGTTTGTCCGGATCCGCCTTCGAGAAAGGCACACCGTGGTCGATCAGAAACCTCACGCCGTCGGGGAAGGCCCTTTGGACGAAGCGTTCGACGACCGATGGAATGCACAGCCCATCCCCTGCACGGAGGGTGTCCTCTATGTGGGATTCGAAGCTGTCATCTCCCTGTGCGACCCGCTCCGGGTCTACGGCGGCTATCCCCCCCTGTGCGTAGTACGTGTTGGAATGGGCAAGCTCCGATTTGCTGATGAGGATGCAGGACTTGCCCCGTTCGCTCAATTCGATGGCAGCCCTGAGGCCGGCAAGCCCCGATCCGATGACCAGGAAGTCTGTCTGAAGCAATTCCTCGAAAGACGGCATGTCTGTTGACTCCAAAGACGAAAAGATCCATTTCGAAGCGTTCCATGGCCTGCCGGGGTCTTCAGCCGAAAAGGCCCCTGCTGCCGGCTCATGGGAATTTCCGTTGCTCAATAGAACGTTCAAAAACGCCCACCCGCAGCATGGCGCTCATCCCGCGTCCATTGGGCCCACTGACAGGTGCGCGTCATTCCAAGGGATATCATGAGCGTTGTGCCCTGGGTTGTTCGACAGCCTGTACACGAAGAATCGCTCGACAAGCTGTGGAGGGGTAAGCCGGCATCCGCACCGGATCATGAGATGGCCAGCATGCGCTCCAGCGCCACCCGGCTCCATTCGGCGGTTTCCGCCGGGACCTGGATCCTGCCCGGCGCCCGCCCCTCGAGAAGGCCCTCGAGTACGGCCAGGAGCCGCTCGGGTGTGCTCCGGCTCATGTCGACGCAAATGGAGTGCTCCTCGTCCAGGGGATAAACTGTACGATCCGGGAAGGTGGCGGCCAGCCGTTTGACCAGCCGCAGCTCTGTCCCGACCGCAAACACCGAACCGCTCTCCGCTTCCCGCACCTCGCGGATGAGATATTCCGTGGACCCGCTGCCGTCCGCAAGCCGGACCACCTCTTCGGTGCATTCGGGGTGCACGATGATCCGAATGCCTGGGTAGCGGGAGCGAAACCGCATGACCTGCTCCGGTGTGAAGCGCACATGGACCGGGCAGAAGCCGTCCCACAGGATCACCTTCGCCTTGTCCAGATCGCCTTCAAGGCGGGCCTTCCCGCGGTTCCAGAGCGCGATCTCTTCCTTCGAAATGCCTTTGGCGAGGGCGGTGTTGCGGCCGAGGTTCTGATCGGGGAGGAAGAGCACGCGCGGCGCCTGTTCGAAGGCCCAATCCATGACCTTGGCGGCGTTGCTGGAGGTGCACACGACGCCGTTTCGTCGGCCGCAGAACTGTTTGATCTCTGCGGATGAATTGACGTAGGTGATCGGCACGATCGTTTCCCCCACCAGGCGGGTCAGTTCGCTCCAGCACCGCTCGACCTGCTCGAGCCGGGCCATGTCGGCCATCGGGCAGCCGGCGTCCGGGTCGGGCATGTAGACCTCCTGCTCCGGGGAGGAAAGGATGTCAGCCGTTTCAGCCATGAAATAAACGCCGCAGAAGACGATATAGCGGGCCTCCTTGCGTGAGGCGGCAAGGCGCGAGAGGTTGAGGGAATCCCCCACATGATCGGCGAACTGCACAATGACGTCCGGCTGGTAATGGTGGCAGAGGATGACGACCCGGCTTCCGAGCGTCTCCCTGGCCTTGGTGATCCGGGCCACGATCGCGTCTTCGGCTATGGATCCAGCAGGATCTTCCCGGGTTGTTTCGGCATGGTGTTTCGGCATAATGGCTTCTCGTGGCTGGGGTGAGCCCTTTGCAGTGTCGCCGCGCCCCCGGCCGACCGGCAAACAAACCTGGATCCTCGGTCAAATTCTCCGAGGTGTCCGCTTGTTCCTGCGGAATACCGGGGTGGTTTGGCAGACCGTCGGGAAAGGGTTTGGACGGCGGTGGCTATTCGGGTTCCGGAAGGGGAGTTTCTTCATGGCAGCCTGTCTCCAGGAAGAAATTCGAGGCTCAAATCCAGAGGGGGCGCCGAGTGGGTGAGCCACCCCATGGACAGAAAATCGATCCCTGTCGTGACGACCTGATGGATGTTTTCGAGTCTGATCCGGCCCGAGGCCTCCACCAGGGCCCGCCCGCCGATCAGCTTGACCGCCTCGCGCATGCGGTCCGGCTCCATGTTGTCCAGCATGATGACGTCCGCGCCGGCACGCAGGGCTTCTTCAACCTGCGCGAGCGACTCCGTTTCCACTTCGATCTTGACCAGCGGCCCGACCCGCCTTCGCGCCCTTCGAACCGCTTCCGAAACGCCCCCGGCCGCGACGAGGTGGTTGTCCTTGATCAGGACCGCGTCGTCCAGGGCCATGCGATGGTTGTACCCGCCTCCGACCCGTACGGCGTATTTTTCAAGCATCCGCAGACCGGGGGTGGTCTTGCGGGTGTCGGTGACTTTGACGTGGTGAGGTTCGGCTATCATCGCCATGCTGCGCGCGGCCGTGGCGATGCCGGACATGCGCTGCATCAGATTGAGGGCCACGCGTTCTCCGGAAAGAATGGCCCGGGCCCGTCCCCGGATGTTGCAGAGCGGAGCCTCCTTGGAGATGGCGCTGCCCTCCGGCACCAGGGGGTCCACGAGCATCGACGCATCGAGGATCCGAAAGACGGCTTCGGCCACCTCCAGACCTGCGATGACGCCTTCCTCGCGGCTGACGATGACCGCGCGCGCCTCCGCCTCGAGGGGGACGACGGCCTCCGTCGTGATATCGCCCCACCCCAGGTCTTCTTCCAGGGCATCCCTGAGGATCTTTTCCAGACGCAACGGATTCATACTGAGGAACATAACACGTTCTGGAAAGAAAATGAATCGATTCAACGAAAGGCGGGCGAAGCGCCTCCGTTTTTTTTTTGCAGTTGACCACAGCGGGCCGATCCCCGAAAATAAAAGTTCCCATCCGGAAATGATCTTTTTGGCCCATCTCGGCGTCGGTCTGCACGTTTGCTTGTGCGGCGACCTGGAGGTTGCCTCCGTGCAAACGTTCGATTTCCTCGGTATTGGCAAACATTCTCATTTCCGGATGGGAAAGGGGCTCGTACCGGGAAATCATTTCCTTACCCCCTCATTGGGGAGCTGGTTCTGTGCGCCATTCCTTTCAGAATGGACGAAAATTCATCTTTGTCTCAGCCTAATTTTTCATTATTTATCCTATGCATATCCTGATCGTAGATGATGACGCCATAACCCTCAAGAACCTGAGGCGTCTCCTGGAAAAGAGCGGCTACAGGGTCAGCTCTTTCACCAATCCGGTCAAGGCCCTCGAAGAGCTCAGGGAAGGGACGTTCGATCTTCTCGTTACGGATCTCAGGATGCCGCATATGGATGGTTTGAGCCTCCTCGAGGAGGTCCAGCGGGCCGACCTCGGCATCGAGGTGATCGTCATGACCGGATATGCCTCGTTCGATGGGGCTGTCGAGGCGACGAAACGAGGGGCTTATCACTATCTGGCGAAGCCGTTTACCCCTGAGCGGCTGCGATCCGTCGTCAGCGAGGCCTTGGAGCACAAAGCCCTGAGGGAGCGCGGGGCGAGGGCGGATGCCTCCATTCGGCAGGGCCGTGGAGACGCGCACGCGGTTATGATCGGCGAAAGCCCCAGAATGATGCAGGTCGCGGATGTCATCCGCCAGATTGCGCCGACGGACTGCAATGTCCTTATTACCGGCGAATCGGGCACAGGGAAGGAGTTGGCTGCACGCGCCATCCACGCCCTGAGCCCCCGCGCGCAGGGGCCGTTTGTCGCCTTCAATTGCGCGGCCTTCAGCCCTGAACTGATCGTGAACGAACTCTTCGGGCACGAGAAGGATGCCTATACGGGTGCGACCTCCTCGAGGCCGGGCCTCCTCGAGGCGGCCAACGGCGGCGTGCTCTTTCTGGATGAGGTCGGGGACATGCCCCTCGACATGCAGGCGAAGCTTCTGCGGGTGCTCCAGGAACGGGAGTTGCTGCGCGTGGGGGGCACGCGTCCGATCGCCCTCGATCTCAGGGTCCTGGCGGCGACGGCCAAGGACCTGAAGATCGAAGCCGCCGAAGGCTCCTTTCGGCAGGATCTTTATTTTCGTCTGAATGTGGTCAACCTGGTGTTGCCGAGCCTCCGTGAGCGCCGTCAGGATATCCCGCTTCTGGCTTACCACATGCTGGAGCGATCGAGGAGGCGGATGCGGAAAAGCGTCAAGGCGATCTCCCGGGAGGCCATGGATCTGCTCGAAAACTATCACTACCCCGGGAATGTGAGAGAGCTTGAAAACATCATCGAGCGGGCGGTGGCCCTTTGCCGAGGGGATCGCATCCTCGCCCGCGATTTGCCGCCGGACCTGGCGGAACTGGAGCTGCACCCCTATGAGCGGCCCGGCGGCTCCCTCATGAATCTGGAGGAGCTGGAAGAAGGGTACATCCGGCATATTCTTCGACTGACCGGAGGGGTTCGCAGCAAGGCCGCTCTCATCCTCGGGATCGACCGGGCCTCTCTATGGCGCAAGATGAAAAAATACGGGATCGACTGAGCCTCTTTCCGCATAGAACCCGTCGCCGCATGGAGCGGGGGGCCGGGCTGGGCGGTTCATGACCGTAGCATGGATCGCTTCTGCAACATGAGTGTTCGAATCTGCAACAGAGCCTTCCTCTTGCATCCCCCTTGTTTCCCCGTCTCTTCATCGATGGAACGTTGCGATCTGCAACATTTTTCTCCCTCCCGCCGTTTTTCCTCTGCAGAATTTTTAATTTAAAATCAATATTTTAACATCAAAATTCGCCCGTTGGTATGCCGCTTGCTATCCCTTTCGATCGAGCAATTCGAGAGTCCAGAGAGAAAGGGGAATGCAGGGGCATGCTCCATCGGATTCTGGTCATATTCGAAAACCGGAAGGTCCATCGTCCCGCGGTTGTCTACGCCCGCGAACTGGCCCTGCGCATGGATGCAGAGGTCACCTTTCTCATGATAGCGGAGATGGCCTTCGCGGGGACCTCCCTGCTCGGCTCCAACCGGCACCGCATCCGGCGCATCGAGGAAGAGATGGGAGCGGTCCTGGGGGCTTTTGCGGCGGATTTTTTGAAGGACGGCATCTCGGCCGGCGTCGCCTTGAGGGTCGGAGACGCGGCCCAGGAACTCCTGAAATTTCTGGCGGAAAGACCTCCTTTTCAGACGGTCCTTTGGGGAAGCAGCGCGGCGCTGCCGGAGAGCGGCCCGGGTCGGCGCGCGCATTGGATCATCCGGGTGGCCGGGAATCTGGAGTGCCCGCTCATGGCAGTGGCCGGTAGATCCGCTTCAGCGCAGCCGGCCGGGAAGACGGAAACGACCTGAACGCTGATGGACTCCGAGGAGGGAAGACGCGGAATGCAACCTTTGACGCTCGATATGATTCTTGTCATGCTGATGATCGCGGTGGCGGTGTTCCTCTTCATCGTGGAATGGGTGCGGGTGGATGTCGTGGCGATCCTGATGATGGTGGTCCTGCCGCTGCTCCATCTCGTCACTCCTAAGGAGGCCTTTGTCGGGCTGAGCAGCAATGCGGTGGTCTCCATCATAGCGGTGATCATTATCGGCGCAGGTCTCGACAAGACCGGCATGATCAATCAGCTCGTATCGCCCATTGTGCGGCTAGCTGGCAAGAGCCCGTCCCGGATCGTCATCTTCATCTCGATGGCCATCGCCGGTATTTCCAGTTTCATGCAGAACATCGGGGCCGCTGCTCTGTTTCTTCCGGCGGTCCAACGGGTGAGCCGTTCGCTGAAAATCCCCATCAGCAAGCTCCTCATGCCGATCGGTTTCTCGGCGATTCTGGGAGGGACGATCACGCTGGTGGGTTCGAGCCCCCTGATCCTCCTGAACGACCTTCTGACGCCTTTCAACCTCAAACCCTTCGGACTTTTCGATGTCACGCCGGTTGGACTGCTGCTCGTGGCGAGCGGCATCGCCTGCTTCATTTGTTTCGGCCGATTTATCTTGCCCCAGGGGGAGGCGGGCGCCGATACGGTCACTCCAGTTGGATCGACCGTCGAGAGCTACCGGGAGCAGCTCGGGGAACTTCATGAACTGCGGACGCCCGATGATTTCACCCACTATCGGGATCCCATCACGGTCAGGGACCTGCGCCGCCGGTATCTGGTCAATGTCGTCGCCTTGACCGAGCAGCCGGATTTCAAGGTCCTCTCGCCATCCGCGGACGCGATGATCCGCTCAGGCTCGGATATCCTGGTCGTCGGCCGGGAGGAGGACGTCGATCGGATGGCCGAGCAATTGGGGATGGTGCACAAGGAGTCGCTCGCGTTTTTCAGGGACGAGGCAGCGGAGCAAACCGCCGGGACAGTCGAGGCAGTGGCCGGACCACGTTCCCCCTGGCTTGGCAGGACACTCAGGCAGATCAACCTGCGGGATCATTTCCGGGTGGTGCCGCTCGCGATCTTCCGGCATGGCGAGAGCTATCGGGCCGAGATCAGCGATATGCCGCTCCAGGTCGGCGACGCGATCCTGATCCAGGGCACCTGGAAACGCCTCCAGGAACTGCAGGCGGAGCGGAGCCTCCTTTTCACCACGCCGATCGACGTGGAACTCCTCCGGCCCGAAAAGGCTGTCTTTGCGGGGTTTTGGCTCCTGCTGGCACTGGTGATGATCCTGGTGTTCAAGATTCAACTCTCGGTTTGCCTCATGACCGGGGCGCTCGGTATGATCCTCACGCGGGTCTTGAGCATCGATGAAGCATATCAGGCGGTGGATTGGCGGACGATCTTTCTGCTGGCCGGGCTGATCCCCCTCGGGATCGCCACCGAAAAAACGGGCACCGCCGCCTGGATCGCCCACACGGTGCTCGGGGCGATCGGGACGGTCGAGCCGATTGTGCTGCTGGCGGTTATCGGGGTGTTGTCGACGGTCTTCACGCTGGTCATCTCGAATGTCGGCGCGACGGTCCTGCTCGTTCCGCTTGTGGTCAATATGGCCATCGCCGCGAACGCCGATCCGCGCATGGCCGCCCTGGTGGTGGGGCTCGCCACCAGCAACTCGTTCATCCTGCCCACTCATCAGGTGAACGCGCTTTACATGGGGCCGGGGCATTATCGGAGTGTGGATTTCATGAAGGCCGGCCTGGTGGTCAGCGTGGTCTTCCTGGTCGTCATGATCGTGGCGATTTATCTGTTCTACGGGGTCTCGTGACGGCCCGCTGCGGATTTGTTTCGGTTGCTCCGATCCCTCCCGAAGCGGCATCGCACGAGGACCTCGATGGCGGGGCGAAGCGCGGGATCGGGTTCCACACCGTGAACCTCTGGCAGAAAGGATAAAGCTCATGTCCCTGATCATCATTTCTGCGGATCTTTATGAAAGCGGTCGCGCGGTTGCCGAAAAGGCGGCTGCAAAGTTGAACTATCGATTGATCGACCGGGAGCTTCTGACGGAGGCGGCGGCCCACAATGAAGTTCCGGAGGCTGAACTGAAGCGGGCGCTCGCTGAAAACCCTTCTCTGTTCGGGATGCGTGCGCGGCCCTGGCGGCGGGCTCTGGCGGTCATTCAGAAGACCGTCCTCGAAAGGCTTCTCGCTGATGATGCGGTCTGCCACGGATTGGGGGCCCATCTCTACGTCGTGGGCGTCTCTCATGCGCTCAAGGTGCGCGTCCTGGCCGATGCGGAGAAGGAGGCGGCTGTGCTGGCCGAACAAGAGCGGATCCCGGCCGATAAGGCCATGAAACGGCTCGAACAGCGAAAGCAGCTTCGGCGCCGCTGGTCCCGGAGCGCCTTCGGGATGGATGAAACGGATCCCGGACTTTATGATCTGGTGATCGGGTTGAGCAACATCGACCTCGACGAGGCGGTGCAGACGATCTGCGACACGGCCTCCTACCGGAAGTTCCAGCCCATGAGCTGGTCTCAGAAATGCCTGGCGGATCTGGAGTTGGCTGCGCGCGTGCGGACAGTGCTTTTGGAGCGTTTTCCCGATTTGAAGGTGAGTGCGGACGGTGGAACGCTGGTCGTCGAGGTGCGGGCCATGAAGCGCGAGAAACGGCGGAAGGCTGAAGCGATCAAGGAGATGGCCGGCAGGATCGCCGGGGTCGAGTACGTGGAGGTCCACGTCGTCAACGATATTTTTCGGCAGGCGGCGGAGAGTTTCCGCTGAGGATGACAGGCGGAAACAGCTTGTAAACAGTCCCGGAACCGGGCTAGCATCAGGGAAAGGAGCCGAAAATGGATGTGCAATTGCACGTGCTGCTTTTGGACGACGAGCCCATTGTGGGCAAGAGGCTCAAACCGGCCCTGGCGAAGATCGGCTGCGAGGTCGAGGTCTTCGAGGACCCGCGTTTGGCGTTGGCACGCATCGATGAAAAGGAATTCGACATCGTGGTGACCGACATCCGGATGGACGAGATCGACGGGATCCAGGTCCTGGAGCGGGTGGCCGCAAAATCCCCGCGCACCAAGGTGATCATGATCACCGGGTACGCCATGATGTCGCTGGCACGGGAGGCGATGGACAAGGGCGCCTTCGATTTCATCGCCAAGCCGTTCCAGCCGAACGATCTGCGGAAGGTCATTGCGAAGGCCGCAGAGGCGCTGGGGACCCCTTTGAACGTGGAATCCGGGGAAGCGGCCTGACGATGGAAAATCTGCGCGAGGGCATGACGATGGGAATGGGCGGAGGAGCGGAGGCCGGAGAGGATCCTCCCCGCTCCGGAGCTACTCTCGAAGGCCGTTTCGGCCGGATCGAGGCCGCCGAGACGGCGCGGAAGGCTCTCCTGTCGCGCAGGCGGATCAGCCTGCGGGTGCAGATCTATGCCTGCTTCCTGCTCGTATTTTTCTTTGCGATGGGGATTGCGACAGCCCTGGTCGTCGCGATGTATCAGATGGAGGAAAAACTCCGGTTCCTCGAGATCGTCAACGACTATGCCATCGAGATCCAGCAGGCGAGGCGTTTCGAAAAGAACTATTTCCTCTACGGGACGAACCTGAGCGACGCCCTGGAGAACGTCTATCATGCCCACGACATCCTGACCCTGAACACGGAGGAACTAGGGCGCATCCTCGGGGCGGCCGGGCATGAACGGATCGGCAGGGATATCGAACGTTACGAGGATCTTCTCGAGAGCCTGACGGACCTGGAGCAGCACCAACTGATCGACCAGGAGGTCTTCGAACGGAAGAAGGAGATCGAGCGCGAACTGCGGAAACACGGTCAGCGCATGGTGTCGTCCGCGGACGAACTCATCAAGCGCGAGAAGGCAGCCCTGGAGCAGGCCATCCAGCGTTCGCGGAACATCCACATCTATTCGTTGATCTTCCTGCTGATCTTTATCGTCCTGAACGCGTATCTCCTTGGGAGCCGCATTCTGGGGAACATCAATCGATTTTCAGATTATGCCCGGCGGATTGCTTCCGGGAATTTCACCCCCATCATGCCCGTCCGGCGGTTTCGCGACGAATTCACCGATCTGGCCATCGCCATCAATCAGATGATCCAGGAACTGGAAAGCCGTGAGGCCGTCCTCATTCAATCCCACAAGATGCGGGCGGTTGGGACCCTCACGGCCGGGGTCGCCCATGAACTGAACAATCCTCTCAACAACATCACCCTGACCGCGCACATGCTCCTCGAGGACTATGACGGGCTCAGTGACGAGGAGCGAAAGGACATGCTTCAGGACGTGGTGAAGGAGGCCGATCGCTCGAAGGGCATCATCGCCAACCTGCTCGATTTCGCCCGTGAGAGCGGATCGCAGCTGGAGCCGCTGGATCTGCGTCAACTCCTGGCCGACACGGTCCATCTGGCCGCCAACCGGGTGAAACTGAGCGGGATCAAGATCTCTCTGGAGACCCCGGAAAATCTTCCGCTCGTCCATGGTGACAGCCAGCAGCTGCGGCAGGTTTTCCTGAATCTGATCCTGAATGCGATCGATGCGTCCCCGAAAGGCGGAAAGGTGGATGTCTCCGTAGGCGTAGCGGATGATCCGAACTATCTGGCGGTCAAGGTGAAGGACAACGGCACCGGTATCCCGGAGCACATCATCGGGCTGATATTCGATCCGTTCTTTACCACCAAGGCGAAGGGCAAGGGCACGGGCCTTGGTCTGAGTGTTTCCCAGGGAATCATCGCCAAGCACGGTGGACGGATCCGGGTGAAGAGCGCCGAAGGCAAGGGGACCACCTTTACCGTGACCGTCCCGATCACCACCCTCCCGGCTCAGATCGGCATCGCCAAAAAATCATAGGCGGGAGAGCGGTGCAAAAAGGCGACAGAACGGCTGCTTCATTTTTCAACCGCCTGCGTCTCACGGCTGCGGTCTACGCTCAGATCGGCTCCTGCGAAGGCCGGGTTTTGGATCGGGAGATAAATGCTCAGCCAGTCGTGCACGGTGTCGGCTTCCAGCACCCCCTCGCGCAACACGAGATCCAGCACATGCCCGCCGCCTGAAAGATCTTCAGCGAGAAAGTGCATGTGATAACCCGGAACGTTCACGCCTTTCACGAAGGCAGGCGAACGGAATCCGATCAAGGTGCCTCGAACGTTCGAAAGATGAAAGACCGGCTGGCTGCGGGCCACCTCCACCAGAGGAGGATAAGGCCTTTGCTGCGCGGGGACGCTGCGCGTCTTGACCCGATCGAAGGTCCCGCGGATGATGAACGTGCAGAACCGGTTCGGTCCAGGTGCCAGGGCGTCGATCTTCTTTTCCAGCCCAGCCAGGTCTGCCCGTTCCGAAATCGTTTCCCTGCGGTCGGGTTCGAAGGACGTTACGCAGGCGAAAGGGGTTCGCTCCGAAAGCGCGGGCTCGTATACTTTCCCGTCGGCGCGAACCTTGTAGAACGTCCCGTCGAGAAGGATCATTTCGCCGTCCAGCCCCTCGAAGGTCCCGAGGCCGAAATCCCCATAAGATCTCAGCGTTTCAAGAGACATGTGCCCGTCGTAGACACCGGTCAACAGGGCATCGATCGTGGCGACCTGTGTAATGCCGTTCGATGGGACGGAACTGCAGGCGGAGAAAAGAAACACCGTTAAACAAAAAAGGACCGTGAGAAATGAAGATCGTCGCATCATGAACGGAATAGACCCCTTTCCGAGAATGAAAAAAACGTCCTTTCAGACCGTTTCTGCTTTCCATCCAAGCGCCTGCATCCTGGCAGAATCCGTATCTGATTTCAAGGCTAAAGGCCAAATAGCATCCATCCGGAAATGATTTCAGGGTAGGACTAAGTTTCCAATCCGGAAATGAGGATTTTTCTTTACACGCTGCGCGTGCTCAGTCCCACCCCTGCGGGGCGGGTCCCGGTTTCTTCACACGCTGCGCGTGCTCAGTCCCACCGCTTTGCGGCGGGTCCCGGTTTGGCCAATATCAAGGAAATCGAGCGTTTGCGCGGAGGCGACCTGCAGGTCGCCTCACAAGCAAACGTGCGGATCGAGACTGGGATGGGCTCAAAGGACCATTTTCGGATGGAAACGATCTGGTGCCAAAAACGGCCAAGATACGGCCATCGACAGAAAACGAGTCATGTGCCATCTGGATTCAATGCTGGATTATCCACCTGAATGATAAATCTCCATAGCCGCTTCGACACTTTCACCGGTAATGGTTATGGCATAAATAGCGTTGCACATTCTAGTGGCGTCTTGAAGAGATTTCTGATGGATATTTCTGCCTGTAGCGTTGCCTGAGGCGCCACTGACGTAGATCTGATCGTGAAGATCGTTAAGAAAGGATCGTACGTCCGTACTCGAACCGCCGGCACAAACGACTTTTGTGCGGCCTGCAGCCCAAACAGCCTCTTTGAATATTTCCTTTGATTCCTTCCCCTTTTGTTTAGGATAATTCACTTTGACGAAGTCACTGCCAAGGCAGGCTGCTACTCCTGTAGCCCCTGCAATTAAGTGGGGATCTTTCTCGTCCTCTATGGCCTTGCCCCGCGGATAAACCCATAGCACCGTGATCAATCCATATTGATGCGCATCATAGATGATTTGAGCCGCTTGATGCAGCATTTCGGCTTCGAATTCACTTCCCAGATAGAGCGTATAGCCTACTCCGAGGATGTTCAATTTGCTCTTATCTCGAAAATCGATAATTCTGTCAATATCGAACCAATGATGACTGAACGGGTCCGATTGAGAAATCTTAACAAGGTTGCTTTTAGAATTCAGTTTCACAAGATAAGGGATATCTGGATAGCTCATTCCATACCGGGCGATTAGACCGAGCTGCGTGGCAAAAACGCCGATATTGCTCGAGTGTGCAATTTTAAAAAGATGTTCTGGGCTAGCATCATCGATATGGATTCCCGATCCATAAAAATCATCATTCAAGTGTTCAACCTTTTGGTCGCCTGCGAAAAGCATCAGACGGCCACTGCTTTTTGTAATTTTATTATAATTTTCGATATAATGTATTTTGGAATCTTCCGGAACATCGGCGGGCATACAAATATCAAGTTTCTGATCCATTCCGTATTCCTTTTTACAATATGTAAATTGCTACATGGATGTATACAAAAAATTATATATGACAATACTTAACACAATTGATTAAGAAAGAACAAGTAACGACGCCTTGTAAGGTGGAATGTCGATTATTAAAATCATAAAATCACAATCGCGGGTCGATATTTCCAGGTCCTCCACAATCCGGCGTGTAACATGTGATGTTTATGAAATTACATTTTTCACCACATTCCGGGCAGATATCTGGCGGTGATGGAGCGGTTAATGTAAAACCGCAATGGGAACATTTCCAATACGTCAGTCCGCACTTTGGGCAGATATCTCCTTCAAACCTTCCGTCAGCCGTATAACCGCAATGCGCGCATACCCACTTTTCTTGTTCATTGGTCATAATGTCCCCTCCTTGCTCTCCCGTTCCAATGAAGAATTCCCTAAATTCCATCCGGAAATGATTTCCCTGCGGAAGCCCGTTTCCAATTCGGAAATGAGGATTTTTCTTTACACGCTGTGCATGCTCAGTCCCACTTCTGCGGGGGGGGTCCCGCTTTGGCCAATATCGATGAAATCAAGCAATCGCGCGGTGGCGACCTGCTGGTCGCCGCAAAAGCAAATGTGCAGATCGACACCGAGATTGGCCAAAAAGATCATTTCTGCATGGATGCTCCCTCATATTCAGAATATAGCAATTGTCATGCCTTGTCATGTTTCTGGCGCAGCGGTAAATCGCTTCCGGAACCTTTAATCGAGCCGGCCGGAAATGCTCTTCTCACTGTGCCAGAGATGTCTGTTTTTCATGAGAATACAAAAGGATAGAAGGTGAGGATTCAAAGGGAGGCTTGATCGCATGGCACCGCGGGGATATCGGCAAGGCATCTATACGGTATGGGCGGCAGAAGCATCGCTGGTCTTACTGAAGAGCGGGGTCGTTACCTCTTTTCTGGTAACGATGTGCCGCGGTTTGTAACGTTACTTTGGCGCAGCATCCGCGGATGGGGCCGGGAGGGAAAACACTGAGAGGATCAAAGCTCGCCCTTGATAAAGTCAGGAATCGCTTAAGGAGCGGTTTTCATCCGGAAAGGGTCTTCCCCGCCGATTTCAGCTTCCGTTTGACGATTTGCTGGGGTGCATTACGCGTTTCTAGAAAGACGTTTAGCCTTTTCCCTTGTCTTATGATTGTCGAAGAGGTGTTCGAAGGTACCATTGACCAGCGCGCACCGGAGCTTGAGCATGTTGTTGCAGTTTGAGACCAGCCACCATGCCCCGCTTCGTTTGATCCGGACATGGCAGATGAACTTGTTCGCGGATTCGATGCCGCCGCTGCCAATCGCGTAGCCGCCGCGGCGTGCCCCATGGTAATTGAAGCGATTCTTGTTGGTTTCGAGGTAATGGATGGTCTTGCGTATGGACTCTTTTGCGGCGTCATTGGCGGGCTGCATGCGTTTCATCCCGCCAATGACTGCGCCCACCTCTCCCTTGTGTGAAAGGCGGGCCATCGTGCTCTCCACCCAGAGAAAGGCCCTCTGCGGGTCGTCGGGATACTGCGCGGAGGCCAGAGCATGGATATGTTCAGAGCAGTGATAGAAGTCCAGGACCTCGCGGGCGCCGGGGAAGGCCTGCTGCATGGCACTCCAGAGCCATGGCGCCCCGTCGCCCACCAGGCAGGGGCGGACCTTTTTCTGCGGGATCCGGGAGGCCGCCAACGAAAGGGCCTCCGTCAGTTCCTCGGCACTTCCAACCTGGTGCCAGCTGGCGATATGCACGATACGGTCCTCATCGAG
>ENA-OSEO01000766-OSEO01000766.1-sediment-metagenome-genome-assembly--contig:-NODE-766-length-73997-cov-5.997930_pt1 | contig 73997 bp, 59 predicted proteins | sample MGYA00237883_ERZ534232 | MGnify/ENA metagenome assembly ERZ534232
AGCGGTACTCGCTCCCGTAATCGACCTCGACCGGCACGCGCGCCAACTCCTCGATGATGAACTTGCCCACCAGCCCGCTGTAGGCGCTGGTGCCGCAGGCCACCGTCACGATGCGCTTGAGCCGCCGCGCGTCCTCTTCGCCGATCTTCAGGTCGGGCAGATCGACGCAGCCGTGTTGGAAGTCCACCCGCCCGCGCAGCGTGTCGGTCAGGGCGCGGGCCTGCTCGTAGATCTCCTTCTGCATGAAGTGCTTGAACTCGCCGCGCGCCGCGCTGACCGGGTCCCACGGAATGTTGTGGATCTCGGCGTCGACCGGGTCGCCGTCCAGCGTCTGGACGTGGTACGCGTCGCGGGTGATGGTCGCCATCTGGCGGTTTTCGAGGAAGATCATGCGGCGCGTGTGCTCCAGAATGGCCGGGATGTCCGACGCGACAAACATCTCGTCCTGGCCGATGCCCAGCGCCACGCCGCCCGCGTTGCCGATCCGCACCGCCACCAGGCGATCCGGCTGGTCGGCGGACAGCACGACGATGGCGTGCGCCCCGCGCAGCAGTGACACCGCCCGGCGCGTCGCCTCGGTGATGTCGTGCCCGGCGTCGCGCTCGCGCTGGACGAGGTGCACGATCACCTCGGTGTCCGTCTCCGAGGCGAACGGCACGCCGCTCGCTTCCAGGTGGGCGCGCAGCTCGCGGAAGTTCTCGACGATCCCGTTGTGCACCACCACGGTCCGCCCGCTGGCGCTCAGGTGCGGGTGGGCGTTGCGCGGGCTGGGGACGCCGTGCGTCGCCCAGCGGGTATGGCCGATGCCGATCCGCCCGTTGAGCGGCTTGTTGTTGACCATCTGCACGAGGTTGTTCAGTTTGCCGACATCGCGGCGAATGGCGATGTCGCCGTTCTGCATCACGGCGATTCCGGCGGAATCGTAGCCGCGATACTCCAGGCGCTGCAAACCGTTGAGGATAAGGGGGGTCGCGTCACGCGGACCAATGTAACCGACGATACCGCACATAGGATAATCTCCCTCCTGGAGTCAGGCTCAAGCGACCGGCAGCGCGCACCCGTGTGACAGCGCCCGCTGTCGCGTCGGATCGAAGTTGAGTCAGCAAAATGGATTGAGCACCACTACCGCGAATTTCGGCAGGACACGCGTTGTATCGCGGCTTCAGTTGGAGGGGACAGACGAGGGCGGTGGTGTGCGCCCTGGCGGCATCCGCAGATCTGTCGATTTTCCCCCGGCGGGCCGGGGTTAGTCTCACCTCGCGGTGAGAAACCGCCACCTCGTTTCCCTGCTGGTGCAGGGCCTTGCGCTAGTCTTCCCTCATTCGGTCGTGATCAGGCAGCCTCCTGTCGTTCCCCACGTCGCTAGCTCCAGTATACTGGAAAACTATCAGGGCTGGCTATAAACGAGTGATTAAAAACTCAATAAGGATCGAAAAAATGGGCGGGGCCGGATCAGCCGGAGGGCCGGTCGCCTTCCCGATCCAGCTTGGCGCGCACGTATTGCAGCGCCGCTTCGAGCGTCGTGAAGATCGGGACGTCGATCGAGTAGCGCTGCCACGTCTTTTTGGCGGCAATCGCCAGCAGCGGGTGATCGCCCACCCCCACCGGGCGCACGCGGGGATCGGTGAGCGCGCCCGGCGGCCTGCCTGCCTGCTCGTCGAGCCCCAGGAGGATGTCGCTGAACGACACGTCCTGGTTGCGCAGGTCGAACAGCACGTAGAGCGGACCACCTGCCTCGCGGGCCACGCGGTCGATCTGGGCGCGGATGCTGTACAGACTGCTGAGGTGGCGCTCGATGGGCAGCGCGATCGTCACGATGACGATCGGCTCGCCGGGCAGCTTGATCATCGACGATGGCATGTGCCAGTCGCCCCCTGGGTAGATGACGGATGGCGAATCGCTTGTCCGCAGCTTTGCGTCATAGCTATGAATGAGCATGTCATCGATAATTAACCAATAGACTAACAAACCTTCAAGAAGATATAATCGAAAATCACCATAATTGCCAGTCACAAAATTCGCAGGCATGGCTTTCGAACCCAATTACAACACTGTCCTAACGATTGAAAAACGTTCGTCGCGGCCAGGCGCCGTGGACCGAGTGTGCCGGAGGTGACGGGGCGGCGAGCGCACACTGTTTTATTTTTGCCATATTTGCGCGGGCAAGGGACGCCGGGTAACCTCTGTCCAACCTACGGCTCGAAGCCGACTACCAAACGGAGCAGGGATGCGCCTCAAACGCCCGCACCACTCCCCCGACGATTTCCACCAGATGCGAGACTGCCTGCTCGCCATCGAGGACGCGCTCCGGCAGGTGTCGCCGGGCGCGCTGCGCCAGCGCGGCGGCTGGGACCAGGCGCTTTTCGTCGCCGTGCTGGAGCGCGTCGAGGACCTGACGCCGCCCTTCCAGGCCGCGCTGACCGGCTACCTGTGCTGCCACGACGGCGCCCGCCCGCGCGAGCAGATCGCCGCGCTGCTGGACGTGGACCGGCTCTCGGCGGCCTACCTCTACTGGACGCGCCTCTTCCCGCCGCGCCAGCCGGACGAATCGATGTTCGTGCTCAGCCTGCTGCACGACCTGGGCGAGCGGGTTTACACCGCGCTCCGCCTGCTGGATGGCGCCTGAGCCCGCGCGCGCCCCCAGAATCCGCCATTGCCACAGACGCCGCCCTGCGCTATAGTGGTGGCCCGACGGCAAACAGGACCAAAGAGCACGCGGGTGACACTCCAACAAACCACCGAGGAACAAATCTGGACCGACGTCCCCCAGCCCCGGCACCGGCAGGGGCGTTCGTTCGTGCGCGAGCTGATCGAAACCGTGCTGCTGATCGCCGCGATTTACGCGTTCGTCAACCTGGCGACCGCGCGTTTCGTCGTCGATGGGCACAGCATGCTGCCCAACTTCGACACCGACCAGTTCATCATCGTCAGCCGCCTGTCGTACGTTCTGGGCGATCCTTCGCGCGGCGATGTCGTGGTGTTCCACTACCCCCAACAGCCGGACCGCGACTTCATCAAGCGCATCGTCGGCCTGCCGGGCGAGACGGTCACCATCCTGGAAGGGCGCGTGTACATCGACGGCAAGCTGATCGAGGAGCCGTACATCGAGAACTTCTGTCGCGGCAAAAGCTGTGACGGCGAGTGGGTCGTGGGCGACGAGCAGTATTTCGTGCTGGGCGACAACCGCGGCGCCAGCAAAGACTCGCAGGACTTCGGCCCGGTCGACCGGAAATACATCGTCGGGCGGGCGTTCGTGCGCTACTGGCCGCCGTCGGATTGGGGGCTGGTCAAACACTGGACCTACGGGCAGAACGGCAGCCCGCTCCCGACCATGACGCCCACGCCCACGCCGCACCCGAACCCGTCGCCGACGCCCACCAGCGCGCCCTATTTCGGCGGTTTCTGACGCAGCTCATGACCGATTCAGGCAATACCTTACAGACCTGTCCGCTGTGCCAGGTTGGCCGGCTGCACCCCACGCGCACGCCCTACGTGCACGTCTACGAGGACACGCTCGTCCAGGTGCCGGGCATCGCCGGCTGGAAGTGCGACATCTGCGGGCTGACCCTGTTCGAAAGCGCCGCCGTCCGCCGCATCGAGCTGTTGATCGATGCCGACGGGCTGCCGCCCAACCGTCACCCGCCCGCGCCAGGTAGAGCGCCCGCCCGCGACAGCGTGGCCCCCGGTGAAGACTTGCCCGAGGACGCCGCCCCGCCCGCCGATTGACGGCGCGGGGAGCGCGTCCCGATGATGGATACGAACAGCGCCGGCCAGGGCCGGCAGCTTACGTGAATGAGGAAACACACATGGCGATCAATTTGTGGCACCAACTCCCCCCCGGCCCCGAAGTGCCCGACAAGGTCTACTGCATCGTGGAGATCCCCAAGGGCAGCCGGAACAAGTTCGAGTACAGTAAAAAAGCGGGCGTGATCAAGCTGGACCGCGTGCTCTACAGCCCGATGCACTATCCCAGCGACTACGGCCTGATCCCGCAGACCTTCGCCGAAGATGGCGATCCGCTCGACATCCTGGTGATGGTCAACGAGCCAACCTTCGCCGGCTGCGTAATCGAGGCGCGCCCGGTCGCGATCTTCCACATGCTCGACCGCGGCGATCCGGATGACAAGGTCCTGGCCGTGCCCGCCACCGACCCGATCTTTGACGACTACCACGACATCGACGACGTGCCCAAGCATTTCCTCAGCGAGATCGCGCACTTTTTCCAGACCTACAAGCAGCTTCAGGGCATCGAGGTCAAACCCCAGGGCTGGGAAAATGCGAGCGTCGCGCGCGAGGTGATCCTGGCCTCGATCCAGCGCTACAAAGACGCCTTCCCGCCCGACATGGTGTGACGCCGGCCCCAGGCGAGCGAGTCTTGCCTGTCCGGCAGGACACGTCGCCGGTATAATATAGGCAGAAGCGAGTTATGGGAGAGAGGCGGATGGCAGCGGCATCTCTGAGAGACCAGATCATCCACGAACTGGACAACCTCACCCACGCCCAACAGGCACAACTTCTCGACCTTGCACGGCGCTTGCAGCGTTCTCCTCTGCCTCCCGGCACGCCCGGCGATGCGCTGGCAGCGCATATGGATGATTTTGACTTTGCGCCGGGCGCAGTCGATGAGATCATGCGCGCCGTCGAGGAGGGTTGCGAGAGGATCGACTGGAGTGGCTGGCAATAATTACCTGTTGGATACCGTCATCGTTGCGGCATTTTTCAACCGCGAGGCTGTCATCCGGCAGCGGCTGCCAGAGACCACCGTGTACGTGTCCAGCATCACGATCGGCGAGCTCTACTATGGCGCCTATCACTCGCAGCACGTCACCAACAACATCCGGCAAATCGAGAATTTCATCGCTATCAACACGATCATCCCATGCGACGAAATCACCAGCCAGCACTACGGGCGAGTCAAAAACATGCTGAGAGCCAAAGGCCGCCCAATCCCTGAAAATGACATCTGGATTGCGGCCACCGCGCTGCAACATGGCTTGACGGTTGTGACGCGCGATGCTCACTTCAGAGAAGTGGACGACCTGCCGATCGAAGTCTGGTAACCTACTCAACCGGGATGGCGAGTCCTCAGCCGGGCGGCCTGTGTGTCGCCCGGTGTCTTGTTTCGGCGGCAGTGACTCGCCCTGGGCGATCCTTCGCCGCTGCCCGCCATTCCGAGCGGATCGCTTGCTTTCAGCAGTAAATCAGGCTATAACAAAAGCATAAAGCGTATACGCGGGTGTGGGGATCAAACCAGTGGAGGTAAGCCGCACCGTCCTGTGGGATAGGATGGCCTCTCGTATCACCAAACTGCTGCATCTGTCTCCATGCTGCGCCAGTGGCGTTTGCCCGAATTCGCCGCACATCGTCCAGCCTACCAACCAAACGGCAGACCGACCATGACCGATCAAGCTATGACATCCACGCTTTTCGACATCCACGAGATGCTGCTTGACGTCATCCGCCGGGCGCGCGAGATCATCCCGTTCGACAGCGGCGGCCTGATCCCCTACGACCCGATCAAACAGACGCTCGTCCCCACCCCGGACCTCTACCTGAGCGACGGCGTGAACACCCTCGTGCCGATCCGGCTGGGCATGGGCGTGATCGGGCAGGTGGCGCAGAAGCGCAAGCCCGAAATGGTCAACGACATGGAAAGCGATCCGCGCCGCCAGTACCTCGACACGCGGTCGCGGTCCGAGCTGGCCGTGCCGGTCCTGCTGGAAGACAAGCTGCTCGGCGTGTTCAACGTCGAGAGCCACCAGCCCGGCGCCTACGACGACATTCACCTGCGCGTGCTGCAAATGCTCGCCGACCAGACCGCGCTGGTGATCCACACCTTCGGGCGCTACCAGGAGCTGACCGACAATTACGCCGACCTGATGCACGAGATGCGCGCCCGCCTGCGCGAAATGGGCGCCATGCAGCGGCTGGCAACCATCACCAGCGCGACGCTCAACCTCGACGAGATGCTGGCCGACGCCGTCCGCGAGACGACCGAGCTGCTGGACTGCGAAGGCGCGCAGTTGCTCATGCCGGACCACGTCGCGTATGCGCTCGCCGTCCACCAGCCGTCAGCCTACGGCATCAGCCGGTCGTGGCCGGCGCGAACCTGGCCGCTGGATGGTCCCGGCTACCTGGTGGACGTCTACCACCGGGGGCAGCCGTACGTCACCCACGAGCCGCCACCGGAGGCCGGGGCGGGCTGCCGTAACGTGATGGCCTGCCCGCTCAACACGCGCAACCGCACGCTGGGCGTGCTGCAGTTTATCAACCAGCAGTCCGGCGCGTTCAGCGACTCCCAGGTCGAGATCGCCCAGACCATCGCCAACCAGATCGCGGTCAGCATGAGCAGCGCCCAGATGTTCGCCGCCGAGCGCCGCCGCGCCGACATGATGAGCCAGATCAACCGCGTGAGCCAGGCGCTGTACGCCACGCTCGATCCGCAGGGACTGCTGCGCAAAATCGCGCAGAGCATCCACGAGGTGCTGGGCCACGAAGCGGTGTACGTGTTCTTGCTGTCCGAAGATCGCGAGCAAGTCCAGCTCCGCGCCAGCGCCACCAGCTCGCCGCGCCTGCAAACCCAGGACGACAAATCGATCCCCCTCAGCGAGGGAATCGTCGGGCGGGCGATCCGGACCGGCCAGACGCAGATCGTGCCCGACGTGCGCAACGATCCGGACTACGTCTCGCTGGACGATCACCACCGGCTGCAAAGCAGCCTGGTCGTGCCGCTGCGCCAGGGCGATTACACGATCGGCGCCATCACCGTCCAGTCCACGCAGCTCAACGCCTTCACCGACCTGGAGCGCGACGCGCTCGAAACGCTGGCGACCCAGGTGAGCATCGCGCTCGAAAACGCCCGGCTCTACAACCAGGCCCAGCGCCGCCTGCTCGAACAGAGCATCGTGCACCAGATCGGCCAGGACCTGACGGCCATTCTGAACTACGGCGAGCTGGTCCAGACCATGGTCAAGCACATGAACCGCGCGCTGGATTCGTCCTGCTGCCTGATGGCGACCTACCACCCCCAGACCAATCACGTGACCGTCGAGGCGGAATACCGCGCGCCGGATTTCAAACCGGCCTCGGCCACGCCCACCGCCGGGCAGCGGCTGGCGCCGGACGACTATTACGTGTTCAACGAGGCGATTCGCCTGCGGCAGCCGGTCACCGCCTACGCCAACGATCCGGACACGCCGCCCGCCGCCCGCGAGCAGCTCGAGAAGATCGGCATCAGCAGCCAGTTGACGCTGCCCATGACCGCCGGCGAGCGCATCCTCGGCGTGGTCACCTGGGTAGACCAGCAGCCGGGGCGCATCTTCACCCAGGCCGACATCCAGCTCGCCCAGACGCTCGTCGCCCAGTCGTCGGTCGCCATCGACAACGCGGAGTTGTTCCGCGAGCTGGAGACGCGCGCGCTGGAGCTGGCCGAGGCCAACCGGCTCAAGAGCCAGTTCCTGGCGACGATCAGCCACGAGCTGCGCACCCCGATGAACAGCATCATCGGCTTCAGCGACACCCTGCTCAGCGGCCTGTACGGCGACCTCAACGAGAAGCAGGCCAGCCGCATCGAGCGCATCCAGCGCAACGGGCGGAGCCTGCTCACCCTGATCGACGACCTGCTCGACCTGTCCAAGATCGACGCCGGGCGCATGGCACTCAACGTCGAGCAGGTGAACGTCACCGAATCGATCATGGCCGTGGCCCAGAGCATGGAATCTCAGGCCACCGAGCAGGGCCTGGAGATGGCGTTCGAGATCGAGCCGGACCTGCCGCCCGTGTGCGCGGACACGCAGCGCCTGCGCCAGGTGATCACCAATCTGCTCAGCAACGCGATCAAGTTCACGCGCGAAGGCGCGATCACCATCCGGGGCCGGCGCGTCGAGCGCAGCGGCGCGCCCTCCGTCCAGATCTGCATCGTCGATACCGGGATTGGCATCAGCCCGGAAGACCAGGCGATCATCTTCGACGAGTTTCGCCAGGCGGACGGCAGCAGCACGCGCATGTTCGGCGGGACCGGCCTGGGGCTGGCGATCACCAAGCGGCTGGTCGAGATGATGGACGGTGCCATCTGGGTCACCAGCGAGCCGGAGAAGGGCAGCGAATTCTGCTTCGTGCTGCCCGCAGACGAGAGCGGGGACCAGCCATGACCACGCAGACCGCCGCGCTCATTTTCGCCAACGGCCTGTCGCTGAGCATCTCCGTCGGGTTGATTTTCGTCATGCTGATCCAGCCGCGCCGCACCCGGCTGAACTGGTTGTTCTCGGTGTTCCTGGCGTCGATGGGGATGTGGGCCGCCTTCGCGATGGTGCGCAAGGTGCCCGCGTTGAGCGTGCTCAGCGAAACGCACAATTTCTATTTCCAGTTCACCGGCATGGTGATCGCGCCGATCGCGCTCTACCTGTTCGTGATCGTGTTCTCGCGCCGGGCGACACGCGCCACCCTGGCCCTGACTGCCTGGGCAGGCGTGGTCATTGTGGCGACCGTCATCTTGTTGTGGCGGGGCCAGGTCGTCGACTATCGCGAAGCTACCATGCCCAACGCCGGGTTCGATCTCAAGCTGGCGGGCTACGTCGCGCTGGCGCACGTCGTCTATTACGCCGCCCTCGCCTACATCCATCTCGCCATCAGCGCGCTGCCCCAGGCGAGCCTGCTGCGGTTCCCGGCGCTGCTGCTGCTGTTCGGCTACCTGACCAACTTCAGCGAGACGCTGCGCCAGGTTCCGCTGGACATCGCCCTGACCACGCTCGCCGCCATGCTGATCGGCTACACCGTGCTGCGCTGGCAGTTGTTCAACCCGCTCAGCGAGATGAACGCCCAGCTCCGCATCGCCAACAACGACCTGCGGCTGGTGATCCGCGACCTGGCCGCCGAAAAGGAGCGCACCGAGCGGCTCAACGACGAGCTGCGCGCCGCCAGCCGGTACAAGAGCGAGTTTCTCGCCAACATGAGCCACGAGCTGCGCACCCCGCTCAACTCGATCGTCGGCTACAGCGAGCTGCTGCTCAAGGGGCTGTACGGCGACCTGACGTCCAAGCAGGTAGATCGCGTCGAGAAAATCTTCCGCAACGGCCACAACCTGCTGGCGCTGATCAACGACATCCTCGACCTCAGCAAGATCGAGGGCGGGCGCGTCGACCTGAACTTGCGGACAATTCAGCTTTCGGCCATGATCGATGGGTTGATCGCGACCGTCGAACCCCTGGCAAATGGCAAGCCGCTGGAGTTGTATGCCGACATCGACATGCCGCTGCACCCGGTCATGGCCGACGAACTGCGCATCCGGCAGGTGTTCATCAACCTGCTGGGCAACGCCATCAAATTCACCCCCAGCGGCCACGTTCGCATCACGGCCCGAAACGTCACCGTCACCGATGGCAAGAGCGCGGATTTCGCGCTGCCGGCGCGCGGCTGGCTGGAAGATCGCACCTGGGTCGTCCTGGGTGTCGAAGACACCGGGATCGGCGTTCCGCTGGACGAACAGGCCACGATCTTCGAAGAGTTCCGCCAGGCCGACGGCACCGTCACCCGCGAATACGAAGGGGCGGGCCTGGGCCTTGCCATCGCCAAAAAACTGGTCGAGCTTCATGCCGGTCGGATCTGGGTGACCAGCGCGCCCGGTGCGGGCAGTACCTTTTACGTCGCGCTGCCCGCGGTCGAAGCACACGAGCGCGTGCGCGGCAGTGCCCAGATAGCCCGCTAAACGGTAAGTGTGTATGACCTGATCGCCGGGCGCATTCCCGCCGAACACCGCCACCGCCGCGACCGTTCGCGCCACGGCACGGCTGTTGCCCGGCTCGCGGCGCGCGCTGCCAACCGGAAGCCGGCCTGCCCGGTGCTTGACAAACTTAATGAGGGCACGATCCCCGGCCCGTTTGGGAGAGAGTGTTCATGTCGATTTTTTCGGCTGCCATCGTCAGCATCATCACCAACGTCACCCTGATCATCTTCGGGGCGGCGCTGGTCTTGCTCGTGCTGTGGCAAAACGCCAACAATCCCAGCAACCGCTATTTCGGCCTGTGCATGGTGGTCTTCATGGCGTTCGGTGGCGTGAACCTGGTGTGGTCCACCGCCCAGCGTGTGGGCGTGGCGCACCCGGAGCGCCTGCTGTACGGCGCCACGACCCTCTACGTGACCGGGATCATCCTGCTGTTCAATTTCGTGATCGCCTTCGCCGGGCTGCCGCGCTATATCCGCTGGCTCGAACGGGCGATCAGCATCCCCCTGGGCGTCACGTTCGTCGCGCTGCTGTGGTCCGGCGAGATGTTCACCAACCCCGTCCCGCTCAGCGGCAGCAGTTTCGGCTACCGCCACGAGGTCACGGGGCTGGGCCAGCTCGGCATCGCGATCGCCATCGCCTACCTGCTCAGCATCGTCGGGCTGCTGTTCGTCCAGGGCAGCGCCAAAGCCCAGGAAGTCTCCGCCCCGATCGCCGTTCTCGCGCTCGGCGTGTTGGGGTTCGCGGCCACGCAGGACCTGCGCACCTATTCGCTCAACGCGGTCGCCGTCCTGACCGCGACCATGCTGCTGGGGCGGCTGGTGCTCAAGTACGAGGTCTTCCTGCCGCTGGCCGAGCTGAACGACGAACTGAGCCGCAAGAACGAGGAGTTAGCCCAGGCCACGCAGATGAAAAGCCAGTTCCTGGCGACGATGAGTCACGAGCTGCGCACGCCGCTCAACTCGATCATCGGCTACGCCGAGCTGGTCACCAGCCGCATGTACGGCGACCTGACTCCGCTTCAGGAAGACCGGCTGCAAAAGGTGGCGCGCAACGGCCACCTGCTGCTGGAGCTGATCAACGACGTGCTCGACCTGAGCAAGATCGAAGCCGGGCGGCTCTATCTCACGCTGGGCCCGGTGGACGTCACCGCCCTGCTCGACGCCGTGCTGGACACGTTCGAGAGCCGGGTCCAGGCCAAGAACCTGCGGCTGGTGCGCGGGTACGGGCCGCTGCCGCCCCTCTACGGGGACGAGGGCCGCGTCCGGCAGATCCTGGTCAACCTCGTGTCCAACGCGGTCAAATTCACCGGCGAGGGCGCCGTGATCGTGCGCGGCCATTTCAACCCCACCCGCCAGCAGGTGATCCTGACCGTGACCGACACCGGCATCGGCATCGCGCCCGCCGACCAGGACCGCGTGTTCGACGCGTTCCACCAGACGGACGGGACGCTCGCCCGCGAGCACGAAGGCACCGGCCTGGGCCTCGCCATCGCGCGCCGCCTGACCGAGATGCACGGCGGCAGCCTGTGGTTCGAGAGCGCCCGCCACCACGGCAGCGCGTTTCACGTCGCGCTGCCCACCACCGACCACCTGGACCCGCCGCCGCTGATCATCGAGCCGCGCGCCCGCGTCGATGGGCCGGTCATCGTGGCGATGGACAGCGATTACGAGAGCCTGCGCGACATGCAGCGCGCGCTGGAAGCGGACACGTTCCGCCTGTATGGCGCGCAGACCGGCAACGATGGCCTGCGGCTGGTCTATGCGCTCAAGCCCGTGCTGGTGCTGATCGATCCGGAGCGGCTGGGCGACGATGGCCCGCGGGTGCTGGACGTCCTGGCGCACGACCCGGCCACGCGTCACATCCCGGTCCAGGTGATCGCCAGCGACGCGGGCGCGGGCGTGCCGGACGGTGCGCTGCGCCGCCCGTTCGAGCACGATGACCTGGTCCGGTGGGTGCACCGGCGGCTGGTGACGGCGGCGGAGCCGGAAGAGGAGCGGGCTGGAGCATGACGGCGACCAACCTGATCGTCCTGGCGGCGAACGGTATCACGGCGGTCTGGTGCGCCGCGCTGTTGATGTTGGTGTTGTGGCAGGCGCCGCGCCAGCGGGCCAACCAGTATTTCGGCATCGCCATGTTCACGCTGGGCGGGTATGCCGCCGCCAACGGCCTGGGGCGGTTCATCGACGACCTGTCGCTCGACGCGGCGGACACCACTTACGCCGCCATCACCATCTACGGCGTTTTCGTCGTGTCGATGTTTTACTTCGCGTCCGAGTTCGCCCAACACCTGACCACGGCCACCCGCCTCATGCGGCTGATCGGCCTGGTCCTGGTGGCGGTGCAGATCCTGGCGCTGTGGACAGACAACGTGCTGATCAACATCGTGCCGTCGGAGACCGATCACGGCAGTTATCACGGGGAATGGACCACGGTTGGGCGGATCGCCGCGGCCAACATGCTGATCTACTTGTTCGCCTCGTCACTCGTGCTGTACCACATGCGCGACGAGCGCGGGCGCGCGCTGTGGCCGGCGCCGGCCCTGGCCGGGGTGGGCAACCTGTTCGCGATCGTCGTGTGGCCGTCGCTGCCGCTGCCGCTCAACGCGCTGTTCCTGACGGGCGCGGCGGCGGCGCTGGGCCTGCCCGTCCTGCGCTACGAGGTCTTCAACCCGCGCGCCAACCTGTACGCCCGGCTGGCCGAGAAGAACGAAGAACTACAGGAAGCCAACCGGCTGAAAAGCGAGTTCCTGGCGACGATGAGCCACGAACTGCGCACCCCGCTCAACTCGATCATCGGCTACGCCCAGCTCGTGGTCAATGGCAACTACGGCACGCTCAACACCACCCAGCGCGACCGCCTCGAAAAAGTGATCCGCAATGGCTACAACCTGCTGGGCCTGATCAACGACGTGCTGGATCTCAACCGCATCGAGTCCGGGCGCGTGACGCTGGAGCGCCACAGCATCGCCACACCCGACCTGCTGGAAAGCGTGCTGATGGTGATCGAGCCGCTCGCCCAGCAGAAGGGCCTTCTCATCCGGCGCGAGTTCCAGAACTGCCCGCCGGTCTACGGCGACGAGATGCGCATCCGCCAGATCGTGACCAACATCCTCGCCAACGCCGTCAAATTCACCGATCACGGCAGCATCACGATCCGCGCGTCGCGCGCGGCCAACGTGATCAAATTCGAGTTCTCCGACACCGGGATCGGCATTCCCCCCGACCAGTTCGAGACCGTCTTCGCCGAGTTCCGCCAGGTGGACAGCTCCAGCACGCGGCGCCACGAAGGCACCGGCCTGGGGCTGGCGATCACGCGGCGGCTGATCGAGATGCACGGGGGCCACATCTGGCTGGAGAGCGCGCCGGGCCGGGGCGCAACGTTCTACGTCACGCTGCCCGCCGCCACGACCGGCAAGACCGCCCCACTGACCCGACCGGCCCCGCGCGAGCCGCAGGGCGCCGCCGTCCTGGTGATCGTCGAGAGCGCGGAAGCGCTCGACGCGCTGGCGGGCCAGATCGCCGGCGAAGGCTATCGCGCCCTCGCCGCCCAGACGGCTGCCGATGGCCTGGCGCTGGCCCGCGAGCACAAACCGGACGCCATGGTCGTCGACGTCATGCTGCCGGGCTTGAACGGATGGCAGGTGTTACAAACGGTCAAGACCGACCCGACCACGCGATCCATTCCCGTCGTCCTCGTATCGGTGATCGACAGCCGCCCGCTGGCGCTGTGCCGGGGCGCCGATGACGCGGTCCTCAGGCCGCTGGACGAGGACCGGCTGCTGGCCTCCATCGACCAGGCTGCCGCGGGCGGCCCACCGCGCGCGCCGATCTTGATCGTCGCCAACGAGAGCGACGTACAGGACCAGGTCGCCGCGCTGCTGCGCAGCCAGGGATACGCAGCCGAAGGCGTCCGGTCCGGCGCGGCGGCGCTCGACTGGCTGCGCGACAATCTCCCCCGGCTGGTGCTGCTCGACCTGCTGCTGCCCGGCGGTGGCGGGCTGGATGTGCTGGCCCGTCTGCGCAGCGACGCGCGCCTGTCCGACATCCCGGTGATCGTGCTCACGCCCCCGCCATCCGCCACGGAACAGCGCGCCTGGGTGGAACAACGCCACGCCGACCTGATCGATGGCGACCCGGACAGCGTGCTGCACGCCGTGCGCGAGGCGCTCGCCCCCCGCGCCGAGCCGGTGATCTAGCCCGCAGCGCCGCCCCGAACGCCCAAACCCGCTAGTTCGCCGCGTCGCTCGGCACCGGCGAGTCGGTCGCCGTGCCGACCGTCGGCTCGGGCTCCAGCGGCGGGAAAACGGCCTGTTCTTCCTCCAGCACGCCCACCTCGTTGACGAACAGCGTGCGCGTGGGAAAAGCCACTTCGACCCCGCGCTCGGCCAGGATGTCCATGATCCTCAGGTTGATGTCCTGTTTGGCGGCCTGGAAATCGCCCCAATCCGGCACATCCATGAAGCAGATGATCATGATGTCGAGCGAGCTGCTGTTGAACTCGACGAACTGGACGACCACCGAATCGCTCTGCACCAGCTCGTGATTTTCGAGCATCTTCCGGATGCCCTGCACCACCGAGAGCACCTTGTCCGGCGAGTTCTTGTACTCGATGCCCAGCGTCATGTTCAGCCGGCGCTTGGTCAGCCGCGACCAGTTCGTGATGTTCGCGTTCATGATCGTGTTGTTCGGAACGGTGACCAGCGACTGGTCGAGCGCCCGGATGCGCGTGCTGCGAAAGCCAATGTTCTCCACCGTCCCGGAGACGCCGTCGAACACGACGTATTCGCCCAGGTTGAGCGGCTCGTCGGCCAGGATCACGAAATAGGCGAACAGGTTCGCCAGCGTGTCCTTGACGGCCAGCGCGACCGCCGCCCCGGCGATGCCCAGCCCGGCGATCAGCCCGGCGACGTTGTAGTTCCACGTTTCGAGCACCGTCGCGAAGGCGAACAGCACCACCACTCCCTTCGCCACCTGGGTCAGGGCGACCGACAGCTTGCGGTCGAGCAGGTCGGGCACCGCCGACTCGCGCATCGTCCGCCGGCTGACGTGGAACAGAATCTTGAAGGCCGGCTCGACGGCACGGTAAATCGCCCAGTAGATGCCGATCACCACCAGGGTCCGCATGATCTGGTCGATCGTGTCCTGAACCTCGGTCGGCAGCTCCAGCGCCAACGCGCTCAGCCACAGCCCGTAGACCGTGATCAGAAAGCGCAGCGGTGGCCGGATCACCTTGACGATCTGGTCGTCCCAGGTAATCTGGGTGCGGCTGGTCAACTTGCGGATCAGGGCCGGGATGATCGCGGTGACGATCTGGCGCACCAGCCACGTCGCCGCCACAATCGCCACGACCAGCACCAGCCGGGTCAGGATGTCGCCGGTTTCCTGTCCAAAGGTGTCTTCCAGAAACTCAGCAAGCATAAAATATCCTCCGTTCGGGAGTCCAAACTCGAAGATCGGCTCCGGGGGGTCTCAGGCAGGACGTGCTAGCGTAGGCCGAGCACCCGGTACGTGGTGACCGGTCCTTCGCGCCCGCGAACGGTGCGCGGCCCCACGCGCTCGGCGACCACGGATTCGGCGACCAGCCGGTGGGTTTCTTCGCTGATGGTGATCTGGCTGCTGCTGCTCAGCCCTTGCAGCCGGCTCGCCAGGTTGACCGTGTCGCCGATCGCGGTGAAATCCATCAGGTCGGGCGTGCCGATATTCCCCACGATGGCCTTGCCGCTGTTGATGCCGAAATTCACGCCCAGCCGGAATAACGGATCGAGCTGGCGGTGAAAGTCCACCAGCGCCGCGCGGATGGCGAGCGCGGTCCGCACGGCGCGCAGGGCGTGATCGAGCTGGGGCAGCGGCGTGTTGTAGAGCGCCATCAGGCCGTCGCCCAGGAATTTGTCGACCGTGCCCCCGTTGGCCTTCACGTGGTCGACCAGCAGCATGTGATACCGGTTGAGCACGTCGATCAGCGTGGACGGGTCGGCGTTCTCGCACACGGTCGAGAAGCTCTCCAGGTCGGCGAACAACACCGTCACGACGGTTTCCGCGCCGCCCAATTCCACGCGCGACGGGTCTTCGAGCAGCTTCTCGACGATCTCGTGCGCGACGAACCGCTCGAACGTCTGGCGGATCTGCTCGCGCTGGTGCCGCAGCGTGTCGGTCACCTCTTTGGCGCGCAGCCGCGTGTTGATGCGCGCGATCAGCTCGCGCGGGTGAAAGGGTTTCGCCAGGTAATCGTCCGCGCCCAGCCCCAGCCCGGTCACCCGCGAATCGACGTCGGCCTGCGCGGTGAGCATGATCACGGGAATCTTGGCCGTGGCCGGGTTGCGCTTGATCGCCTCGCAGACCTCGAAACCGCCCATCTCCGGCATGTTGACGTCCAGGATCACCAGGTCCGGCGGGTCGGCTTCGATCTTCTCCAGCGCCACGCGGCCATTCTCCGCCAGGATCGGAATATGGCTCATGCCGACCAGGATATCGCTGACCAGATCGCGGTTGTCGCGGTTGTCCTCGGCAACCAGCACTCGTAAGGGCGGCATCGTTTCCCTAGCTCAAAAAATGGGCCAGCTTGCTCGCCAGTTCGCGCAGGTCGATCGGCTTGGACACGTAGTCGTCACAACCGGCCTGCAGGGCCTTCTCGCGGTCGCCAACCATGGCGTGTGCCGTCAGCGCGATGATCGGAATGTGGGCGAGTTTGCCGTCCTGCTTGATCAGGTTCGTCGCCGTCCAGCCGTCCATTTTGGGCAGCGACAGGTCCATCAGGATCAGGTCGGGCACCTCGGCCTGGGCCATCGACAGGCCCTCTTCACCATCGACAGCTACCAACACCTCGTAATCCATCGACGACAACACATCGGTGATCAGAATACGATTATCCGGATTGTCTTCTACGACCAGAATACGTTTCGACATAGCTCATCGCGCGTGGTGGCTGCGCATCCGCTCCTTTCTGAAAACCCGCCCCGATCTTGAATATTAGCCCATTATCGCATAACTCGCATGTCACCAGCCGGACTTACCGGCGGCGTGCGGCCATCCACGCCACGGCGAAATCGACCAGCGGGCGCTGGCGGATCAGCGTGGCCTGCGCCGCACCGACTCGCCCGCGCCGGGGATGGTGCTCCGCCTCGAATGCCGCGCCGAGCGCTGCGAAGTCGCCGGTGTCGATGTTGATGTCCGCATACGTGGCCCACCGGCGCGCGCCATCCTGCACGACCGGCGCGCCCAGCACCACCGCCCGCTTGCCCGGCCAGTCGGCGCGGTACTCGGCCAGGTGCAGCAACGTGTTGCTGTCGTGGCCCACGCCCAGCAGCAGCACCCACCCGTCCAGGTCGTAGATGCGCGCAAGCGGCGATCCCTCGCCCAGGCCGTTTTCCAGCGCGTGATCCGCCGTCACCTGCGCCGCGTGGGCGCCCCATGCCGCAAACGACATCGCCGGGTGCCCGCTGCGCCGCACGTCGCGCCGCTTGCGGAACGCCTCCGGGATCGCGCCCATGCCTCGCGTCGGCGTCATGTCCGGGTCATAGGCGGGCATCGTGTCGCGGATGATCTGCCACCACGCTTCGGGCACCGGCGGGTTCTGCCACGCCGCCGGATCGGACAGATCGCTGGAATGGGTGGGCATGACCAGCGTGCCGCCCGGCTCGATCGCCCCCATCAGCGCCAGCACGACCGCCACCGGCCCGCCGGACACCCACCCGATCCGGCTCAGCGACGAGTGCACCAGCACGGTCATGCCCGGCCTCAGGCCGAGCGCGCGCAGGTCGGCGGTCAGGCTCTCGACGGTGGCCGGGGGATTGGCGGGATCGATGGTATCGCGCTCGCTCATGGAAAATCATCCCTTTCTCTGCCACAAAATCGCCTTCACGGGCGGAGTGTACCCCACACCCGCGCCAAGCTCAATGGGTGTCGCCGTGGCACAGAATGGGCTATCATTGTGCCAGTTCGGCACGCAGCGAAGAAAGAGACGGTATGCGAGCGAAACGTCACCTGCAGCACGCCTGGGCCATCCTGCTGGCGATCGCGCTGATCGGCGCGGCGGCCCTGCCGGCAGCCGCCCAGGACGATCCCCCCGTTTCGACCGTGAACGGCACCCCGATCACGCGCAGCGCGTTCGAGGGGCGCGTCCGGTTCGTGCGCTGGCAGTACCTCCAGGAACTCGAAAAACTCCACGAGCTGACCGGCGGCAACCTGTCGCTGCCGGGCTCGTACGTCATGACGCTGGTCTTCGACCTGGAGCACCCCGCCGACCTGGCCGGGGCCGTGCTCGACCAGATGGAAGAGGAGCTGCTGCTCGCCGAGCAGGCCGCTGCGCTGAACATAGCCGTCACGCCCGAGGAGATCACCGGGCGCGAAACGGCCTTTTTCAGCCTGTGGACCGACGTGCCGGCCAACAAACTGGCGGCCAACCCGGTCGCGCAGGCGTTCATCGCCGACTGGTACGCCGCGGCGTTCGAGGCGTCCGGCCTGGACCGGGACGCCATCCGCGAGGTCTTCGCCGCCGAGACGCTGCGCAGCGCGCTGTACGCCTACCTGGCCGCCAGCGTGCCCACCGAGGAGCTGGCCGTCAACACGCGGCATATCCTGTGCAGCTTCGATCCCGGCAACCCCGGCAGCCTGCTGCCGCCCACCGACGAGCAGCGCGCCGCCGCGCGGGCGTGCATCGCCGACGCGACAGCCCGGCTCGACGCGGGCGAGTCGTTCGCCGACGTCGCGCGCGATCTGTCCGCGGACGAGGCCAGCGCGGCCCAGGGGGGCAATGTCGGCTGGGTGACGCTCAGCTACCTCGCCGCGTCCTATGCCAATGCCGCGCGCGACGCCGAGCTCAACACGGTGATCGGGCCGGTCGAAACGGAGTACGGCCTGCACCTGATCGAAGTGCTCGACCGGCGGATGCAAACCCTCAGCGACGACGAATACCAGGCCAGTCAGCAGGGCTACTTCCGCCTGTGGATCGACACGCTGCGCGCCCAGGCCACTATCGAGCGCGCCGAGGACTGGGATGCCGCCGTGCCCGACCGGCCCGGCCTGAACTCGCTCGACCCGGCGGTGCAGGCGGCCATCGAGAATCTCGCCAGCCAGGCGGATTAATCCGCGTGAGGGGAAGCACCATGCAATCGCAAGCCACCGTTCGGAAAGGGTACGTCGCGGGCGAATTCCTCACCCGCTCGTGGCGCGTCAGCGGCGAGGTCGAGATCCAGGGCCAGCCGCTGCTCGACCAGCTCAACGATCACCTGGCGCTGTTCTTGCAGGTGGAGCGCATGTTCATCTCGCCCCTGTCGGACCCGGCCCAGTTGGCCGGGAACTATCCCACGGGAAACATCCGCAAGGACAACCTGGCCGTGGTGGCCCTCAAGCAGATACAGGCCGGCCTGCCCCACCGCCAGGGCCAATACATGGGCCGCGATCACGTGGATCGCCCGGTCGTGATCGTCGTCTACGGGATCGAGGTGCGCGGCGCGATCCGGCTCCACCCCAGCGTGAACGTCAGCCATTTCGTGCGCACCACGCCGGAGCATTTCATCCCCGTGTTCGACGCCACGGCCACGATCATCGCCCACCCGGAGATCGTCTTCACCGGCGGGGCCATCCTGCTGAATCGCGGCCAGATAGAATGGTTTTGCCTGCAAGAAGAATAGCGTCCTGTTTTAGCATACCGGAAAGATCGCCATGCCTCGTATTTTGCTGGTTGACGACGACATTAATCTTTTGCAGATGGTCAAGCTGATGCTCGAGCGGGCCGGCCACGAGGTCGAGACGTCCTCCAACGCCGCCGAGAGCATCGAGCACGCCGCGCGGATGAACCCGGACCTGGCGATCATCGACGTGATGATGCCCGGCATCAGCGGCTACGACGTGGTGCGCAAGCTGCGCGCCGATCCGCGCACCGCGCGCATCCCGATCATCATCCTGACGGCGCGCAGCCAACCGATGGACAAGCACATGGCGCTCGACGCGGGCGCGAACGCGTTCCTGTCCAAGCCGGTCACGTCCCAGGAGCTGGTCGAGCGCGTCGAAGCCGTGCTGCGCGCGGGCGTGAACTACCGCGTGCACACCGGCCTGCTCACCGAGCCGGTCCCGCCATCGGGCAGCTCCCCGGTGCCCCCTTCGCGCACCACCCCGCCGCCGGGCGGGCGCCGCCCCATCGGCGCCGACGATCAGGCGGGGAACGGCCCGGCGCCGGGCAGCCTGCCGGTGGTCACCGTCGCCAGCCTGCGCGGGGGGACGGGCAGCACGACCGTCGCCGTCAACCTGGCCTTTCTGCTGGCGACTCGCGGGCGCCGGGTGTGCATGGCCGACCTGAGCACGACCAGCGGGCACGTCACGCTGCACGTCCGGCAGGTGGCCCAGCACCACTGGGGGCACCTGCTGCCGGCGGGCGACGCGCTCGACGGCGACATGGTCACGCGGCTGCTGGTCCGGCACGCGCCCTCCGGCATCGCCATGCTGCCCGCGCCGCTGCTGCCCACCACCGCGACGCTCTCCAAGACGGCGACCGGCACCGTGCTGGCCGAGCTGTCGCGCACGTTCAATCACGTGATCGTTGACGCGCCCAACCTGGACGACGCCACCACGACCGCCCTGCTGCTGTCGCGCACGGTCGTGATCGTCATGTCGGACGACCCGCCCTCGGTGCAGAGCACGGTGCAGTTTCTCACTCTGCTGCAAAACATGGGCGTCGAGGCCGGGCGCGTGCGCGTGGCGCTCAACCACGCGCGCCCGGTCCACGACATCCCGCCGGAGATCATCCAGAAGGCGATCAAGCGACCGCTGTCCGCCCAGATCCCCTTCGACGCCAACCAGATCAACGCGATGCGGCGCGGCGTGCCGCTGGCGGCAGCGGACCCGGACAGCGCCTTCTCGCAGGCCATCCAGCACCTGGCGCGCACGATGACGCTCTGATCTCCACCCGCGCCCCGCGATCATAGGCCGAGCGCAGGGAAGCCATAGTTGCTCCCTGCGCGTCCTTATCCTTAAAATAGTCGTGGAGTTTCACACGATACACAAACGAGGACGCTATGAATAGGCGAACAACACTCCTGACCGGCGCGGCGATCCTGGTGATTCTGGCCGCGGTTGCCCTTAGCACGTCGTCGCACGTGCTGGGCGGGCCGGGCGAACAGGAGAATCCCACCGAACAGCAGCAGACGATCGAGGCGATCGTCAACGAGCGGTTTACGCAAACCGCCCAGGCGCAGCAGTCGTTCATGCAGACGCAGACCGCCGCTGCGGGTACCCAGCAAGGGCCGACGCAGACGGCAGCCTTCCAGCAGACGCTGGACGCCAGCTTCAACCAGGCGCTGACGGCGACCGCCGCCTTCGACGCGACGGTCGAAGCGGCCTTTCAACAGGCGCTGACGGCCACCCTGGCCGCCCAGACGAGCGACCCGGCGCTGGCGTTTTTGCTGACCATCTCCGATCAGAAGGTCGGGCAGATCGAGGAGTGGCTGTCCAACAGCCAGCAGGTCTTGATCGAGGTGATGGGCGGCGAGCCGCGCCTGGGCCGCTTCCAGACGCTGGCGTATGATCCCAGCAACGAGGACCAACGCCAGGCGCTCAACCGGATTCTGGGCAACGCCGCCTCCGACCGGGGCAATTTCGACACCTTCTTCTTCTACGATAGGGATGGCGTGATCCTGGCCGCATCCGACAGCGCGCTGATCACGGCGACCGTCACCGAGCAGCCGTATTTCACGCCGAGCCTCGAAAGCCCCTCCATCCAGCCGCCCTACTTCGACGTCGAGCGCGGCGAGATCACGGCGATCATCGCGGCGCCGGTGGAGGTCGAGGGCGAGACGGTCGGCGCGCTGGCGGGCCGCCTCAACCTGAATCGCCTCGACACGATCATGACCGACCGCGCGGGCCTTGGCCCGTCCGGCGAGACGTACCTGGTCAGCCGCCAGGGCAACTACCTGCTGACGCCCAGCCGCTTCGAGGGCTATTCCAAGAACAGCGGCTACGCCAGCGACGGCATCAACCGCGCCCTGGCAGGCGAGATCGGCGCGGGCATCTACGACAACTACCAGCAGCCGCCCGTCAGCGTGGCCGGCGTGTATCGCTGGCTCCCACAGCTCGAAGCGGCCCTGCTGGTCGAGGTGCCCCAGGCGGAGATGGCGGCGCTGCTGCTGACGCCGACCGCCCCGCCCACCGCCACCCAGGGCCCCGCCCCCGCCACGCGCACGCCGCGCCCGGAGGTCTTCCCGACGAACACCTTCGCCGAGGTGCAAATCGCCGAGCAGGTCTTCGAGCACGGGCGCATGTTCTGGATCGGCCACAACCGGCAGATCTGGGTGATGGTCAACGATCCGAGCCTGCCGCAAGGCGGCGCGGGCGACTGGTACTGCTTCAACGACACCTACGAGGACAGCGAGCCTGAAACCGACCCGAACCTGACGCCGCCCGGCGAGGGACTGCTCCAGCCGCGGCGCGGCTTCGGCAAGGTGTGGCGCGCCGACCCGGCCCTGCAGGAGTCGCTGGGCTGGGCCACCACGCCGGAATTCGACGTGACGAGCAGTTACACGTACATCCCCGGCGGCACGGTCGATGAGAATGGCCGCTACACGCCCGGCCCCGGCGAGCACCGGCTGACGACCCTGTACAGCGAGAGCCTCTCGTTCTACGAAGGCCAGGTGCGCGGCGACTGCATGGGCGGCACCTGGAGCCTGACTCCGCCGGAATAGCCACCGCCAACGCGGGCTGCTCGCACTCACCGGGCAGCCCGCGCTGCTCGATTTCCCCGACTGTCGCCGCATTTGTGTCCCCTGTATAATACGCACCATCCCCGCACCATCCGTACTAAAGTCCGGTACCGACTCTGACGGGGATGGAGGTAAAGTATGTTATTGGATCGTCTGCCGCTCGACAGCCCGCTCGAACACTGGCTGGTGACGTGGAGCCTGGTCGGCGAAGCATTCGACACGCTGCGCGCCTTTGCGGACGAGGTCCGCTTTCCGGCGGGTGAAACGATCTTTCGCCAGGGCGAGTCGTCCGACGGCATGTACCTGGTTCTGGAAGGCATCGCGCTCATATTCAAGACGGATCGCAGCGGCGACGAACACGCGCTCAGTCTGGTCACCGAGGGCCAGTCGTTTGGCGAACTGGGCCTGCTGACCGGCCAGCCGCGCAGCGCGTCCGTCGCGGCAGGGCTGGACGTCCGGCTGCTGAAGATCACGCCCGACGCGCTGGCCCGACTCGAAACCGAACACCCCGAGCTGATCATGCGGATCTACAAGTCGCTGGCGCAGACGCTCGCCGAACAGTGGATCCGGGTCGGCCCGTGGGCTACCAAATAGTTGAGGCAAGTTAGCAATGGCAGAACTCGTCCCCGACATCGAACACGACGGGAGCAACCCGTATCTCGACTCGATCAAGCGCCTGCTGAAAGCGCCGGATTCCGCCGAGACGCTCGACATCCCCGTGTCTATCGTGATCGACATCATCATGCGGATGCTGTTCGCAGAGGGCCAGGTCAGCCTCAAGCGCTTCACCGACGTCATCCGGCTCAACCGGTCCGTGCTGGACAACATCCTCGAAAAGCTCCAGTACGAGCACCTGGTCGAGGTCGCCAGCGCGGGCAGCATGGGGCGCTTCACCTACACCTACGCGCTGACCGAAGAGGGCAGCAAACGCGCCCGCGACTCGCTGGAACGGGGAGCCTACGTCGGCCCGGCGCCGGTCGCCATCGAAAAATACGCGCGGATGATCAAGCTCCAGACGTCGCACAAGATGGACATCGGCCCCGGCCAGGTACAGGCCGCGCTGGCGCACCTGACGCTGTCCGAGGGGTTCCACCGGCGCATCGGCCCCGCCGTCAACGCCGGGACGTCGATCTTCCTGTACGGCCCGCCCGGCAACGGCAAGACGACCGTCGCGCTGGCTATCGCCGACCTGATCGCCGGCGCCGACCCGATCTGGATCCCGCACGCGATCACCATCGGCGGCTACATCGTCAGCATCTACGACCCGCACATCTTCCAGCCCGTGCACCTGGACAAGGACGGCCTGAACCGCTACCGCGTCAACAGCCAGTCCGAGGTCGATCTGCGCTGGGGGCTGTTCCGGCGGCCCGCGGTGATCGTCGGCGGCGAGCTGACCATGGAGGCGCTCGATCTGCGCTTCGACCCGATCGCGAAGTATTACGAGGGGCCGCTCCAGCTCAAGGCCAACGGCGGCATGTTCCTGATCGACGACTTTGGCCGCCAGATGATGAGCCCGTCCGAGCTGCTCAACCGCTGGATCGTGCCGCTGGAGTCCAGCTACGACTTCCTGCGGCTGCGCACCGGCCAGACGCTCCAGGTGCCGTTCCGCCAGTTGATCGTCTTCAGCACGAACCTCGATCCCAACGACCTGGTCGACGACGCGTTCCTGCGCCGCATCCAGATGAAGGTCGAGGTGGGCACGCCGGACGAGCGCATGTTCTTCCAGATCTTCGCGAGCATGTGCCAGCAGTTGGACATTCCGCTGGAAAAAGACGGGTTCATGTACCTGCTGCAGCGCTGGTACCGCGAGCCGGGCCGCACCTTGCAGGCCGTCCACCCGCGCGATCTCCTCAAGATCATCGTGGCGATGGCCGAGTACGAGGGCGTTCCGCCCCGCCTGACGCCGCAGTTCATCGACGAGGCGTGCCGCAGCTACTTCGTGGAATGAGCGTCGCGCCCGCCCGTTTTCTTGCCGGGGAAATTCCCCGGCTTTTTTGTGTCTCGACCCCGGCGTTCCCCTGCCCAACAGCGCGAAAGTGCCAAACGGCAGGCTCAAGACAGCCAATAGTCATACCGTCCCTTATAGTTCCCTTGATAGAATCAAAGTAATCACATCCTCCCATGAACCGGAAGGTGTGAGTGGGGAATTGTCTCCAGGGGGGAGGGGCAAACCCGGTCAGCATTCCATCCTTGCTTCATAGCCGCCATCGACCGGATCGCCCACGTCAGCCATCGCCCTTGTACGAAATCAAAGGTTTTTAATTTCCCGGCCTCATTTTTTTCAGGTATTTTATTTGTTTACCGTTGATTTCGTTATACGAAGATTGTAAAATTATTAGTGTACGAGGTTATCTTGTCCTGGCTATTAGGCTAGGACAAACTCGACATCATCACATCCTCCCATGGGCCGGAAGGGTGTGAGTGGGGAATTGTCTCTAGGGGGTAGGGGCAAACCCGGTCAGCATTCCATCGCTACCTCATCGCCATCATCGACCGGATCGACCACGCATTTTTAGGAATCCATTCCTACCCAACGCCTTTCCGCTGTGCTGCTCCTCTGAGCGCGGCGGGCCTACAGGGTGTTTGCAGCCCCTTTCGAATGCTCACCAACCTGAGGAAAGAGAGAGCCTACGGTTTGGCTGGCATTTCGAAACCTGCACTATTGGGGATTGGGGAGGAAAAGCCACACAAAAAACACCATACACCATCGTTCGCGCTGCACGGCGCCCCATCGTTCGGATGTGGGACATGGGCCACTGGCAGCACAAAGTAAGTCGGGGAACCCGTCGCGAGCCTGGTGACGATCGGCCTATGCTTCATGGCCATCGCGCGCTTGCGTGGTTCAAGCCGCTGCTTTGTAAACCTGTAATGACACTATCATGCGAACAAAGGAAATGAAAACATGCGCACCAGATTGTGGTGGTTAATGACCGTTGTGACGCTCATCGCCCTGACGATTGCCAGCTTGCCGGCACTCGCTCAGGACGGCGAGGACACGCCGGCGCCGACCGATCCGCCAGTCGAACAACCGACTGACGAACCGGCGCCCACTGATCCACCGCCGGTTGAAGAACCGGCACCGACTGAAGAGCCGGCGCCGATCGATCCACCGGTGATCGACGAGCCGGCACCGACCGAACCGCCTGTGATCGAAGAACCGCCGGTCGTCGAGGAACCGCCGGCTGAAGATCCAATCGTCGAGGAACCGGTGTTCATCGAAAAACCGTCCGCCGATACCGTATCGCCCGCAACCGAGAAAGAAGCGCTGGTCGAGCCACCGCCGGTGATCGACGACGCGCCTCTGGCTGCGCCGATGGATACCTCGGGGGATTTTACCATCCAGGCGGAGGACAACTACAACCCAAGCTGCAAAGACCTGGGATACTTCTTCGGCTTCAAGATCGACGACAACCCGCCCAGCGGCACCTACTATTTTACCAATGGCGAACAGAACGGCGTTCCGACCGTGATCACCATTGGCGTGCAGGATCCCGACAACTACGTGGTCATCACCTATATCGACGGCAAGACCGTAAGCTGGACCTCGTCCATAGGAATCGATGCATTCATCGTCAAGGGTGGTAAGGAAGGCGCGAACGTAATCTATTACGATCCGGAAGCCACCAGTGGCAGCGGCGCCACACCCACTCTCCAGGATATCAGCCACGTCGAGTTCTGCTACGACTATGAGCTGGGCCTGAGCAAAGACGCCAACACCTCCTACACGCGCGAGTACGACTGGACCATCCAAAAGGACTGGGACGGCGAATACTCGATGTTCGCTGGCGGAAGCCAGACGCATAGCTATCAGGTCAGCGTCGTCCAGACGATCACCGACTACGACTTCCAGGTAACGGGCAGCATCACCATCAACAACCCGTCGCCGGTCGATGCAAGCGTCTCTGTCAGCGATGCCCTCAATGGTTTCTCCGCGCCGGTTACCTGCCCGAGCGACACGGTCCCGGCCAAGGGATCGCTGATCTGCGCCTATGACACGGGCAAGCAGTCGACCAACGTGTTTGGCAGTGTCAACACGGCCACGATCGCCAGCAGCACAAGCGGCGTCAATGGCGGCACTGCCACCGCGTCTGTGATCTTCGGCGAGCCAACCACCGTCGTGGGTAATCCAACGATCGGCGTAACCGACACCAACGGCCAATCGTGGTCCGCCGGTGCCACGGACAGTTGGTCCTACACCAAGGACTTCACCTGCTCGAGCAATCCGGCTGACTACACCAATGGCTACTACTGGTATGACCTCACCAACACCGCCACCATCACCCAGACTGGTCTGAATGATACCGCCTATGTGAAGGTCAACTGCTACGCGCCGGTGGTAACCAAGAGCGCCGCGGCAAGTTACGACGAGCGCCATAGCTGGGACATCGAAAAATCCGTTGACCCGACTGCCCAGAGCGGCTTCCCGGGCGACATCCTGCCCTGGACCTGGACGGTGACCCTCAACGAGAGTTTCGTCGAGGAAAACTTCCTGGTCTCCGGCCAGATCTTCGTCCAGAACCCGGCCCCGATGCAGATGACGGTCAGCCTGAGCGATGCCCTCAATGATGGCACGGCAGCAGCGATCACCGGCTGTACCAACGGCGCCTATTCCGCGCCCAACCTCACCGTTCCAGCGAACACCACCGCAACCTGCAGCTACACAGCCAATCCGATTGGCAGGACTGCCACAGAGAACACCGCTACGGCCACGCTGAACGGTATAGGCTTCAGCGGGAGCGCTGAGGTCTCGTTCGTCAAGAACGTACTCAATGGCACGGCTAACGTCGATGACGATCAGGAATCGGACTTTCCGCTCACGGTAAACATGGGCGAGGGTCCATGGACCTGGACCGAAACCCAAAGCCACACCTGCTCGAGCGACCTGGCAGCCTATGGCGAGAGCGGATCATACTCTGGGACGGTTGATAACGCCGCCACCGTGACCGGGAGCAACGGCCAGACCGACAGCGCCGACGCTTACACCACATACACCTGCTACATCCCGTCCATCGAAAAGACGGCGGCAGGCACCTACGACGAGCGTCACGAGTGGGACGTCGAGAAGACGGTTTACCCGACTTCCCAGAGCGCCTTCGCAGGCGAGACCGTCCCCTTCAACTGGACCATCGACGTGACTGAAGAGATCTTCGAGGAGACCTTCGCGGTCAGCGGCACGATCACTGTCGCCAACCCGAACCCCGAGGATACCCTGGTCGTCGCGCTGACGGATGTGCTCGATGACGGCACCGTGCCCACGATCGGTAGCTGTGAAGGTGGGACCTACACCGACGGCACTCTGACCGTCCCGGCAGGTAGCATAGCTCAGTGCAGCTACAGTGCAGCACCGACTGGCCGCACAGCCACGAAGAACACGGCCTCTTTCTCGCTAGGCGGCATCCTCTTCAGCCATGAGGACCCGATCGAGTGGACGCCCAATGTCATCCGCGGCAGTGCCACGCTGGACGACGAGCAGTATCCGTACAGCGATGAGTCGGTTGACGACGGCTGGACGAGCACCTATGCGGACAGCTACACCTGCTCGAGCGACGTGGGCGACTACACAGACGGCGCGAACCTGGGCAACCAGGTGAGCAACACCGCTGAGGTGTACTCGGACGGCGAACTGCAAGACAGCTCCACCGCCGTTACCACAATCGACTGCTACGCCCCGGTCGTGACCAAGAACGCCGACACGTCCTTCACGCGCACGTGGAGCTGGACGATCGACAAGACCGGCGACCAGACCGATCTCACGTTGTCGGTGGGCCAGCAGTTCCTGGTTAACTACACCGTGTTGGTCGATGCGACATATACCGACAGCGATTGGGCGGTCAATGGCACGATCAGGGTTGTCAACCCAGCCCCGATGCCCATGCCTATCACGCTGACGGATGTTATCTCGCCCAACATCATCGTAACACCGGACTGCCCTGACTTTGACGGCTCTATCGCAGCAGGCGATACGCTTGTGTGCACCTACGGCGCGCCTCTGCAGGATGCCTCTAGCCGCACCAACACCGCCACCGCCACGCTCAACGGCATCGCCTTCGAAGGCCAAGCAGACGTGATCTTCGGCGACCCAACTGAAGTCGTGGACGAGTGCGTCGACGTCACCGACGACCAGTACGGCAGCCTCGGCACGGTCTGCGCGAATGAGGCGCCCAAGACCTTCAGCTACAGCATGTACGTCGGCCCATACGATGTCTGCGAGATGTACCAGTTAATCAATATCGCCTCGTTCGTGACCAACGACACAGGCGCGACCGGCGAGGATAGCTGGACGGTGAACGTGGACGTGCCCTGCGACGGCTGCACGCTGACGCCTGGCTACTGGAAGACGCACTCGACGTATGGCCCCGCGCCGTATGACGAGACCTGGGCGTTGATCGGTGAAGGTACGCCCTTCTTCCTCAGCGGCCAGAGCTACTACGAGGTGCTGTGGACCAATCCCTTTGGCGGCAACGCCTACTACATCCTGGCCCACGCCTACATCGCCGCCGAGCTGAACTTCCTCAACGGCGCCGATCCATCGGCAGCGCAGGCTGCCTTCGACGAGGCGACGGCCCTGTTCGAGACCTACACGCCAGAGTATGTGGCTGCGCTCAAGGGCAAGGCGGGCAATACACTGCGCGCCCAGTTCGTGAGCCTGGCTACCATTCTGGACGACTACAACAACGGGTACATCGGGCCGGGGCACTGCGACGAGTAAATCGCTCGACGCAGTCCGGCTCACCCACACTCAGGACGGGGCGGGGATGTTTTCCCGCCCCGTTCGTCGCGTGTTGTGGGCGAACGCGGGCCAAAAACGCTATGCTTGAGAATGTACGTGGTTTTGCTGGTAGACTGTCGAGCGACGATGATCCGTACTGGTACCCCTCTGCGAAAACACCGGCTGACCGGCCTGATCGCGATTCTCGCCCTGCTGGCGTTCGCCCTGCCCCTCGCCCGCGCCCAGGATGATCCCACCGCCGAGCCTGCCCCGGACCCGCCGCCCTTCTCGCTGCCCTTCGCGGACCCGCCGGGGCCGAACACATGGCTCTACGAGCAGCATTACGGCAACACGACGTCCGCCTTCAATTACGGGCGCGAGTGGTATTTCGCCGGGCAGGGGATGCACTTCGGGCTGGACCTCGAAGCGGCGTGCGGGACGCCCGTGCTGGCGATTGCCGACGGCGTCGTGACCAGCGTCGACGCGGAGAGCTTCGGCGCGGGCCCGCACACCCTCGTGCTGGAGCATCCCGGCACCGGGCTGGTGTCGCTCTACGGCCACCTGCTGGAGCGTCCCAATCTGGAACGCGGGCAGGCGGTCGAGCGCGGGCAGCAGATCGGCCTGTCCGGCGATCCCGACCTGTCGTGCGAATCGCGGCCCCACCTGCACCTGGAAATCCGCGAGGTGGGCTACCAGGTGGCGCTCAACCCGCTGCCGTTCTTCGACGTCAACTGGCACATGATCGCCAGCATGGGGCCGTTCACCAACCAGTTTCAGCAGGATATCGACCGGCCCTACCGCTGGATGAAGATCGACGACCAGCCGGAGATCCGCTTTGGCGGCGACTACCTCAACAACTATCTGCGCCCCTGGCCCGTCAAACTGGAGCGCCGCGCCCCGATCAACCCGCCGGTTGTCCGCCGCCTGGACCCGCTGCCGGAGGACGGCGTCACCGTCACCCAGGCCGCCGTCACGCTCGACCGGTGGAACATCGGCGCGTGGTGGGACCCGACCGACCCGGACGCCGTGTACCTGATGGACGCCGTGCCCGGCCAGCAGACGGGCGTCTTCCGCCAGCCGCTCGACGGCGGGACGCGTACCTACATCGAACCGGCCCCGCCCGCCCAGCTCTCGCCGGGGGGCACCATCGCGATCACGTCCATCGGCGGCGGGTCGGTGCGCGTCACGCACCGCACGGACGGGCAGTCGTGGGAGATCTATACCGAGGGCAGCTTCCCGGCGGTGTCGCCCGGCGAAACGCGCCTGATGTGGGAAGTGCTGTTCGGCGAGGTCACGCCGGGCATGACCGACCCCGGCATGGCGATCTGGGTGAGCAACCTCGACGGCTCGGACCAGAGGCGCGTGCACGTCCAGTCCGGCGGGTACAGCCTGTGGCTCGACGACCACCGGCTGTTGATCATCAAGCGCATCATCTACAGCGCCGACACGCAGGTCTTCATCATGGACCTGGACGCCCAGCCGCTGGACCTGCAAATGCTGGGCACCTACCGCTTCCTGCGCGGGATCCAGGTATCGCCCGGCGGCGAGTGGATCGCGTACTGGCTGCCCTTCCAGGACGATCCCGCCGCCAGCGGGATCTACGTCCAGCGCACGGAGATCGGCGCGCAGCCGCGCAAGCTCGACTTCTGGGGCGCGTACCGCTGGCGCGACGACCGCTCGCTCTACACGTTGAGCTTCGACCCCGCGCAGGACGTCCACGCGCTGGGCTACGTGGATGTGACGACCGGCGAGCACCGCTGGCTGACCGACCCTGAAGACCTGCCGATCCGCGTCGCCAATGGCGAGTGGAGCGTCTCGCCCGATGGCACGCGGATCGTGTACGTCGATCCTACGGATTACGGCCTGTACATGCTGACGGTGAGCGAAGGTTAGCCGACCATGAACTCCCCGGCGCGGTAGAACAGCTCGCCGTCGATCCAGATTTCGCCGCCGTCCTGCATCCCGTGCACGATGTCCCAATGGACGGTGCTCTCGTTGACTCCCCCCGATTCGGGGATGCTGCGCCCCAGCGCCATGTGAATCGTGCCGCCGATCTTCTCGTCGAACAGCGTGTTGCCGGTGTACTGCTGAATGCCCATATTCGTCCCGATGGCGAACTCGCCCAGCCGCCGCGCGCCCGCGTCGACTTCCAACTGCGCCAGCAGGTGATCCTCGCCTTTCTCGGCGCTGGCATCCACCACGAGGCCATCCTTGAAGGTGAGGCTCACGCCGCTCACCTCTTTGCCCATGTACAGCGACGGATAGCTGAACGCGACGCGCCCGTTGACCGAGTCCTCGACCGGGCCGGTGAAGATCTCGCCGTCGGGGAAGTTGAGCGTCCCGTGGCAGCTCACCCACCGCCGCCCGTTGAAATCGAACGACAGGTCGATGCCCGGCCCGCGCACGTCGGCGTGCGTCTTGCCGTCCAGCCACGCGGCCAGCCGTTCCTGCCGCTCGCGGAAGGCGGTCCAGTAGGCGACCGGGTCCGGCTGGTCGAGCGCGCACGCCTTGTACACGAACTCGCGGTAGGCGTGCAGGCCCATCTCAGCCTGCTGGGCGGAGGCAGCGGTCGGCCACAGCGTCAGGTGATAGCGCATCTCGCCCGCGCCCAGCCGCCCGAAGAACGTATTGACGATGTGGGCCTGCGCCTGTTGGGCCGTGGACAGTTTTGCCGGGTCGATTCCGGCCAGCGACTTGGTGTTGTCGATCGCCTCGACCACGATGTACACGTCCACCGCGTTAATCCAGACCTCTTCGGTGGGCGGCGTAAAGGTGAGCTGGGCCTCGCTGGCTTGGCGGAAGTACAGCTCCTGCAGGCCGGGCAGCGAGAGCCGGAGCTGGGGATGCCCGCCGCGCGCGAGGATCACTTCGTACAGCGCCTCGACCAGCGGGGCGGCGGTCGTGGACGCGCTGATGACCACGTAATCGCCCTCTTTGATGCCGACCGAGTACCCGGCGATCACTTCCGCCATCCTGGTCGCGAAATTGTCGAGCATGGTGATTCTATCCTTTCGTAGCCGTGACAGGTACCAAAAGACGTTCAGGGGCGAGTGCGCGCCCCTGAACGCTGCTCATGGGAGGAGCATAACCTAGGCGAGCGCAAACGCGCCATCCCGATACAACGTGTCGCCATCGACCCGGATCTCGCCGCCGTCGCGCATGGCATGCACCATGTCCCAGTGAATCGTGCTCTGGTTCGTGCCGCCGGCGCCGCCCGCCGCCTGCCCGAGCGCCATGTGCAGCGTGCCGCCCATCTTCTCGTCGAACAGGATATTGCGCGTGAAGCGGTCGATCCCGTCGTTGGTGCCAATCGCGAACTCACCCAGCCGCCGCGCGCCCGCGTCGAGATCGAGCTGCGCCAGCAGGTGATCCTCGCCCTTCTCGGCGCTGGCCTCGACGACCACGCCCTCGCGGAAAACCAGCCGGACGCCGTGCAGTTCCTGACCGATGTTCACCGTCGGCAGGTTGAACGCTACGCTGCCGTTGACCGAGTCCTCGACCGGGCAGGTGAAGATCTCGCCGTCCGGGAAATTGCGGATGCCGTGACAGTTGACCCACGTCCGCCCCTCGATGCTGAAGGTGAGATCGATGCCGGGGCCGCGCACCTCGACGCGCCGCTTGCCCGCCAGCCAGTCCACCAGCCGGCTCTGCCGGTCGCGCAAGGCGGTCCAGTGCGCGACCGGGTCGTCGTGGCCCAGCCCGCACGCGCGGTAACAGAATTCGCGGTAGGCCACCAGGCCCATCTCGGCATCCTGGGCGGCGCCCTGGGTCGGCCACGCCGAGATATTCCAGCGGAGCGAGTCATCGTCGCAGCGCGCCAGGTAGCGCTCGATGAACGGGCGCTGGCCCTGCTGGCGGCGTGCCACGCGGGCCGGATCGATGGCCGCCAGATTCTTGGTGTTCTCGTCGGCCAGGATGGTGTACATGATGTCGGCCCGTTCGATCTGCGCCATCAGGCCGGGGTCGATGAAGTCGAACTGCTCGTCCGACGCGTGGAGCATGGCGATCTCGGTCAGGTTGGGCAGGTGGACGCGCGTCATGGGGTACCCGCCGTGCCGGAGAACGGCCTCGACCAGCGCTTCGACCAGCGGCTCGGCGGCAACCGGCGCGCTGATGAGCACCGCGTCACCGGGGTGGACGGGACGGCAGTACTCGGTGAGCACGCGCGCCAGCCGTGGAGCAAAATCAGCAGTCATTCAAAATCCTCCTAACCTTTTTAAGAGAAAGATACATCTATTCTTTTGAAAAATCAAGTCATACCTTCACTTTAATTAATTACCTGGTCAATTTTTTCGAAAATAGCTCGTAGCCGCCCGCACAAAAAAACGACGAGGGGAGCCGTGCTGGCTCCCCTCGTGCTGATTCCCGATCGCTCCCCCGCGCCCGGCTTAGCCGGGGGCTTGCGGCAGGGCGACCACCTGGATATAGGCCGGGTTGGACGTCACCCAGCAGTTGCTGCTGGCGTCGACCGCGCACGTCACGCGCCACCACTGGCGGTCCGGGCTGGTGCCCGTCACGTGGGCCTGCTCGCCGGGACGCAACTGCCCCTCCACGACGAAGTTGAAGCCCGGCCCGCTGCGCAGGTTGACCGTGGTCCGCGCGATCACGTAGCTCGGCGGCGCGGGCAGCACCACGTCGTTGTTGGTCGGCTGGCCCGGCCCCGCCGGGATGTTCAGCACCTGCCCCACGTAGATCAGGCTGGGGTTGGCGAGGTTGTTGACCCGGGCCAGCAGCGTGACGCTCACGCCGAAGCGCCGCGCGATCATGGACAGGGTATCGCCCCGCTGGACGGTATACGTCGACTGCGTCGGGTTGGACGGCGCCGGGTTGGACGGCGGCGGCGTGTTCCCGCCCGGCGTCCCGTTCACACACAGGCGCTGCCCGGCGTAGATCAGGTTAGGGTTCGACACGTTGTTGAGTGCCTGGAGCGCGCCCATCGTCGTGCCATAGCGCAGCGAGATCCGGAACAGGTTTTCACCTGCCTGGACGGTGTGATACGCCTGGCAGGTTTCGGCGGCCTGGGCGGACGGGCCGAACGCCAGCCACCCGGCCATGACCGCGACTGCCAGAGCCAAGCTGAGGATACGAATGCCACGCATAGTGTTGAGCCTCCTTGCGCACGCGACCTCGCGTGCTCATCATAACTGTCTCAGGATAGGCTCGTTGCGGGCGGGATTCATCCGCCCAAAGGCGGATTTTCCCTCGGACCTTCCACCGTCCGCCGGTGGGATGAGGCGGGCGGGCCGGGGCGAGGAAAACAAAAAACCAGCAGGCCCGGCGCTGCTGGTTGGCTTGGTGCCCCCATGGAGATTCGAACTCCAGTCTTGGCCTTGAAAGGGCCACGTCCTGGTCCTCTAGACGATGGGGGCTGACGGGACGGCATTGTACCACCGCCGCTAAGCCGCGTCAAGGTGGAATCACGCCTTGGCCGCCGCGTGCGCCCCTCGCCAAAGCGCCCGCCGCGCGTGGTATACTGGACGCTCTGATCCGCGACCACACACGCACCAAACGCCATGCGATCACCATCTGCCCGACTCCGACAACTCGCGCTCCTGGTCGCCCTGCTGCTGGCACAGTTCGCCCTGCGGACGCACCACGTCACCGCCGTCGATCCGTACATCGACGAGGGCTACCACATCGCGCGCGCCGCCGTCGTGTGGGACTTCGAGACGCATCCGGGGCGCTTTTCGGCGGGCAAGCTGCTGCTCTATTTCTGGCTCGGCCTGTTCGAGGCTGACGCCCCCATCTCGCTGGTCACCGCCCGGCTGTCGATCGCGCTGTTCTCGCTGCTCAACGGCGCGCTGATCTATCTGCTGGGCCGCCTGCTGAGCGGCCACCGGGCCGGCCTGCTGGCGCTGGCCCTCTACGCGATTCTGCCCTTCGCCGCTTTCTACGACCGACTGGCCCTGGCCGACCCGTTCGCGGCAGTGTTCGCCGGGCTGGTCGTCTGGCGGAGCCTGGTCTTCGCCCGCCGCCCGTCGATCCGCCAGGGCGCGCTGCTCGGCGCGCTGCTGGCGCTGGCGCTGATGGCGAAGCTCTCGATGGCGCTCATGGTGCTGTTCCCCGTCGCCGCCGCCCTGCTGCTGCATCCCTGGCCGGGCGGATCGCCGCGCGCCCAGATCGCCGGGTGGAGCCGGGCCTACCTCCCGCCGCTGGCCGTTGCCGCGACGGTGGGCCTGCTGCTGTGGCTGCCGCTGCTCGTCCCGGCCTACGCCGCCCGCCACTCGGACGCGCCCTTCCGCCTGCTGGACGCGCACAACATCCGCGCCGACGAGTCGGCCAGCGCGGTCGAGCCAAAGGAATTCACCACCGGGCGCTACCTGTGGGAAGTCCTGCCGCTGATCGACGACTTCACCACCGCCGGGCTGCTGATCCTGGTGGCCGTAGGGTTCGGCTTCTGGCTGGGCGCCGCGCCGTTCGACCCGGCCCGGTTCCGGCGCGGGCTGCTCGTCGCGCTGTGGCTGCTGCTGATCGCCGGGCCGCCGCTGACGCTGGCGACGTTCCTCACCACGCGCTATTTCGTGCCCGCCGCCGCCCCGGCCACCCTGGCCCTCGCCCACTTGCTCGCCGGGCTGTGGGGGCGGTCGCTGGCGCGCCGGATCGCCGCCGGGGTTGCGATCGCGGCGGTCGCGGCCTGGGCGATCACCTTCGCCGCGCCGTTCCTGCGGGCGATGACGGACGATCCCGCCCGGCTGGACCTGACCGGCGGCAACTGGATCGAGTTCCTCAGCGGGTACATCAGCGGCGACGACGCCACTCGCGCCGCCGCCCACGCGCTCGACACGCTGGCGCCGCCCGCCGGGCACGTCTACGCCACCGACCGCATTTGCCACCTGATGGCGCTCTACGCCGAGACGCGCCTGACCTGCCTGGCGGGGAACACCGGGGCGCGGCCCGACATGGCCCGCCGCTTCGAGGCCGAGCTGGAACCGTGCGGGTTCGTCTACGTCGTGCTGCGCGGCTACACGTCCGCCGTCCGCGACATCTCCGGCACGGCCTGGGAACAACTCGCAGCGTTCGAAAGCCCGATCATCGACCGCCCGGTGACGATCTGGCGCGTGACGTGGGCTGACCGCTGCCCCGGCTGACCGGCCTTGCGCCCCCCTCGCCCCCGCGCTAGAGTCAGCCGCGATGTCGTGCCGGTGAAGAAAGGATTCGATCATGGGGCGCATACGCTTCTCAACGGCAGGACTGGCCGCGATTGGCATGGGGCTTATGGCCGGGTTCCTGGCCGGTTTTCTGCTCGGTCCCGCCACCGGGATCAGCTTCTCGCAGGGCGATCCGACGCCCGCGCCGCTGGCGACCCTCGCCCCACCGCCCGCCGAGGTCCTCAGCCTGCTCGACGCCGAAGAAACCGCCATCGCGACTATCTACGAGCAGGCCAGCCCGTCGGTCGTCCACATCACCAGCCGGACCCAGGTGGTGGATTTCTGGCGCGGCGTGGTGCCCCAGGAAGGCACCGGCTCCGGCTTCGTCTACGACGACCAGGGGCACATCGTCACCAACAACCACGTCATCGAGGGTGCGGATGAGATCGAGGTCGTGCTGGCCGACGGCACCCACCTGCCCGCGCAGGTCACCGGCGCGGACTCGTACTACGATCTCGCCGTGCTGCGTGTCGATCCGGCTCAACTCAACGTCCCGGCGCTGCCGCTGGGCGCGTCGGACACGCTGCGCGTCGGGCAGCGCGTGCTGGCGATCGGTAACCCGTTCGGCCTGGACCGCACGCTGACCACCGGCGTGATCAGCGCGCTAGACCGCGTCATCGAGTCGGATTCGGGGCTGTCCGTCGGCAACGCGATCCAGACCGACGCGGCCATCAACCCCGGCAATTCGGGCGGGCCGCTGCTCAATTCGCGCGGCCAGGTCATCGGCGTCAACACGTCGATTCGCTCGCCGTCCGGCGGATCGGTCGGCATCGGCTTCGCCGTCCCGATCAGCACGATCAAGCGCGTGATCCCCAGCCTGATCGCCGAGGGGCGCTACCGGCACCCGTCGCTGCGCATCCTGACGCGCGAGCTGGGGTACGAGGTCCGGCCATCGGAGGCGGGGCCGCAGAACGGCCTGTTGATCGTGAACATGGACCCGGCGGGTCCGGCGGCGCAGGCCGGGCTGGAAGCGGCGCAGGTCCAGCAGCAGGGCTTCCGGCGCGTGTACGTAGGCGGGGACATCATCACGGCCATCGACGGGACGCCGATCCACACCCGCGACGACCTGGCGCTCTACCTGGAGAACCACACCCGGCCCGGCGACACGATCACGGTCACCGTCGCGCGCCAGGGCCAGGCGCTCGACGTACCGCTGGTCGTGGGCGAGGAATAAACGACGCGGCGGGCCCGAAAACCCGCCGCGCATGGCTCGATCGGATTACCGGCGCTTGGCGTTACTGGAGCGTGTCGAAGTAAGCCACCACCGAGCAGTGGCCGTTCACCGTGACGGTGATGCTCGACGTCGTGGGAACGCCCCCTACGTCCTGGTTGGCGCCGCCGCACGTCCCGGACCAGAAATCGACCCAATACGGATCGTTTGCCCGCGCAAACACCGTCACGCTCGTCCCCATCAGGTACTGGCTGCGCCCGCAGTTGGGGGGCGTCCGGATCGTGACCGTGCCCGCGCTCGCCGGGTTGCCGGATGCCGTCACGGTGTAGCATTCGGGCTCTTCATCGGGCGGCGGAATCTCGGGCGTGATGCCGGGCGGCGGGATGTCGGGCCGGCAGGTTGTCGGGTCCCACACGCATTCGCCGGTCGGCGAGAGCACGCACTCGCTCGGGTCGTAGCCGCAGGTGTCGCAGCTTCCGCACGGCCCCCACGAGCCGGGCGTGGTCCCCGGCTGCGGGATGATGATCGGCGGCGGTTCCGATGGCGGCACGACGCCGCACGCGCCGATTTCCTCGACGTCATCCTGGGCCACCCACAGGCTGGTCACCTGCTCGTGATTCGGGAACTGCGTCTTGTCCAGCTCCCACCACAGCGACTCGTCTTCGGCCTGGGCCTGCCCGATCACCATGAACAACTGGTCGCGCGGCATCGAGGTGAACACGCCCCGGTTCGGCCCCGGCCCCACGCGCACTTCCACGTCCTCGCGATCGGTGCGCACCTGGCAGGCCGCCAGTTGCAGAGGCCGCCAATCCGGGTCGAAGTCCTCGGCGGGGTTGTCCGTCAGGCGTACCTCGCTGGTCCCGTCGGCGGCGATCGCGTACAGCTCGCCGTTGCCGTCACGGTCCGACAGGTACGCGATCCACGCCCCGTCCGGCGACCAGTCGGCTTTGCCCACGCGGTCCGGCTGGGTGTTCAGGCGGCGGAAGTCCTCGCCGCTGCTGTCCATCACGTACAGGTCCCCCCTGCCGTCGCGCTCGGACGTGAAGCTGATCCGCGCGCCGTTGGGCGACCACGCCGGATACATCGCGTTGGCGCCGAAGCTGGTCGTCAGGCGCTGCTGGCTCGCCCCGCTCGCGTCCATCACGTAGATCTCACCGTTGCCATCGCGCGCCGCCACGAACGCGATCGCGCTGCCGCCCGGCTTCCAGGCGGGCAGGGAATCGCTGTTCGGGTCGCTGGTCAGGCGCTGGACATTGCCCCCATCGACGGTCATCACGTAGATCTCCGCGTTCCCATCCCGCTCGGAGACGAACGCGATCCGCGTCCCGTCCGGCGACCACGCCGGGAACCCGTCGAACGCCGGGTTGTTGGTCAGGCGCTGCTGGGCACCCCCGTCGGCATTCATCACGTAGATTTCCGCGTTCCCATCCCGCTCGGACACGAACACGATGCGCTCGCCATCCGGCGACCACGACGGGTGCACATCCGCCGCCAGGTCGGTCGTCAAGCGGCGCGGGGCGGCGCCGCCCACGTTCATCACGTAGATCTCCGCGTTCCCATCCCGCTCGGAGACGAACGCGATCTCCCAGGACGGGTCGATCTGCGCGTGGCCCGAACGGCTGCCGGTTTCGGCCACGGGCACCGGCTGGTTGGCCAGCCCGGCCCCGGCCCCTGCGGTGACTGTGGTGAGAACTGCGATGCTGAACACGATCCAACGGAGTACTCTCAAGCTCATGTAATTTCCCCTTGTGACAATTTACGATGGGTCTATCCTACGCTAAATGTCAGTGTGGTGTACTTAGGAAAATAGTCTTACTGCCGGCCCCTCAGGCGAGGCCGGGCGGAAACTTTTACAGCACCTTTACCAGACTGAATCGAGTTTGTTACAAGTCTTTCGCGTGGGCCCAGTTGCGCGGGATCACGCTCTGCGCTACAGTGCACATTGCACACTTTATGCTCAGAAAGAAGGAAGCCCCTCTCATGTCCATTCGTTTTGGAACGGACGGTTGGCGCGCCGTCATCGCCGAGACTTTTACCTTTGGCAACCTGCGCCTGGTCGCCCAGGCTGTGGCGGATTATGTCAATGCCGAGTGCAACGAAAGCAGCGATCCGCCCGAAGTCGTCGTCGGGTTCGATACCCGCTTCCTGTCGGACCGCTTCGCGTCGGAAACGGCGCGCGTGCTGGCCGCCAACGGGATCATCACCTGGCTGGCCCGCACCGACTCGCCCACGCCGTCGATCAGCTACAACATCGTCCACAAGAAAGCGTGCGCCGGCGTGGTGATCACCGCCTCGCACAACCCGCCGCGCTATAACGGCTTCAAGCTCAAGTCCGGCTATGGCGGATCGGCCCTGCCCAGCCAGAGCCAGGAAGTGGAAGGCTATCTCGAAGCCCAACAGCGCGAGGCGCGCGGCCCCAACCTGATGGACCTCGACAAGGCGCTCGACCAGGGCCTGATCCGGCGTTTCAACCCGACCAACGCCTATTACGAGCACCTCGAAACGCTGGTGGACATCGACAAGATCTCGCAGGGCGAGCTGCGCATCGTGGCCGATCCCATGTACGGGTCGGGCCGGACGGCGATCCGCGCCATCCTCTCGCGCACGCGCTGCCACGTCACCGAGATTCGCGGCGAGTTGAACCCCGGCTTCGGCGGCATCCACCCCGAGCCGATCCGCCGCTACCTGGACCAGTTGGCCGCCGCCATCCAGATGAGCCACGCCGACGTGGGCATCGCGACCGACGGCGACGCGGACCGCATCGGCGCGATGGACGGCCAGGGTAATTTTGTCGATCCGCACACCGTCATGTCGCTGGCGCTGCGCTACCTGGCCGAGAATCGCGGCTGGACCGGCGACGTGGTCAAGACCGTCTCCACCACGATGATGATCAACCGCATCGCCGCCGCCCACGGGCTGACGGTCCACGAGACGCCGGTGGGCTTCAACCACATCGCGGACCACATGCTCAACGGCGACGTGCTGATCGGCGGCGAGGAGTCCGGCGGGATCAGCATCAAGGGGCACATTCCCGAAGGCGACGGCATCCTGATGGGGCTGCTGCTGCTGGAGATCATCGCGGATGCGGGCGTGCCGCTGCACGAGATCGTGGCCGACCTGCAGGCGCAGTACGGCCCGACGTGCTACGAGCGCACCGACTTTTATCTCAAATCGCCGGTGCCCAAAGGCGAGATGGTCGAGCGGCTGCGCCAGCGCGCCCCGGCGGCGATGGCGGGCGAAACCATCCGCGACGTGCACACCTTCGACGGGATCAAGTTCGTGCTGGCGGACGATAGCTGGCTGTTGATCCGGCCCAGCGGCACCGAGCCGGTGCTGCGCGTGTACGCCGAGGCGCCGTCCGAGCAGATGGTCAAGGCGCTGCTGGCCGAGGGGCGCCAGTTGACCGGCAACCAGTCGAAATAGCGGGCACCCATCCCCACGCAGGTACGAACACGGGGCACCCTGGCGGCGCCCCGTGTTGATTCCGGCGTGGTGAGCCGGGGACGGTTCCTGTTCGGCTTACTCTTCCGCCTGCGGATCTTCCGGCGCGGCGGGCGCGTCCTCGCCTTCGGTGTGCGGATTCGCCGGCACGGACGGCGAGTCCTGGCCTTCATAGCCCGCGGCGGGCTTGACGGTGCGGTTGTATTCGCCGCGAATGAACGCCTCGACGTTGTTGCGCGCCTGGTCGTCCGGGTACTGGACCGGCGGCGACTTCATGAAGTAGGACGCCGGGGCTTCGAGCGTGCCGGCCAGCTTGCGGTCGAGGCCGATCTTGGCGCAGCGCACCGCGTCGATGATCACGCCGGCGCTGTTGGGGCTGTCCCACACTTCGAGCTTCACTTCCAGGTTCAGCGGCACGTCACCGAAGGCCGCGCCTTCCAGCCGGATGTGCGCCCATTTGCGATCGGTCAGCCACGGGACGTAATCGCTCGGCCCGATATAGACGTTGTCCGGCTCGATCTCGTAGGGAAGCTGGCTGGTGACGGCGTTGGTCTTCGAGATCTTCTTGCTCTCCAGGCGCTCACGCTCCAGCATGTTGTAGAAGTCCATGTTGCCGCCCACGTTGAGCTGGCTGGTGCGCTCCAGCCGGATGCCGCGATCGTTGAACAGGTTGACCAGCACGCGGTGCAAGATGGTCGCGCCCACCTGCGACTTGATGTCGTCGCCGATCATCGGCAGGCCGCGCTCGGCGAAGCGGTTCTGCCAGTACGGCTCGCGGGCGATGAAGACCGGGATGGCGTTGATGAACGCGCAGCCGGCATTGAGTATTTGCTCGACGTACCACTTGGTGGCCTGCTCGCTGCCGACCGGCAGATAGTTCACCACGACGTCGGTCTTCGTATCCTTCAGAATCTGGACGATGTCCGCGGTGGGACCGAGCGCCTTGTTGATCTTCAGCTTGAGGTACTTGCCCAGGCCATCGTGCGTCATGCCGCGATGAACGGGCACGCCCAGGTGCGGCACGTCCACGAACTTGATCGTGTTGTTCTGGCCGCTCCACATGGCCTCGCTCAGGTCCTTGCCGACCTTCTCGGCGTCGATGTCGAATGCGGCGCTGAATTCAATGTCGCGGATGTGATAGCCACCCAGGTTGACGTGCATCAGCCCAGGGATTTGCTCGTCTGGGCTGGCGTCTTTGTAGTAATGAACACCCTGGATGAGGGAGTTGGCGCAGTTCCCTACGCCAATAATGGCGACACGGACTTTGTTTGACACGGGAATCCTCCATCACAAGAAACCGTCTGATTGACAACCGGAACGGATCCGGTCCGCGATGAACCATACACAAAAATTCCCATTCCATGCATGAGCATGGATGGGAAAGCCCCAAGTTGTCTGGATGGAAGAGTGTACCCCTGACCCGCGCAAACCTCAAATTTGCCCTGATTTCATGGCCCGCCATGCCCATTCGATGGCGATTCCGGGTGCGAGCGCCGCCATGTACGGGCCAACAGCAGGAGCATCACCGCATCGACGACGACGTGCGCCGCGATGGGCGCCCACAGGCCATCGCGCCAGATCGCCAGCGCGCCCAGCACCAGCCCTGCCCCGCTGGCATACACGAAATAGGCGGGCGTCACGGCGTGGAGCACCCCGAACAGCAGCGACGTCACAACCAGCCCCAGCAGCGGCTGGATCGCGCCGCGAAACAGGATCTCCTCGGGGATGCCGGCCACCAGCCCCAACAGCAGCGCGTGGCGCGGGCGCAGGGCATTCATATCGAGCAGGCGGACCAACAGGATTTCGATCCGCTTGAGGGGTGGCACCACCGCCAGCAGGCCCCACACGCCCAGCGCGCCCGCCGCGCCGGTCAGCGCGCCGGCCAGCAGATCGAGCGCCCAGGCGCGGCGCGGAAACCACGTCGCCACGTCCACCCCGCGAAAGATGACGGCGATCAGCCACGCGAGCGCGATCATCCCGGCGCCGAACAGCGTGCCCTGGATCACCAGCAGCCGGGGCGGATACCCCGACGTGCGCGGCGCGAGGAAGCGAAATTCTTTCATATTCTACTTATTTTTCTCAAACGCGATTCTTATATGGGTAGGGTAGTATAATGTTCACAAGCAGACCGAGCTATCGCGTCTGATCCACACTGACCGCTTATCCTCATCACCATCGCCGCCCGCGGTCTCGTTGACCCGACCACGTCCTGGTGACAACCGCCCACCCGGTTGTAATTCCGGGTCAGAAGAGCATACAACCTTTCGCCGGGTTATGCATCTAATTAAGTGAATTCGAAAAACGTGGGCAGCGTGTAGCGTTCTCAGCCTTCTTTCCCCAAATATTTATCTGATTTTAATCATAATAATGTTGAAATACAGCGGAAAAAATAGTACCATGAAAGTGGCATTATAACACCCGGTCACATTATTGGATTGGATCCGTCGGCAAACAAAGGCAGGCAACCAAACAATGATCGCTACACGAGAGTATCGTAACGAGAATATCAACGCGCCGGGTCACATCGCTGAGTCCGATACTGATGCAGACATCGAGACCCCGTTTCTCAGCGAATACGAAGCCATCGAAGAAGCCAACGACCAACGCGAAAACAGCGCCCACGTTCCCCCGGCAGACGCGGACCTGCTCCAGTTCTACTTCCGCGATATCCGGCCCATCTCCGAGCCGATCGATACCGACCGCGAGCAAGGGCTGGCGCGGATGGTGCAGGCCGCCAACGAAGCCCAGGAACGGCTGAACTCCGATGAGGCGCTTTCCGAACAAAGCGAGTGGGAACTGACCCGGGTGCTGGACCTGGGCGAGGCTGCCCGCCAGGAGCTGATCATGGCGAACACGCGGCTGGTTATTTCGATCGCCAAGAAATACCAGGGCCGCGGCCTGCCGCTCCCGGACCTGATCCAGGAAGGCAACCTCGGCCTGATGAAAGCTGTCGACCGCTTCGACCCGGCGCGCGGCGTGCGCCTGAGCACGTACGCGACCTGGTGGATCCGGCAGTCAATCGCGCGCGCCGCGGGCGACCGGGGCCGCACGATTCGCCTCCCGATCAACCAGGGGCAGCGCTGGGGCCGCCTGCGCCGCGCCAGCGAAAAACTGGCCCAGGAGCTGGGCCGCGAGCCGACCTACGAAGAGCTGGCCGAAGACAGCGACCTGACGCCGGAGCAGGTCGAGACGACCATGCTGGCCGCGCGCGAGCCGGTGCAGCTCGACGAGCTGATCGGCGACGAGGAGAACCGCCCGCGCGCCGACCTGGTGGCGGACCAGGAAAGCGAGCTTCCCGAAGAAGCCGCCGCCCGCCAGCTTCTGGTCGAGTCGATCAGCTTCCTGCTGGGCGCCCTGCCCCCGCGCGAGGCGCGGATCATCCGGCTGCGCTTCGGCCTCGAAGACGGCGACACCCACAGCATGTCCCAGATCGGCAGCCTGATGGGCTACAGCCGCGAGCGCATTCGCCAGCTTCAGCACGCCGCGCTCAGCAAGCTCCGCCAGATGCAGAACGAGTACGGCCTGGGCGAATACCTCGACTAAACGCTTGCAACCACTGTGATTCCCCTCGCAGTGATGCCCGGCCAGACGCCAATGAGTCTGGCCGGGCGCTTTTGTGCCGTGCGCGGTTGGGCGGATCCGGCTATAATACGTTAGAGGGAACCAGTCACCCGGGTAAGCGGAAACCGTATGTCAACGCAAGACTGCGAGAATTGTGGTAAACCCAATCCACCGGATGCCCTCTACTGCTTTGCGTGCGGGCACATTCTCCCTGCTGGCCTCAACGCCATCGCCACACACAGCCTGCCCGATACCCAGACCATGCAGCCCCAGATCCGCTGGGGAACGGCCTACTTCGGCGACAACACCATCCTGCGCATTCGCATCCGCGACACCGGCGCGATCATCGAAGCGCACTTCGACCGCGAATGCCTGCTGGGCCGCGCCGCCGGGGATACCATGCCGGACATCGACCTGGCGCCGCACGACGCCGTCACGATGGGCGTCTCGCGCCTGCACGCCCGCCTGACGCGCCAGAGCGAGACGATCATGGTCCAGGACCTGGGCAGCGTGAACGGGACGTTTCTCAACGGCGCGCGCCTGCTCCCCCACCAGCCGCGCGTGCTGCGCAACGAAGACGAGTTGTGCCTGGGCCGCCTGATGATGCGCATCAGCTTCGTGCGCCCCCCCAACGACTCCAACGACGACGCCTGACCGGCCCGATCCGGGTCTACCTGTTGCGCGCCCGCCGGTTTTCGTCGCGCGGGCGAAAGCTCAGGCGCACCGGCGTGCCCGTGAATGGGTACACGCGGCGAATCTGATTTTCGAGGTAGCGCTCGTAGGTGAAGTGCAACAGGCGCGTGTCGTTGACGTGGAACAGGAACGTCGGCGGATCGACGCGGACCTGCTGTGCCAGGAAGATCTTGAGCGGGCGCGGCTGCTTAGTGTGCGGCGCGTGGCGGAGCATGGCCTCGCGCACGATCTTGTTCAACTCGCTGGTCGGGATGCGCACCAGCCGTTCCTCCTGGACGCGCACGGCAGCCTCGAGCACGGTGTGAATCCGCTGGCCGGTGAGCGCGCTGATGAACAACACCGGCACGTACGGCATGAACGCCAGATCGCGCCGCACCTCGTCCATCACCGCGTTCATGGTGTGCGTGTCTTTCTCGATCGCGTCCCACTTGTTGACCACGATCACGCAGCTTTTCATCTCGTCGCGGATCATCCCTGCAATGTGCGCATCCTGCTGCGTCACGCCGTCGGTCGCGTCGACCAGCAGCAGCACAACGTCGGCCCGCTGGATGGCCTTCAGCGCCCGCAGCACGCTGTATTTCTCGATGCCGGGCGCGATGCGGCCCCGCCGCCGGATGCCCGCCGTGTCGATCAGCGTGATCGGCATGCCTTCCCAGGTCAGCGACATATCGACCGCGTCGCGCGTGGTGCCCGCCACCGGGCTGACGATGGCGCGCTCCTGGCCGAGCAGCTTGTTGAGCAGCGAGCTTTTGCCGACATTGGGCCGCCCCACCAGCGCCACCTTGATCGTCTCGTCGTCCAGATCGTCATCGGCGTCGTCGGTGGGCTTGAACGGCAGCGCCTCCACCACCGCGTCGAGCAGATCACCCGTGCCCGTGCCGTGCAGCGCCGAGATCGGGAACACCTCGCCCATGCCCAGCGCGTAGAACTCGAACGCGTCCTCGCGGCGGGCGGCGTTGTCGGCCTTGTTGGCGGCGACGATCACCGGCTTGTCGCTGCGGCGCAGGATGTCCGCGATCTCTTCGTCGGCGGCGGTGACGCCCGCGATCGCGTCCACGACCAGCACGATCACGTCCGCCTCCTCGATGGCGATCATCGCCTGGCCGCGGATCTCCGGCACGAAATCGCGCGAGCCTTCTTCCAGCGGGCTGGTCGGGGCCGCCTCGACCTGGCGCGGCTGGTAAACCTCCAGGCCGCCGGTATCAACCACGCTGAACACCGCGCCGTTCCAGTCCGCGTCACCGACCAGCCGGTCGCGCGTGGTGCCGGGCACTTCGGATACAACCGCTTTGCGCTGTCCCACCAGCCGGTTGAACAGCGCCGATTTGCCCACGTTGGGCCGCCCTACCAGGGCCACGAGAGGTTTTTTCATGTCAGATCATTTCATCGCTAACACATCGCGCCGGGCCGCCAGCGGGCAGCCGACCGGTGTGTCGAGAGGTAGTTTGATTCTAACAAATCCGGCGCGCCGTGAGAAGGCTGGATTGACTCCAGGGGAAAAAAGGTAAGGGAAGGGGCGGGGACTCCTTCCCTTGGCTGTATCACAGGGCAGCCCAGTTGGTGGGTCAGGTGGGGGTGGGGAGCATACCAGGTATGCACTGCCCTGTTAATACACACATGCAAACAGACGAAACGTACATCTGTCTGCTATTAGGATAGCGCGCTGTCATTAAGTTACGATTAAAATATGTTCGGAAAACGTAATTATCACGATGATTCGAGGGGGGCGAGAGGTCGGGCGCACCCTCAGCGCCGCCGGACGCCCATGATCAACTCCGCGAACACGATCAGCACCGCCGCCCCGATGAACGACGTGATCAGGTCGCCCAGGGTGAAGGTCAGCGACGCATCCGGCAGGTCGAAGCCCAGCGCGTCCACGATGAACCCGCCGACCAGCGCCCCCAACAGCCCGGCCAGCACCATCTCGAAGAAGTACAGGTTGCGGCGCACCAGTCCGCCCGCCGCCGCGCCGGCCACGGCTCCAATGATCAGCCACACCAGGATCGCGTTCGTCTCAGGCATCGCGTCCTCGCCTCTCAATCAGCCGTTCCGGTGGGCGTGGCGCTGCGCCCCACCGGGATCGTCACTTCAGGGGTGGCCGTCGGCGTGAACGTGGGGACCGGCGGCTCGACGGTGGGCGTGGGGCTGGGTGCCGGCGTCGGGTTGAGCGCCTCGATCGTCACGCTCACCTGCTCGGGTCGCACGGTCACCTGCATCCCTTCGCTGGACTCCTGGTCGAGGATCAGGCCCTGCGGCGCTAACTGGTAATTCCCGGCGTCCATCTCGGCCAGGTCGACGATCACGCGCACCTCGTCACGCTCGGGCAGCATCGCCTCCGGCCCCACCACCAGCACCGTCACGGCGTTGGGCAGCACGATCGCGCGGTGGGCCGTCGGGTCCAACCCGGTGATCTCGACCGGCACCTCCTGGAACTGGCGGCTGCTGCGCACCGGCGAGATCGTCACCGTCACGCGGATGAGCTGGTTTTCGGGCACCAGGGTCACCCCGTCCGGCAGATCGAGCGGGACCTCGCTGGTAAACGTCTCGGTTTCGTCGCTGATGTCGATCGGGATCGTCCGCACCAGCCCGCCCATCGCGCTGATCGCGCTGCGGCTGCCGGTCACGCCGACCGTCTCCGGCTCGGCGCTGTAGCCCTCGAACAGGTACCCTTCCGGCGGATCGCCCACAATCTCCGGCAGCACGCGCATCTGGATCACGTCCTCGCGCGCCTGAATGTCGACGGTGCACGACACGCTGGCCGGGACGATCTCCACCTGGGTCGCGGTGCGCCCGTCGCTCTGCACGGCGATCAGGTCGAAGCTGCGCGTCAGCGGGTTGCGCTGGTCGCTGAGATCCATCCGCACCTCGACGTGATCGACGCTGTTGACGCGCTCCGCGCTGCCGCGCACCGTCACTTCCGTCTGGTCGCAGACGTTGCTCAGGTCCGACGGCAGGCTGTACCCCAGCGGCGGCTCGCGGCGCACGATCACGCGGACGGCCACGCGCTTCTCCGCTTCCTGGTCGATGGCGAACACCAGCGTGCTGGGCCGGATCGCCACCACGCGCGCGTGGCGCTGCGAGACGACGTCGCCTTCCAGCTCGATCCGGTACTCGCCCGGCGCGCGAATGCTGCTCAGGTCCGCCGAGATGATGATGTCCTCCGGCACCAACAGGTTCCATTCGCGCTGCTGGGTGCGCACCACGGCGCTCACGCTGGACGGCTCCGGCTGGCGGGTGAGCACGAAGCCCTCCGGCAGGGTGACCGACACCGGCAGGTTTTTGATCTCGCGTTCCTCCACCGGGTTGTTCGCCATGTTCGCCGCCAACCAAATCGTCACCGCCAGGAACAGCGACACGAGCATCCAGCCCAGATTCCGCAACACGAATTGGATCATGGAGTTTTCACGCATGGTCAAACAAGCCTATCGGTTGCCCGGCGCCAGCGACACCCATCACGCGGCCCGCCGCCCGGAGCCCGAGTCGCCGTCCTGGCGCCAGCGCTCGATCTCGTCCCGCGCGCGGGCCAACAGCGACGACCACGGCCAGGTTGTTTCGGACTGGGTTCGCGTGCTGGTGTAAAACGCGCTCAGGATCGTGCGCAGGCGGTTGGCGTCCAGGCGGCGGATCATGCGCCCCCGGTTCGCCACGGAGATTCGCCCGGTTTCTTCGGAGACGATCACGCACAGGGCATCCGACACTTCGCTGATCCCCAGCCCGGCGCGGTGGCGCGTGCCCAGCTTGCGATCGGAGAGGTTGCGGCCCGACGACAGCGGCAGCACCGACGCCGCGCTGGCGACCTTGCCCCGGCGAATGATCACCGCGCCGTCGTGCAGCTCGGTCTTGGGCCAGAAGACGGTCAGGAACAACTGTGGGCTGACTTCGGCATCCAGCGCGACGCCGGTATCGATGAACTCGTCGAGGGCATCGTTGCGCTCCAGCACGACCAGCGCCCCGTGCCGCCGCTCGGACAGGCGCGCCGCCGCCGCGCAAATCGCGTCGATGATCTGCTCGTCGTTGGTGAAGGTGGGAGTCCGGTTGAACAGGACGCTAAGCCCGGTCCGCCCGATGCGCTCCAGGCCACGCCGCAGCTCCGGCTGGAAGATGACGGGGATGGCGACGAGAATCGCCGTGAGCATGTTGTTCAGCAGCCAGCGGAAGGCAACCCAATCCATCACCGTCGCCAGGAAGGCGATGAGCAGGGCGACCGCGATCGTCCCGCGCAGCAGGGGAGCCGCCTGCGTGCCGCGCATCAGCAGCGTGGCGACGAAGATGATCACCGCCACGACCAGGATATCGGGCACATCGCTCCATCGAAACGTTTCCAGCGTCCATATCAGTCTCATAACATCACCCAGCCACCCGCGAGCAGCATTCCCTCGCACTCATGCGTCGATTCGCCTATCCCCCTCGTGTTGCCGGACCCGGCCCCCTACCCGCTCAACTGGCGCAGCAGGCGCTGGTAATCGCCCGCGTGCTCCGGGTTGAGCCCGATAATCCGCCGGATCGTCACGACTGCGTCATTGTGCAGCCCGGACTCGAGCTGCAGCTCGGCCAGCGCTTCCAGGTGCTCGACCGCCTTGTCCACGCTGCCCGTCTGGCGATAGACCGCCGCCAGCCGCGAGCGCAGCGCCATATCCTGCGGGTAGCGCGTCACTTGTTCTTCCAACACCTGAATGATCTGGTTGGCGCGGCGCTGCTTGGCGTAGATGCGCAGCAGGCCGTCCAACTCGCGCACCGCCGATACCGCGTTGTCCAGCCGGTAGTTGAGGTCCACCAGCGCGCGCCGGGCGCGTTCGTCGTCGGGGTCCAGCTTGCGGATCTGCTCGTAGGTGCGCATCGCTTCGCGCAGGTCCAGGCGGCTCACGTCGATGTCGCCCATGCGGTGCATGATGTGGATGATCTGCTCTTTGGGCGCCTCGGTCCGCTGGGCGAGTTGGATCGCCGCCTGATAGGTGGCGCGCGCCGCATCCAGGTCGGCCAGTTGGTAATACGCGTCGGCCAGATCGATGTACTGGTTGAGCAGTTTGTCCCACTTCTGTTCCTGTTCGAGCAGGTCGATCAGCGTGTGGTGCAGGCCGGTATCCATCGGCGCGATCTTCAGCGCCTCCTGCAAAATCTCGGCGGCGCGCTCGTTGTCGCCGCGCATCATGTACGTGTTCGCCACCAGGTTGTACTTGTGGATGGCCTGGCCGATCTCATTGCGCTCCAGCAGAATCTGCCCCACGCGCCAGTGAATCGGCAGGTAATCCGGCGCCGCTTCGAGCATGTAATGGGCCTGGTCCATCGCCAGCGTGTACAGGTGCTCGCGCATGTAGCGGTCGATCAGGTTCAGCCCTTCGGTGACCTTGTCGTCCAGGTACAACGCGATGCTGATCAGCGAGTCCGGCTCCTGGAGCGTGATCGCCTCTTCGAGCTGGCGGCGCGTCTTGGCGACGCGCTGCTTCCACGATGGCCCGGTCAGCATCTCCAGGAAGCGGTTGTTGAGGCTGCGAAGCTGGTGCTCGTCCGATTCGTCGATGCTGGCCGTCAGCCGGTCGTAGATCGCGCTGAGCTGGATCGCCTCGTCGCCGTTGACCGCCAGGCCGATATCCACCAGCCGCAGCGTCTGGATCAGGTGAAACGCCGCGGCGCGCGGGTTGTCGAGCATGGTATACGCGATGCTCAGGCCGTGCTCCGCGCCCGCCGCCAGCGCGGGATCGTTGGCGGCAAATTCCAGGTTCTTGATCGCGTCGTCCCACCGGTCAAGCTCAAGCTGGAGCATCCCCAGGCTGAAATGCACGGCGGTATGGCGCAGCTTGGCGGCGATGGCCCGCTCGTAAGCGCCGATCGCCTCCTCGAACAGCCCCTGGCGCTGGTACTCGATCGCCTGGATGGCGTTCGCGCCGCTCTCGTCCAGCTCGCCCGCCTCGAACACGTACGACGCCAGCTCTTCCAGCGCCGTCTGCGTCGCCTCGCCCAGCGGACCGGTCGGGTCGGCCTCGGCCACGTCGCGCGAGTCGCCCTCGCCCAACAGCCCGGCGGACGTGCCCGCCCGTTTGACCATCGTCTTGTCGAACGCCTGCTCGCGGTCCAGCCCGGCGGGGGCGTTCTCCTCGATCACCTCGACCGAGATCATCGCGCCGGACTCGATCGCCTGGAGCGTGTTGAGCGCCTCCGGGTTGGCCGGCTCGATGCGCAGCGCGCGCTCGACCGCCTGGCGCGCGATGTCGTCGCGGTTGGCCCGCTGGAAGTTGAACGCCAGCGTCAGGTATTCGCGGATCGCGTTCTTCCTCTGGCCGGTGCGCTCGTAGGCCAGCGCCAGCCGCTGGTGAATGTGCACCAGCCCGGACGTCAGGTGTGTCGCGCGCTCCCAGTTGCTGATCGCCTTCTCCAGGTCGCGCTGGTTCAGGTACACCTCGGCCACGTTGATATACTGCTGGGCGGCTTCCTTCAGGCGGCCCAGCCGCTCGAGCACGTCCGCGCTCTTTTCCAGCGGGATCGGATCGTCGGGCGCGAGTTGGTGGGCACGGGTGTACACCTTCAACGCATCGTCCAGCCGCCGCGCCTGGAGCAGCGCCAGCCCCAGGCTGTTGTGAGCCGCCGGGTCTTCGGGCATTTCCTGCACGGCGCGGCCATAGGCAGCAATCGCCTTGTCCCATTCCTGGTCCCAGGCGGCGCTGTGCCCCATGTTCATCGCTTGCTCGTAGATTTGACGATTTCCGGCCATGTAATGCTCACCCTCAATGCCAATGGCCGGACGCTCCCCATCGCAGCGCCCGGCCTCACCGTTCGTGCCGCGTTATTTCTTCTGTTTTTTCTTGTCCTGCTTGTTCTTCTTGTCTTTCTTGTCTTTCTTATCGCCTTTTTTAGCCATGCTTGCACCCTTTTCGTCTAACAAGGTCACCAGGATTCCCTTCTGGGCGTGCAGGCGGTTTTCCGCCTGTGGGAAAAGGCGCGACTGTGGGCCGTCGGCCACGTCGTCGGTAATCTCCTCACCGCGATGGGCGGGGAGGCAGTGCATCACGATGGCGTGCGAAGCCGCGTGCGCCAGCAGATCGGCGTTCACCTGGTAGGGCGGGAACACCCGGCGGCGCTTTTCGGCCTCTTCTTCCTGGCCCATGCTGGTCCAGGTGTCGGTGTAGATCACGTCGGCGCCCGTGACGGCGGCGACCGGGTCGGGCGTGACGGTCACGTCCAGCGTATCCTGCGAGAGCACGCGCGCCCGCGACAGGATGTATTCTTTGGGCTCGTAGCCGTCGGGGCTGGCGACGGTCACCTTCACGCCGAACTGGGCGGCGCCCATCAGCAGGCTGGTGAGCACGTTGTTGCTGTCGCCCACGTACGCCAGGTGCAGCCCCTCGAGCTGGCCGAACTCCTCGTAAATCGTCAGGTAGTCGGCCATGGCCTGGCAGGGGTGGTTGTAATCGGTCAGGCCGTTGACGATCGGCACCGGGCTCCAGCGCGCCAGATCGATCACGTGGTCGTGGTCGAAGGTGCGCGCCATCACGACATCCACGTAGCCCCCCAGCACGCGCGCGATGTCGGCAATACTCTCGCGCTTGCCCAGGCCGATCTCCTGCGGGCTGAGATAAAACGCGTAACCGCCGACGTGCTGCATCGCCATCTCGAAGCTCACGCGGGTGCGCAGCGAGGGCTTCTGGAAGACCATCGCCAGCGACTTCCCGGCCAGTCGCGGCGGGTTGCCACCGGCACGAAACTCCTCTTTGAGCGCCACTGAAAGCCGCAGGATGTCCCACAAATCGCCGGCGGTCCAGTCGGCCAGATCGAGAAAGTGTTTCACCTCATGCTCCCCTTTGAACAGCGAGTGAGTAAGTTGCTGCGTAGTATAGCACAATTTGAACGTGGGCACGTACCCGGTGGCCTGCCGCCGGGCAATCGTCATGCAGCCCCGGCAGGCCGCGCCGTCACACGGAAATACAGGCCCAGCCGCCCCCAATCCTCACGCCGGTTTCTCAGCGCGCCCTGGCGCAGCCAGTGTGATAGAATCTCGCCATGTGGCAGGGGACAACTGATCATACATGGAGAGGACCAACATGGACGACTCACCGCACGCTCCAGCCAGCATGCCGCCCGCGCTGCGCATCGCTGCCGGTCAGGACCGGTTCGGGGAACGGCGCAGTCTGGGCATCAGCGCCATCGACTTCAAGGTTACCGCGCAAGACAGCGGCGGCCTTCTCATCATCGAGAACACCTTCCACGCGAAGGGCGGCCCCGCGCGCCACCTGCACGTCGACCAGGACGAGTGGTTCTACGCCGTCGAAGGCGAGTTTCTGTTCGAGGTGGGATCCGAGCGATTCGCGCTCAAACCGGGCGATTCGCTGCTCGCGCCGCGCATGGTGCCCCACGTCTGGGCGCACACCGGCGATGCGCGCGGCAGGATCGTGATCGCGTTCATGCCCGCCGGCAAAATGGAGGCGTTCTTCCGCGAAGTGACGAAGGCCAACGCCATGCCGCCGCAGGACCCGGAACTGTGGCGCGCGCATGGGATGGAATTGGTGGGGCCGCCCCTGCCGGTCGGGTGAGACCACCGCCCGCGCACAACGCGCCCGCGCACAAAAAACCGGCGGCGCCACGTGGCGCCGCCGGCATTCTCCCTCACCAACCGGAGACTCTACCCGCGCGCGGCGAGCTGAGCTTCCTGGTCGATGGTCCGCCAATCCCAGTGAGCGCCACCGAACAGGCCGTCCGTCTCGAACGGGCCGGTGTACCACGGCTTCACCAGGACGTAGCTCACGCGCAGGTAAATCGGGATGAAGGGCACTTCGCCCTCAGGCCCGAAGAACTGCTCTTCGATGCGGTAGTACAGCTCGAGACGAGCATCGGGGTCGGATTCCTGCGCCGCCAGCTCGATCAGGTCGTCGGTCTCGGTGCACGCGCGCTTGAACGAGTTCTCGCTGAATTCGCAGTGCAGCACGTCGCCAACCCAGTTGTTGGCATCACCGTAGTCGGGGCCCCAGCCCAGCGACCACATGTTGGGACGATCCTCCGGCGGGTTGGCCGGGTCGACGGTCTCAAGCAGTACCGAGAATTCCTGCTGTTCGATGGTGAACAGGTTCGGGTCACAGCCCAGGTGCGTTTCCGCGCCCGCAGCCATGAACTCGGCCCAGGTCCCGGCACCGGTGTAGGTCACGATTTCCAGGTTCGGGAAGCCTTCGCAGTTCGGATAGCCGGCTTCGGCCATCTGCGCGGCGGCATATTCCGGATCGAAGCCAACGCCCACTTCGTTGATCGGCGGCGCGCCGAACATGCCCGGAGGCGTGAAGTGGATCATGGGCAGGCCGCGACCCTGCTGAACCTGCTGGATGAAGGAGCCACGATCCAGCGCGGCGTTGAAGGCACGGCGGGCGTTAACGTTGTCGAACGGCGCCTTGTCGTGCGCGAAGGCCAGGTAGAACACCGCCAGGTCGGACACCTGGAGCAGTTGATCGGCGTAGGTCGGATCTTCCAGAACCGACTGCAGCTCGGCGGACGGCACGTTGCTGCGGTCAATCTGGTCGTCCTGGTACAGCGCGAACTGCGTACCAATATCTTCCACCACGGTGTAGATGATGCGTTCCACGTTGCCGGGGCCACGCATGTCGGCGGGGAAGAACGGGTTGGCGTAGAACACGCGGCGGACGCCACGCACCCACTCGTCGACCACGAACGCGCCGCTGGTGACGATGTTGCCGGGCTCGGTCCAGTTGTCACCGAATTCATCGATGACTTCCTGCGGAACCGGGCGCATCATCCACATCGGGGTCATGCTCTGGAAGTACCCAGCCGCAAACTTCAGGGTCACTTCGAGGGTGGTGTCGTCGAGGGCCGTCGCAGCGACCTTGTCGAAATCGGCGTCGGTGAAGTCTTCAACGGGGGTGCTGATGACTTCGTCGCAGCCCTGCAGCACGCCGGCCAGAATGTTGCCGTAGTAGGCGTTCAGGCGCGGGTCGCAGGCACGCTTCATGCCGTATTCGACGTCGGCGGCGGTGATGTTCCGCAGGACGGTCGCCTCATCGGCTACCGGATCCCACTGCACCCACGGAATGTCATCGCGCAGCGTGAACGTCCAGGTCAGGCCGTCGTCGCTCACGGTCCATTCGGTGGCGATCTCAGGACGGATCGCGCCCGGCTGGAGCGGGTCGGTGTCGGTCAGGCCCAGGAACAGGTTCTCGATCACGTTGATCGACACGGTGTCGCTGGCGAGCTGCGGATCGAGGGTGCTGATCTGCGAGCTGTCGGTCTGGTAGTTGGTAACCGGCTCGGCCTGGCGCACCACGCTGGTCAGCGTGATGTCGGCGTTGTTTGCAAGGGTGAAACCGGTGGGCACGAGGGCCAGCGCCATGGACAAAACCATAGCAACCGCCAGTACCCGGCGTGTTTTTTTAATCATTCTAGCTCCTCCCATGAGCTATTCGATGATTTATGCTGACAACACGAAATACATCTGATGTGAATCGTTAACGATTGTGACCGACCAGGATAGCCTCGGCGAGCGTGGTCCGGTTACGAACGCGCCATCACACCTCCTCTCGACTCAAAAACAAACGCTGGATCTGCCAAAAAATCTTTTCTAAACACAAACGTCGTGGGTGCAAGCAAGCAGCACAACACCTACGACGGTTGGTGTCCACGGGTTGTCAGTGTGGTCGGATTCATGCAGTCAATCATACACAATGGCAACTTTATAGAATATACAACAAAACTATTCACAAGTTATAAATCACCTACCGAAAAACCGCAACCGGCGCGTTTGTGCAATTTCATCAAGCGATCTCGCCTATACGTACTACTCGCAGGTTCGCGGACCGGTTCAAAAGACGTTCGTCGTAAAAACTCCGCCGCCCAGTGACAACACACCGCCCTGGCACCGTATAACGGGATGATGACGACTGCTGACAACACGTTCATCACCGTTCTACCCCTCCCATGAGCGCGCATTGGTCATGCGCGCCTTTTTTCATGGTTGGACCGGCTGCCAGTTGTACTCCATGTGCGTCGCCGTCTCGACTGCCGCCGACGGGCTCAGCAGCCGCTGAACCACGTACAGCGCCGTGTCGATCCCCGCGGTGATCCCCGCCGAGGTGATCACCTGCCCGTTATCCACGAACCGGCGATCGCGCAGCACCCGGCAGTCCGGTGCGGATTCGGCCAGCTCGTCCAGCGAGGCGTGGTGCGTCGTCGCCTCCAGCCCATCGAGCAGCCCCGCCGCCGCCAGCAGCAGCGCCCCGGTGCAAACCGAGAGCACGATCTCCGCGTGTTTGGCCTGGCGTTTGATGAAGCCCGTCGTCTGGGCGTTGTTCCGTTCGTGCCGCGCCCCCAGCCCGCCGGGAACGATCAGGATGTCGGCCTGGATCGCGTTGCCGTAGGTGAAATCCGGGACGATGTGCAGGCCGCTGCGCGAGATGATGGGCGGCGAGCGCCGCTCGGCCACGGTCGTCACTGTGAACGGGACCGGCCCGGTTGCGCGCTGGCCCGTGATGGCGAATACTTCCAGGGGTCCGGTGAAATCCAGGGCGTCGACGTCATCGAACAACATGATCAAAACGTTGCGCGCCATAAATACTCCCGATAAATATTAGTTAAGTGTGTGCAACAGGTTGCGCCACCTGTTAACCGATTGTAACTATAATCCGGCATTTGGTAAAAAAGAAGGTGGCTTCGGTCCTATTCGCGCCGCCGGACACCGCGCCGCCGCTACCGGAAGAAGTAGACCAGGGCCACCGCCAGCACGACCGGCAGCGCCACCGCGATGATCAGCAGCAGCGTCTCGACCCCGCGCGGCATCTCCCGCTTGCTCACCGTGAACTCCTCTCACCAACCGGGCCTGTGATCCTGATTGTACCAGGAATCACTCGATCCATTGCACCTGCCCCGTCGATCCGGCGTCGTAGCCGCCCAGCGCCGCGATGGCCTCCCCGGCCTCTCCGCTGGCGAACCAGCCGGCCAGCGCCTGTACCGGCGCGGAGTCCCACACCGGCGCGGGGATCACGAGATCGTAACGCTCGGTCGTCAGCGGCACGAAGTCCAGCCCGTAGGCCAACGCGACCGTTTCGACGCCCAGCCCGGTCCCGGCGTCGCCCTGGGCCACCGCGCGCGCCACCTCCGAATGGGTGGACACGGCGCGGTCGTAGCCGTCGATCGCGTCCGCGTCGATCCCCAGCCGGTGGAGCTGCGCGTCGAGCCAGACGCGCGTCCCGGCCCCGCCCTGGCGGTTGATGAAGCGCAGGCCGGGCTGCGCCAGATCGGTCAGCCCTGCCAGCCCTGCCGGGTTGCCCGGCGGGACCATCAGCCCCAGCCGCCGCTGCGCCACCGTCAGCAGGACCACGCGCCGCCCCGGCAAAAAGCGCCGCACGAACGGCGTGTTGTACGTATCGGTTTCGGCATCCCACAGGTGGCACCCGGCCAGGTCGGCCTCGTATTCGGCCAGCGCGATCAGCCCGCCCAGGCTGCCGGCGAAGGTGATGCGCAGCGTGTGACCCGGCGCAAGGTCCGCGAAGTGGGCCGCGATCATCGCGATGGACGGATCGTGGCTGCCCACGAAACGCAGGGCCGGGCCGGACGCTTCGGGCGGCGCTTCGGACACGGCCCGCCAGCGGTCGAGCGCCAGCCGCAGCGCCCCTTCGATCTCGCCGGGCGTGTACCCGGCGGCCAGCGTGCTCAGCAGGAACGACTCCGCCTCGTGGACCAGCGTGGCGCGGCGCAGCGGCGCGTGCGAATCGGGGAGCGTGCTCGCCGCGACGCGCGTGCCCTGCCCCGGTCGCCCCACCACCAGCCCCTGCTGGCTCAGCTCCTGGTAGGCCCGCTGGACGGTGCCCGGCGCGCAGTTCCACCGCTCGGACATCTCGCGCACCGGCGGCAGCTCGTCGCCCGGCTGGAGCGTCCCGTACAGGATCGCCTGCCGGATCGATTCGGCGATTTCGTGGTACAGCGGCGTTTTGTCCATGCGCCTCGCTCCCCTCCCACACACGACACGGTTAATTGTACAGCACGCGCGCGCCACAGCCTACCGGCCCGCGCCGGGGCGCAGCGTGTTAATTGTAACATCTCAATTGACACAACAAGACGTCCCTCTTATACTCGATACCCGTTACCGGAACCCGCAGCCATGAAAAATGCACCTGCTTATTGTCGAGGAGAAAACACCCATGTTCAAACGATGGATCGTCATAGCGGTGAGCGTCGTGCTCGTCGCGGCCCCGATGGCGGGCCTTGTCCCGGCGCGCGCGCAGGACGCCGCGCTGAGCGTCCTCGCGCCGGAGTCCGCGCGGGATGCCGTCGAAGCCTGGGCGAGCGCCTTCGCCGGGGCCGACCTGGCGCTCGCGTTCGCCGAGTCCGGCGCGGCGGTGATCGAGGGGCTCAGCGACGCGGACATCGTGTTCTACGATGATCCCGCGACCGAGATCGCGACGGACTGCGCGCTGGGGCGCGTGCACGTTCCCCTGCCCGATCTGGCCGCGCGCACGGTGGCCTGTGACGGCGAGCCCGGCCCGGACGCGGCGGCCTTTCTGGCGTTCGCCGTCTCGCCGGACGGCCAGCAGATCGGCATCGACCTCGGCCTGCTGCCCGATGCCGTCGAGATCGTCGACCAGGGCGGCGAAACCGTGAGCATTCCGCAGCCCGTGCGGCGCATCGCTGCCGCTTACGGCGTGGGCACGTTCTACGTCTACGCGGTGGGCGCTGCCGATCGGCTGGTCGCCGCCGCTTACCTGGCCGTGCGCGACGAAACCAGCCAGGCGATCATGACGCGCATCGATCCCGACTTCCCCACCATAACCGGCGCCGTGTCGGTCATCGGGCAGAGCGAGACGAACATCGAAGAGCTGGCCGCGCTCCAGCCGGACCTGATCATGGCGAGCGCGCGCACCGGCTGGCTGGATGCCGCGACGGAACTGGGCGTGCCGATCATGCGCTTCGAAGGCGAATCGCCGGAAGCCCTCGAGGACGCGATGAGCATGCTGGGCGCGGCGCTGGGGCCCAACGCCGCCTATCGCGCCGAGCAGTATAACGCCTATTACGACCGCGTCCTGGCGGACATCCTGGCCCAAACCGAGCTCATCGAGGACCGGGTATCGGTGTATATGTCCGGCACCGAGGCGCTGCGCGTCGCCAGCGGCGACATGTACCAGACGATGATGATCGAGGCGGCGGGCGCCACTTCCGTCAGCGCGGAGCTGACCGGATTCTGGAACGACGTGAACCTCGAACAGGTCGCCGTGTGGAATCCGGACGTGATCTTCTTCGTGCCCTACGGTGGGGCCAACGCCGAGGCGTTCCAGACCGAGGAATGGGCGATCATCGACGCCGCGCAGCAGGGTCGCATCTACCGCGTGCCCAAGCTCACCGGCCCGTGGGACGCGCCGATCCCGGATTCGATCCTGGGCATCATCTGGATGGCCCAGACGCTCTACCCCGACCAGGTGAGCCTGGACTGCGCCACCGAGGCCGAAACGTTCTACAACCTGTTTTACGACTACGCCATCCCCGACGACGAGATCGCGATGGTCTGCGGCTGATCGCCGCGCAGCGAGTCTGACAGAACCAGCACGCCGGGCGCCCGTCCGGCGTGTTTTTTATGGGCCGTACCGCCCTGGCCGGGTCTGTGACTCGGCCCTTTTTCATTCTCCCGCCCACCTGCCCCTTGCCGCACACCGAAACTTCGCGGTAAGCTAATCCGCGAAAACGGATACACTGTCACCCTCTCGGTCTACAAGGAAGGCACGCATGGCTTCAGGCGACAGCCCCGCGACGCCCCCCGGCGGGCGTCACGGCGCGGGCACGTACCAGATGTTATGGGACTGCCGGTTTTGCGGCACGCAGAAACTGCTCGGGATCACACATCGACACTGCCCCAACTGCGGAGCGGCGCAAGACCCCGCCTGGCGCTACTTCCCCGCCGAGGAAGACATGGTCGCCGTCGAGGACCACCAGTACGTCGGCGCGGACAAAATCTGCCCGGCCTGCCAGCAGCCCAACAGCGCCGCCAGCACGTTTTGCTCGGAGTGCGGCGCGAACCTGGCGACGGGCGAAACCGTCCAGACCCAGGGCGAGCGCGCGATCGGCACCGGCAGCGCGGAGGCGGACACCCGCCGCGACGTGGTAAAAGATCAGTTCGTCGCCGAGATGGATCGCGTCGGGGCCGCCGAAGCCAGCCGCCCCGTGTTCCTGGGCCTGCGCAAAAAGCAGTTATGGATCGCCGCCGGGATTGTCGCGCTCGTGCTGATCGTCGCCGCGATCGTGTACGCCGTGTCGTACCGCAGCAGCGCCACCGGCGAGGTCGTCCGGCTGACCTGGGAGCGCACCGTGTCCATCGAGGACTTCCAGCCGCGGGCCGGTTCGGGCTGGCGCGACAGCCTGCCCGGCGACGCCTACAGCCTGAGCTGCACCGAGCGCCAGCGCGGCACGCGCAAGGTCCCCGACGGGTCCCATGAAGAATGCCGCGATGTGGACCTGGGCGACGGCGCGTTTCGCCGCGAGTGCCGCACCGTGACGGATTACCGCGACGAGCCGGTGTACGATACGTGGTGCAGCTACCGCGTCGACCGCTGGGACTATGCGCGCCAGGTGGCTTCGCAGGGCGAGGGCAAGTCGCCGCCCCCGGCGTGGCCGTCCTACCAGCTCGCGCAGGGCATCGGGCGCTATGGCGAGGAACGCGCGGCGGGCCAGGGCGAAAGCTACACCGTGCACTTCCGCGAGAGCGACGGCGACACGCACACCTGCACCTTCCGCGAGCAGGCCGACTGGGACCGGTACGACGTCGGGACGCCGGTCACGCTCAAGATGACCATCACCGGCAAGCCGGACTGCGACACGCTGGCGCCGGCGAGCTGAACCGCCCCGGTGGGCCGGGCGCGGGAGTCAGTTCGGGCCGCCTATGTACGGCATGTTATAATAGGATGTTGGACAAGGCCACAGAAAAGGACTATCCATGACCGTACAAGACACCCTACAGGATGATGCCGTCGCGCCCGATCGACCGCTCATTGTGATTGCATCGAACCGCGGTCCTTTCTCGTTCAAACAGAAGAATAACAGCGAGTTCACCGTCCAGCGGGGCAGCGGCGGTCTCGTGACCGCCCTGGGGGGATTGGCCGAACGCCACGAGGTCTTGTGGGTGGCGGCGGCGCTCAGCAAAACCGATCGCAAATGGGCCGACATGCACGAAGGCCGCCCGCAGAACGTCGAGGGCATCTCGCTGCAACTGGTCCAGCCCAGCAAGAATCGCTACGAAAAATACTACAACGTCATCGCCAATCCGCTGCTCTGGTTCGTCCAGCACCAGCTTTGGGACATCCCGCGCACGCCCGTCCTCACGCGCGACATCTGGAACGCGTGGCGCAACGGGTACGTGGCCGTGAACAAGCAGTTCGCCGAGGTCATCGCCGATACGGTCAAGGACAGCCGGCGGCCCGTGATCGTCTTCCCGCAGGACTACCACCTCTACCTGGTGCCGCAGTACCTGCGCGAGATGCTCGGCGACCGCGTGCAGATCCAGCCGTTCGTGCACATCCCCTGGCCCGGCCCGGACGCGTGGCGCATCCTCTCCGAGGAGATCCGCACCGCGGTGCTCAAGAGCCTGTTGGCCTCGGACCGGGTCGGCTTCCAGACCAAGAAAGACGCGTTCAACTTCGTGCAGTGCTGCCGGTTTTACATCGAGGGCGCCCACTCGCGCGGCAGCCGCGACGCGATCGACTACCAGGGGCGCCGGGTCGAGGCCCGCGCCTACCCGATCTCGGTGGACGTGGAGAAGATCGAGTCGCTGGTCGAGGAGCCGCAGGTGCCGCTGCTCAAGGCGCAGCTTCTGAACGCCATCGGCGACCGCAAGCTGATCCTGCGCGTGGACCGCATCGAGCCGAGCAAGAACATCCTGCGCGGCCTGGAAGCCTACCGCTCGCTGCTGGAGATGCACCCGGAGCATCGCGGGCGCGTGCACTTGCTGGCCCTGCTGGTGCCCTCGCGCATGGAAGTGTTCGAATACCAGAACTACTTGCAGGAAATCATGGCCCAGGCGGGTATGATCAACGCTGAGTTCAGCGACGAATACTGGGAGCCGGTTCGCATCCTGGTGGGCGAGAACTATTCGCGCGCGCTGGCCGCCATGCAGATTTACGACGTGCTGCTGGTCAACCCGATCGCGGATGGCATGAACCTGGTCGCCAAGGAGGGGGCGCTGGTCAACCAGCGCGACGGCGTGATCCTGCTCTCGGAGGACGCCGGGGCGCATTACGAGCTGGGCGAGCACGCGCTGACGATTTCGCCGTTCGACATCTATCTGACGGCGGAGGCCATGCACCAGGGGCTGATGATGCCCGTCGAGGAGCGCCACGCGCGCGCCGAAGCCCTGCGCCGCCAGGTGCGCGGCGCCGACGTGCGCACGTGGTTCCGCGATCAGGTCGAAGACGCGCTGCAGGCGCTCAACAGCCAGGACAGGAACGATTCGACATCCTGAACACCGGATGCCAGCAGGTCGGCGTTGTCGCGGACGGCGGGCGGCATGTTTGCGGACTCGACGCCCAGCCCCACCGCGTAACAGGCGCCGGTTTCGCGCAGGTGACGCGCCATGCGCAGGGCGTCCACGTCGGTCGTGTCGTCGCCCAGGTAGAGCGCGGCGTCCAGGTGGTGGCGCGCGACCAGGTGGTGAAAGGCGCTGCCTTTATTGACATCGACCGGCGGGCGGATCTCGAACACCATCCGCCCCTGAAACAGCTTGAGGCCGTGCTGGCCCGCGAGGTCCTCGAACACGGGCCCCAACCGGGCATGCACCGCGGCGGGATCGGCAGTCTGCCGGTAGTGGACCGAGATGGTCGCGCCCTTGTCTTCGACGAGCATACCGGGGACCCGTTCGGCCCGGACCGCGTCCAGCGCCGCTTCGAGCGCCGGGCGAAACGCTGCAGCTTCGGGCGCAATTTCGATCCGCCCACCGGCCCACCACTCCAAGCCGTGATTACCAACATACACCAGGTCCGGGATGCCCACCCGCTCGCGCACGTCCGCCGCCGCACGCCCCGAAATCACCGCGACGAGCGCGAGATGGGACCGCAGATCAGACAGCAGCGCGCGGCTGCGTGGCGTCACCTGGGCGGCATCGGGATGTTCGACGATCGGGCTGATCGTGCCGTCAACGTCGGTCACCAGGCCCACGCGGGCCCCGGAAATCACCGACTGCAGGAGAGTGGATGTTGCCGACTGCCAGTGCATAGTCCCTCTTTCAACTATGTGGAGGAGAATGAGTGATGATTAGCGAGACACCCAACGAAGCGCCACGCACGGAGAAGAAGATCGTCACCGTGACGCTCAATCCGTCCCTGGATCGCACCCTCACGACCCATTTTCTGTCGCTAGGGTACCATAACCGGACGACCGATACAACACGCCTGGACCCGGCGGGCCGCGGGGTGAACGTCTCGCGCGCGCTGCATTCGCTCGGCGTGCCCACCCACGCGATCGTCCTGGTGGGCCACGACGCCACCGGGCGCGCCTACCAGGCCCTGCTGGCTGAGGAACAGTTCCCGATCACCATCCTGCGTCGCGAGGGTCGCACGCGCGGCAACATCAGCATTCTGGACACCGGCCACAATCACCAGACCATTATCCTTGAGGAATGCGGCGAGATGAATCGCGCCGACCGGCAGGCCGTCGCCAACACGCTGATCGAGCTGATCGAAACCGGCGACTCGATCGTGTTCGCCGGCAGCCTGCCCCCCGGCGCCCGCAGCGACACCTACGCCGTGCTGACCAGCCTCGCCGAAGCCAAAGGCGCTGCCGTGGCGGTCAACGCGGGGGGCGGCGAGCCGCTGCTGCAGGCGCTGCGGGCGCGGCCCCGGCTGCTCTACCTGACGCAAACCCAGGCCGAAGGGCTGTTCAACTTCCCGGTGCGCGCCTACGAGGACGTGCTCTACTGCGCGCAGCGGCTCCAGGAACAGGGCGCGGCGCGCGTGCTGGTCGCCATGGAGAAGCCGGAAGGCGCGTTTCTGGTCACCGAGGCGGGCGCGTGGATGGCGAAATGGCCCGAGATCTCCGGCACGCGCAGCGGGCGCGCCGAGGCGCTCACCGCCGGGTACCTGGCGGGGCGGCTGCAGGGCCGCACGTTCGAGGAAGCGCTCAGGCTGGGCGCCGCCGCCACGGCTTACACGGTGTCACAGGTCGGGCACGAGTTCGGCACCATGAAAGACGTCGAGGAGAACATGGAGCAGGTCACCGTCATCTCGACCGACGACCTCATCGAAAGCTCCGACCCCCAGGCGTGATCCCCGGCCCGGCAATCCGCGCCCGGCTTCGGGGCGGAGCGAAACCCGCCCACAAAAAAAGGCGCAGCCCCGCCGGGCGCGCCTTTTCGATTGGCCGGTCCGCTCGCCGCTACGCTGGCGGCACGAACACGCCGTTTTGAACCTGGTCCCGCGCCTGCTGCGCCTCGACGAAATTCCGGTTGAAGCTCAGCGCCTCGTCGAACTGGGCGATGGCGTCCTGGCTCTGGCCCAGCGCCGCGTAGACCATCCCGCGCCAGTAGCGCGTTTCCTCGACGTAGGCCGTGGTGGCCTCGGTGTTCTCGGCCAGCGTCAGCACGTCGTCGTAACGCCCCACGTGGTAATACGCCTCGAAGGGGCCGAACTCGTACCACAACAGGCGGTAGGGCAGCCCCTGGCGAAACGCCTCGTCGAAGTAGATCGCCGCGTCGTGATAGCGCTGGAGCTTGGTCGCCGAGGTGCCGGCGTTGAACCACGCCCAGCCGTCGGTCTGGTCCTGGGCGGCTTCCTGCCGCGCGACGGCCAGCGCCTGCTCGGCGGCGTAGAGCGGATCGACGTGCGGGCCCAGGATGTCGCGCACGTCCTGCTCGCGGTCCAGCGGGAAGATCACGATGTACGCCCGGTTGAAGTGGCGCCACCACGAGTCGAACTCGTCGTAGCTGTACGTGCGGCCATACCCGCTGCCGATGCCCAGGTAGCTGTCGTAGACCCATACGGTCTGCGAGGGATCGTCATACGCGACCACCGTCTCGTAGTGGCCCATCCAGCCCAGGTCTTCGACGTCGTAGCCGCTCTCGGCGATCACCGGGAACCCGGCGGCCAGGAACCGCTTGATCAGGTCGATGTTGCCGCCGTAACGCCACAACGCCCGGATGGGCAGCTCGGTTTGCTGGTTGACGAACGCGGCCATCTGGCCGGGCGACACGTTCTTGTCTTCGGGGTTGGGCTTCAGGAAATTGCCCGCGACCTGCTGCCCATAGCCCCAGCCATAGTACGACATGCCCATCGTCAGGTTGGCCGGGCCGCAGTTGTTCCACGTCTGGTAGACGTGGCGCACGCCGTCCAGCCGCGCCGATTCGGGCAGCGCCGCGCCGCCCCCGTCCTGGGCCAGGGCCGGGGCGGCCATCCAGCCGGCGCACAGCCACGCCGCGATCACCACCAGCAACCCTACTCGTCTCGACAACCGCTTCCTACGCGATGCTAACAACACATGGTCCATGACGTCATGCCTCGATGCTTCCAATACCGGATTGCCCTATACCGTAGCGCAGAATCGGCACCCTTTGCAAGAGATAGATGGGAAAACGTTGGGGGGACGGTGGGCAGGGTGAAGCAGGGGCGCCGTTACGCTGCGCGCCCCTGCTCGACGATCACCGCGCGTTCACCTTCAGCGGCGCGATCTTGTAGATCACGCGCGTTTCCTGGTGGCGCAGTTCGGGATTAGCCCTGTAATAGTCGTCGTCGCCGCGGTATTTCTTGGAGAGCGCGTTGATGTGATCGACCGCGCCCTCTTCGGTGATCGCGGCCACCTTGCCGCGCACTTCCAGCCAGCGGTACGGGTTATCGGGATCGATCGCCAGCACCGTCACGCGGTCGTTGCGCTGCATGTTGAAGTCCTTCTGGCGACCGCGCGCGGTGTTCACCAGGACGTGCGTCCCGTCGTAACTGCACCAGACCGGCGTCGCCTGGGGCTGGCCGTTCGGCATCAGCGTCACCAGCCCAACGACCACCGGCCGCTCGAACAAATCCAAATGACTTTGGGGAATCCTACCTGCCATATCACATTCCTTTGGGTATCATCGTTCCACTTGCATATTAGGTTATAGCAATTTCGACTTCGAGGGTCACATGGCGCGTTTCTGGTTTACTTCGGCCCCCCTGCCCGGCCATCTGGACTGGGGCGGCCTGCTCAAAACGGCCCAGGCGCTCCGCACTGCCGGGCACGATGTTGCATGGATTTCCGAGAAGCGGATCGGCGGACTGGCCCAGGCGGCGGGCGTGCCGTTCGTCCCGGTCGAGCACAGCGGGTGGCGCTGGCCGCCGCCGCCCCTGCCCGGCCCCGGCTCGTTCGTCAACGAGAACATCCACACGCTGCGCTACCGCCGCGCGCTCGACACGTGGCTGAGCGAAGACCTCGTCGCCCAGGGCGCGGAGGCGCTGCGCGCGCTCGGCGAGCAGATCGGCCCGCCGGACGCGATCGTGACCGACCCGTTCCTCTCGGCGGCGGCGCTGGCTGCCGAAGCGCTGGGCGTCCCGCTGGCGGTGGGCGGGTGGCCCGCCGGGCCGCCGCTCAGCGACGACGACCTGGTCGCGATCCAGCGCCAGCTTGGGCACGAGGCCACCGCGCGCCTCGAACGGCTCTGCGCGCGGCTGGGTGTGGACGGGGTCAACTTCAGTTGGGGGCAGGCGCCCAGCGTGCAAAGCCCGCACCTGCATGTCAGCTACTTCAGCGACTACTGGCACCAGGGCGAGAGCTTCCTGCCGCAGACGATCTTCGCCGGCGGGACCGTCACCCCGCCGCAAGGCGATCCGCCCGGCTGGCTGGCCGACATCCCCGCCGACCAGCCGCTGGGGCTGGTCACGCTGGGCAGCACCTTCACCGGCGACCTGACGTTTTTCAGCCGGGGAGCCGAGGCCATCGCCCGCAACGATATGATCCCGCTGGTGGTGATCGGCTACAACCCGATCGCGCCGGATCAGAAAGAGGCGCTCAAGCGCCGCCTGCCGGGCGGGACGCGCCTGCTCAACTGGGTGGATTACGATCACGTCTTCCCGCGCCTGAAAGTGATCGTGCACCACGGCGGGATGGGCACCACCCACGCCGCCATCGTGCACGGCGTCCCGCAGGTGATCGTCCCCCACGCCGCCGACCAGCGCGGCCAGGCCCGGCGTGCGCGCCAGGCCAAAGTGGGCCTCGAAATGTCCGACGCCGACGTGCGCCAGGGCCAGCTCGTCCCGGCAGTGAAGGCGGTCACGACCACGCCGCTGGTCCTCACCGCGGTCGAGCGGCTGGCGGAAGCGTTCGCCGGGCTGGGCGGGCCAGCCCGCGCCGCGGACCTGCTGGCGGCGCTGGCCGAGGGTCGCCTGGGGGAAACCGCGTGACCGTCTCGCTGGAGGCGCTCCGCGCGCGCACCGCGTCGCTGGGCTTCACCCAGGCCGGCGTCATCCGGGCCGCGCCGGCGCCCACTCTGGACGCCTACCTGCGCTGGATCGAGGCCGGGATGCACGGCGCGATGGGCTACCTCGCCCGCCCGGACCGCGAGGCGCGCCGCCGCGATCTGAACGTCATCCTGCCCGGCGTGCGGTCGCTGGTGATCGTCGCGCTGGACTACGGGACCCACGCGATCCCCGAGTCCGTCCTGGCCGATCCCCGGCGCGGGCGCATCTCGAACTATGCCTGGGGCGCGGACTACCACGCGATCATGACCCCGCGCCTGGAAGCGCTCGCCGCGTGGCTGCGCGAGACGTCCGGCGACGAGGTCGCCAGCCGGGTTTACGTGGACACCGGGGCGGTGCTCGAACGGAGCCACGCCCAGCAGGCCGGGCTGGGGTTCGTGGGCAAGAACACCATGCTGATCCATCCCCGGCGGGGATCGTTCATGTTCCTGGGCGAGGTCCTGACCACCGCCGCCTTCGACGCCTACGACGCCCCGCACCGCCCGACGATGTGCGGCACCTGCACCCGCTGCCTGGAAGCCTGCCCCACCAACGCGTTCGCGCAGCCCTACGTGCTCGATGCGCGGCGCTGCATCAGCTACCTGACCATCGAGCTGAAAGGGGCCATCCCCGAAGACCTGCGCCCGCTGATGGGCAACTGGGTGTATGGCTGCGACGTCTGCCAGCAGGTCTGTCCCTTCACCCGCTTCGTGCAGCCCACCGCCGAGACCGCGTTCTGGCCGGTCGACGTCGATCGCGCCGCGCCGCCGCTGGCCGATCTGCTGGCGCTGGACGAGGACGGCTTCGCGGCGCGCTTCCGCGAGTCGGCGATCTGGCGCATCAAGCGCGAGCGGCTGGTACGGAATGCGTGCGTTGCGGCGGGCAACAGCGGGCACGCGGCGTTCGCGCCCCGGCTCGACGCGCTGGCGCAGTCGGACCCGTCGGCGCTGGTCCGCGAACATGCCGCCTGGGCGGTCCAGGCGCTCGAAAAGGGGATGAAGGGGGCCTAAAATTCAGCACACGCCAAGTTGTTTGGCGTGTGCTGAAACACAAGGAGGAAAACATAGGCGCAACACTGCGCAAAAAGGAGTTGGTTTCTAAACAAGCAGTCTCACGCGATTTCGGTCTACGACATTATCATACACGAAATCGCCGCGCTTTACGTGTGACATTATGCATAAAGAATTAAGCAAGCTGGCACCCTTAACGAAAATACCGCATCCGGACTCCCCAGCCAGATGCGGTATTCGCAAAAAAATTATTAAAGGAGGCAGAAGAGAAACACCATCTCAGCTTATCAAGCTCGGAGATAGTCACACCAGCTACTGTCACACGCCCATAGAATACCTACAAACCTCCCCCGCCCGACAGTTCTCAACGGCTACAGATCGCGTGACTTTTGTCACAATCGGACCCTGGCGCGCAGAATCCGACCGCGAGTTTTTGGGCCGGGGCGCGTTGCCGGGTACACTTTGCGCATTCACACGCCGGGCCGAGTTGACCGCCGCCCATCGATCGCCCATCCGCCCGCCACAATCGCACCGAAACCCCATTTTCAGAGAATTGACCGTGACAACCGTGCCCAGCCTCCCGTCCGATTTTTCATCCCGTGGATCGTTGACCGCAGGCCGCCGCGCGCGCTGGCCGTGGCTGGTGGTGGCGCTGCTGCTGGTCCAGTTCGCGATCCGCGCCCACAACCTGACCGTTCAGGACCCGTTCATCGACGAGAGCTATCACATCCTGCGCGCCTCGGTGGTGTGGGACTTCGACGCCAACCCTGGGCGCTTCGCCAACGGCAAGGTGCTGCTCTACTTCTGGCTGGGCCTGTTCGAGTCCAGCCCGCTGGTGTCGATCTTCACGTCACGGATGGCGATCGCCCTGTTCTCGCTGGTCAGCGGCGCGGCCATCTACCGGATCGGGCGCGCCCTGCGGGATCACCGGGCCGGGCTGCTGGCGCTGGCGCTGTATATGGTCCTGCCGCTGGCGTTCTTCCACGAACGGCTGGCCCTGGCCGATCCGTTCGCGTCGGCGTTCGCCTGCCTGGTGGCGTGGCGCAGCCTGGTCTTCGCCCGGCGCCCCACCGCCCGCGAGGGGGCCCTCCTGGGCGCACTGCTCGCCCTGGCGACGCTCGCCAAGCTGACGCTCGGCCTGCTGCCGCTGCTGCCGGTGGCCGCGGCGATCCTCTACGCGCCGCCGCGCCGCCTGCGCGACCTCCGGCCCTGGCTCAGCGCCTACGCGCCACCGCTGCTGATCGCCGCCGCCCTGGTCGTCGTGGCGTGGGCGCCGCTGGCCGTACCGGCCTTCCTGGCACGGGATACCGGTGAGCCGTTCGTGCTGGTGAACACCTTCAACGTCCAGGCGCCGCACCAAAAAGCGCTCGCCCTCCACGCCTACACGTCGGAGTCGCTGGCGCTGGTCCGCGATTTCACGGCTGCGAGTTGGCTGGCAATGGCGATCGGCGCGCCCGTCGCGTGGGTGGCCCTGGCCCGGCGCGACCGCCGCCAGCTTCGCGGCTTCGCCCTGTTGGGCGTGTGGATCGCGCTGACGGTCGGGCTGGTTCTCGTCTCGGCGACGCTCAACTCGGCGCGCTATTTTGTGCCCGCCTCGCCGCCGCTGGCGCTGCTGATCGCGCTGGGGCTGGCCGGGCTGTTGGAGCGCCCCGGCGTCGCGCGCGGCGTGGGACTGGCCTGCCTGGGAGCCGCCCTCGCCTGGGCGCTCGCGTTCGCCGTGCCGTTCATCCATCGCACCTGGACTTCCCCCTTCGACCTGCCCCTGAACGGCATCAACTACAACGAGTATCTCAGCGGCTGGATCACCAGCGACGACGCCGTGCGGGCCGTGGCGGGCCAGCTCAACGAGCTGGATCCCGCGCCGGACACCGTGTACGCCAGCTTCACGCTCTGCGAGCTGATGCATTTCTACACCGACCTGTCGCTCACCTGCCTGCCGCAGGTCGCCACCCATGACGACCTGATCGGCCAGCTCGACGCGCGGCTGGCGCCCGGCGACGCAACCTACATCGTGGTGTTCGACGAAGACAACGCCCTGCTCGACGTCCCCACCCTGCGCGCCGATCTGGTCGGCTGGTTCGAGCGCCCCCGCACCAACCGCCCGATCTGGGTCTGGCGGGTGTGGTGGGCGGACGATCTCGACGCGTGACCGCCGGACGCGCCGCGCAACCGGGCGTGGCTTCCGGCCCCGTTTGCGCTACGATCGCGTTGAGAACCGGCTGCGTCTGCTGACAAGGAGTGACACTATGATCGACCGCTGGCGGCTCAAACTGACGAACAAATGGGTGGCGTTTGCGGGGGTCGCGGGCGCGGGCCTGCTGCCCTGCCCGGACTGCGGCATCCCGCTGGCGGCCCACATCTGGCCGGTGGCGGGCGCGGTGTGGCTGTTCCGGCGCTGGCGGCGGCGCGGCGAGGCCCAACTCGACCTGCTGCTCACCGGCGACTTACTCGACCGGGCCAGAGAGCCGGACGGCGGCGACGATTAGGCTTTGCGCCCCACCAGCAAGAACTGCCGGATCACGAACGACGCATCGCCCGCCGGGGGGAGGTTGGGTTTCATCCAGGCGGCGACCGGCGGCGGCGCGTGGACGAGCATCGCCCGCAGGCGCGTGATCGCGGGCGCGTCGCAGCCCATGCGCTCGGCCCACGGGGTCAGGTCGTGGTGGGTGTCGAACGCTTCGTAATGGGTCACCGCCAGCCCGGCCCCGGCGAAAAACCCCTTCCATTCCGCCTCGTTATACGCCCACACGTGGCTCGGGTCGCGCAGGCGCTCGAACACGTTGACGAATCGCGCCGCCTTCGGGTCGCCCGGCGAAAGCTGGTCGATCACCGCGACCAGCCCGCCCGGTTTGACGACTCGCGCCGCCTCGCCGACGAACCGCGCCACCCCCGGGAAGTGATGCGCCGCAATGCGGCAGGTCACGGCATCGAAGCACGCCGGGCCGAAGGGCAGGTCTTCCGCATCCAGCCGGACGAACATCACGCCATCGGAACCGCTGGCAATCAGGTGAGCGCGCGCCGCGACCAGCATAGGATGCGTCAGGTCGCCGGCCACCGTCTGGGCCACGCGCGGCGCCAGGGCCAGCGCCGTGTGGCCGCCGCCCGTCGCCAGATCGAGCACGCGCCAGCCCGGCTGGGGATCGAGCACCTCGACCAGCCGCGTGAGGCTGTATCCCCCGGCGTGGACCGGCGACGCGACATAACCGGCGGCGTGCGTGCCGAACTGCCGTTGGGTGAGGATTTTGCTGTGATCGGACATGCTTCCCTGCCACCTCCACCGCCATTCTACTCCGATCCGCCGCCGCGCGACAGCTAACCGCTTGGCGGGCCACCCCGCCGACCGTATACTAAGGGCGACACACAACGCAGGAACGCCCCATGCCAGCCCTCCACGTCGACCGGGCGGTAATTCACGGAGATGGCGCGCTATGATGAACCCTCGCGAACGGGTGCACGCCGTGCTGCGCGGCGAACAGCCGGACCGCGTGCCGGTGATGGTCAACTTCTATCCCTGGGAATTTCCCCAGCATCCGGGGCGCGAGGCGGGCGAGATCTTCGACTGCCCGATCCGCTTCGTGCGGCTCGACGCCCCGCGCGAGCAGCGCGACTTCCTCGACTATCTGCGGGCGCTGCCGCGCGATACCTACGTGGGCAGCACCGACATCCTGCGCACCTATCACGACTGGGGCTACCACCCGGAGATCGAGCGCGACGCGCCGCTCGCCCACGCGGACACCCTCGCCCGCATCGCCGCCGCACCCCTGCCGGACTTCATGGCGCGCGTCAGGCCGGACCACCTGCGGGAACAGGTCGCGCGGCTGCACGCGGCGGGCTACGCGGTCCAGGCGGCGCCGCCGCACCTGGGCGGGGAATTGTTCGAAACGGCGTGGCGCATGCGCGGCTTCGAGCAGTTCATGTTCGACCTGGTCGAGAACCCGCCGCTGGTCGATTACCTGCTCGAACAGCTCACCGCCATGCACCTGCCGGTCTCGCTGGCGCTGGTCCGCGCCGGGATCGACATCCTGGCCCTGGACGACGACATCGCCGAATACACCCGCCTGCTGATCAGCCCGGCCATGTGGCGGCGCTATTTCAAGCCCCACGTGCGGGCCATCATCGACGCGTGCCGCGCCTGCAACCCGGACCTGTTCGTCTTCTGGCACAGCGACGGCAACATCGAGCCGGTCATCCCGGACCTGATCGAGATCGGCGTGAACGTGCTCAACCCGGTCCAGCCCGACGCGATGGACCCGGCCCGGCTCAAGCGGCTCTACGGCGACCGGCTGGCCTTCTGGGGGACGGTCGGCACGGCGCAAACGTGGGCCTGGGCCGGCCCGGAAGACGTCCGCCGTGAGGTCCACGAGCGCATCGCAACGGTGGGCGCCGGGGGCGGCCTGATCCTCAGCCCGGCCTACGACCAGGAGCCGGAGTTCCGCTGGGCGAACGTCGTCGCCCTGTTCGAGGCCGGCGCCGACTACGGGCGCTACCCGGCCCATTGAGCATCCGCCCGGCTCGGAGTGTATAACAACCAGGATCGACCGACCACCGCAGGCCGCCCGTCCATGAACTCTCTGCAATTCCTGCAGCGCGTCATCGTATTTTGGGATGCCGCCGAAAACCCGATCTTCCTGCGCATGACGTCTCACCCCCCGGTCTGGCGCGGGATGGCCGCCTGGGCCGCCCGTTCCACCGGGCTGATCCTGCTGATGGGCGGGATGGGCTGTTACGTGGGCACGGCGCTCGCCTTCTACGCCAGCAGCGTGCTCGTCCTGCTGATCCCGCTGCTGGCGTGGTGGGCGCTGCTGCTCGGCCTGACGCTGGGGCCGGTCATCGTCCAGGAGCGCGAAGCCTTCACCTGGGAGATCCTGCTCACCACGCCGCTGGACCTGGAGCGAATCCTGGTCGGCAAGGCGGGCGGCGCGTTGTGGTGGCTGCGCGACGTGATCCGCGTGATCACCGGCATCGTGCTGCTGTTCGCCCTGGGCATCGGGCTGGTGAGCCTGGTGCTCGTGCCGTTCTCCTTCGAGGGATCGGACTTCCCCGGCCAGGTTCTGTGCGCGTTCTCAGTGCTGTTGCCGCTGATCGGCGCGCTGGCGTTCATCGCGGACCGCGCGCAGCATTTCGTGCTGATGGCGCTGGCCGCGCTGGCTGCCGGGGCGCTCGCGCCCACGCTGCGGGCGGCGCTGGTCGCCGGGACCGTCGCTGCGCTGGGCGCGTGGCTGGCCGATGTCGCGCTCGGCGTCGTGGCGATCACCCTGTTCGGCGCGGGCGGGGTCGACGCCGTTCTGCTCGCCACGCTCGGCCCGGCGGCGGCCTATCTCATCGAGTTCGCGCCCGGCCCGCTGGTGGTGGCTATCCTGGCGACGCTGCTGCTGCGCGAGATCGCCGTGCGCGCCCTGTGGCGAATCGTGCTGCGGACCGCGCGCGCGTCGTGAAACCGGCGCACGCCGGCGCCCCGGAACGCGTATAATACGGCAAC